>Ga0209344_10002259_pt1 | contig 21937 bp, 12 predicted proteins | sample Cruoilmetagenom6_FD_187293 | JGI IMG/M metagenome (GOLD analysis project Ga0209344, IMG submission 187293) | Oil polluted marine microbial communities from Coal Oil Point, Santa Barbara, California, USA - Santa Barbara Oil Seep Sample 6 (SPAdes)... | ecosystem: Environmental > Aquatic > Marine... | reverse complement strand
CTACGTCTATAAGTTCCCCAAATTTTGACATACCTTTTTAAGTTTTAAGTCAAATGATTATTTACAAACCTACGTATTTTTTTCATATTTTGTATATATGCCTAATAAATAGTAGGTTTCAACTAATCTGTAACATAAAAATACACATTTTTATAGTATAAAAATAGCTTTTCTTTAATTATGCTAAATCTTTACCCTTTTTAAGCTCTATAACCGTTATCTCTGGCCAAATACCAACTCTTCCAGGATAACCAAGATATCCAAAACCTCTGTTAACGTTTATGTATTGACCCATTTCTTTGTAGATACCTGCCCAATATTTATAACGCCATTTTATTGGACTCCATTTAATCCAACCTGGAATTTCAATTCCAAATTGCATACCATGTGTATGTCCACTTAATGTTAAATGGTATTTATAGTCGTCACTTATTACAACATCTTCCCAATGGGAAGGATCATGACTCATCAATATTTTAAAATCGTCTTTATTAATGTTTTCAGAAGCCTTAGTTAAATCTCCAGATTTTTTAAAAGGACCTCTTCCCCAATTTTCAACTCCTATAATTGCAATACGCTCGCCATTTTTTTCAATAAAACGACTGTCGTTTAAAAGCAAATCAAAGCCAATCTCTTTTTGGATTTGTTTTAATTCTTCAAGATTTTGAAGCTTTTCATTTTGTGTATTCCATTCAACATAATCTCCATAATCATGATTTCCAAGTACAGAATAAACACCATCTTTTGCCTCTAATTTACCGAACAAACTTTTCCAAGGTAACATTTCTGAAGCTTTATTATTTACCATATCTCCTGTAAAAAAGATGGAATCAGATTTCTGTTCGTTTACTAAATTTACTGCATATTCAATTTTTTCTCTATTATCAAAACTTCCTGAATGGATATCACTTATTTGAGTAATTTTATAGCCATCGAATGCTTTTGGTAAATCTTCAAAATGTAAGGTGTATTTTAAAACTCTAAAATCGTATTTGCCTTTATACATACCATATAACAAAGATGAAAATGGAATGGTTGCCAACCCTAAAGCAATCTGACTAATAAATTTTCTTCTTGATGGAATGTGAAAATTCTTTGGTGAGGGACTGAGTTTATGATACAATCCTGAGAAAAACCGAATAATGTCTTCACTAAATAAAATAAGAGTTACAACTAGACCAAAAGATAAAAATGAAAGTAGAAACCCAAAGGCATAACTCTTTGGTTGTGTTAATACGCGACTATTTGTAGCTACTGAAAACTGAAAAATAAAATTACTTAACACTAATATTGACAGACCAATAAACGATAAATAAGCCCACTTATTTTTAGTAAGTGCTTTTATAGCTTGATAGCCATACACTACCAAAACCAAGTAAATAATTGCAAAAATAATCCAGCGTAACATAGCCTGTTTTTAGTCAAAGATAATTGAATAGATTCATACTCATCTCTTTAAAAGAAACTTTAACCATCTCTTAAGATTTCCTATCTTTCCAATATTCAAAAGAGAACTAATTAGATGAAACGTTTGTTATTATTCATTGTCCTTATTATATCTACAAATAATTGTAAAGAAATAACGTCAATTGAGTCCTCAAAAAAAGATCAGAAATTAATAACATTCGTAAACCCCTTTATTGGTACAGGAGGTCACGGACACACGTATCCTGGAGCAACCATGCCTTTTGGCATGATGCAACTCTCTCCTGATACGCGTTTAGATGGTTGGGATGGCTGTTCAGGCTATCATTATTCTGACGATTATATTTATGGCTTTTCACACACACATTTAAGTGGAACTGGTGTTTCAGATTATGGAGATATCTTATTAATGCCAACCAATGAAGTCCATTTTAATAATGGAGCTGACGGCAAGATAGGCTATCGTGCACATTTTTCTCATGACAATGAAATTGCAGAACCTGGTTATTATAAAGTGCATTTAGATTCTACTGAAATTGATGTGGAGCTAACAGTTTCTAAACGAAGTGGTATGCATAAATATCAATTTCCAAATACCAAGAACCAATATCTAATACTTGATTTAGAGCATCGTGACAAACTATTAGATTTCGATATAAAAATTAATTCTGAAAAAAGTGTTCAAGGATTCAGACATTCTGAAGCTTGGGCAAAAGACCAAAGACTATTCTATTATATTGAATTCTCACACCCAATTAAAGATTGGGAAAGAGAATACGAAGTTTTCCCGACAAAAGAAAGCTTTCAATTTATAAACCCAAACAACGAACCAGTTTATATTAAAATTGGGATTTCAGCTGTAGATGAAGCAGGAGCCAAAAAGAATTTGGAAGCTGAAATTGGTGATAAAACTTTTAATCAAGTTAAAAAAGAAGCCCAAGAAGCCTGGGAAACACAGCTTGAAAAAATAGTCGTTGAAAGTGACAACATCGATTATAAAACCAATTTCTACACAGCATTATATCACACGATGCTTGCTCCTAACCTGTATCAAGATGTCGATGGTAGGTATCGTGGTATGGATTTAGAAATTCATCAAACAGAAGATTTCGATTACTACACAGCTTTCTCACTTTGGGATACCTATCGTGCTGCACATCCTTTATATACAATTATTGAAGAAGAAAAAACCAACGATTTTATTAACACATTTATTGCAAAATATGATGAAGGTGGCATAATGCCTATTTGGGATTTAAGTGCGAATTATACAGGTTGTATGATTGGCTATCATGCTGTTCCAGTAATTGCAGATGCGTATTTAAAAGGGATTCGGAATTATGATATTGAAAAGGCTTTCGAAGCCATGACACATTCTGCTACTCGCGATAAACTAGGACTAAAATCGTATAAGGAATTTGGATTTATCCCAGTGGAAGAAGAAAGTGAGTCGGTTTCCAAAACATTGGAATATGCTTACGACGATTGGACCATTGCACAAATGGCAAAAGCCATGGGTAAAACAGAAGATTACAAAACCTATACAGAGCGTGCTCAATATTATAAGAATGTGTTTGACCCAGAAACGCAATTTATGAGAGGACGATTCAGAAATACATGGTTTGCTCCTTTCGATCCTTACGAAGTGAATTTTAATTATACAGAAGCCAACTCCTGGCAATACAGCTTTTATGTACCTCAAGATATTTCAGGGTTTATAAATCTGTTAGGTGGAAAAGATAAACTGGAAGCGCATTTGGATAACTTATTTACTGCTGAAGCCGAAACTTCTGGCAGAAACCAGGCAGATATAACAGGACTAATTGGTCAATATGCTCATGGAAACGAACCGAGTCATCACATGGCTTATTTGTACAATTTTGTTGGTAAGCCTCATAAAACACAAGAAAAAGTCCATCAAATATTAACAGAACTTTACACGAACGAACCTGATGGTATTTCAGGAAATGAAGATTGCGGACAAATGAGTGCTTGGTATATTTTTTCATCTTTAGGTTTTTACCCAGTAACACCAGCTTCAAACCAATATATTATTGGAACACCTTTGTTTGATAAAGCTTCTATCAATTTAGAAAATGGTAAAAATTTCAAAATTACTGCCAAAGATTTAAGTGATATTAATATCTATATTGAATACGTGTTTTTAAATGGTGAAGCATTAGACAGAACTTACATTTCTCACAGTGACATTATAAAAGGTGGCACACTCGAATTTCAAATGACAAGTAGTCCATCTGATTGGGGAACGCTTGAAAGCCAATTACCAAAAACATCAATAGATGAGAACTTAATTGTTCCTGCTCCATTTATTGCAAAAGGCGATTTGGCTTTTCAAGGAGAAACAGAAGTAGTCTTGCAAAATATTGGTGTTTACGCTAATATTTTTTACCAATTGAACGATGGGAAATTTCGATTATATGAATACCCTATAACTATATCAGAACCAACAACCTTAACTGTATATGCTAGAAATGGCAATACCGAAAGTGCTCGAATAACCACTAAATTTTATAAAATAGATCCAAACATCTCCATACAATTAGAAACCGAATATGCCAATCAATATAATGGTGGTGGAAATAATGCGCTTATCGATGGTATTTATGGTACACAAGATTTTAGAACAGGAACTTGGCAAGGCTATTTTGATAACCATTTAATAGCAACTGTTGATTTGGGAAGTGAAAAATCAATCAATAGTATTTCAGTGAATTTCTTAAAAGATCAACGCTCATGGATATTTTTCCCAACTCAAGTGGAATGCTTGATTTCAAATGACAATAAAAACTTTAAATTTATTGAGAATTATCAGTTTGATAAAATTCTACCAACCGATGATATTGAACTTAAAACTGTAGAATTTAATTTACCAAATAGTAATTATCGCTATGTAAAAATCATTGCCAAAAAATTAGGTCAACTTCCTGAATGGCATTTAGGTTACGAACACGATGGTAGAAGCTGGTTGTTTGTAGATGAAATAACAATTAAATAAAACAGATTGCCAAGACTTAAAGGTCTCGCAATGACAATAAAAAATATATGAACCAACAAAAATCCTATCGTTCCTCTTTCATACTATTAACACTTTTATTTTTTCTTTGGGGATTTATAACCGTATTAGTCGATTCTTTAATTCCAAGACTTCGCGAACTTTTTACACTATCCTATTTTCAAGCTGGAATGGTACAATTTGCCTTTTTTGGAGCTTATTTTTTGTTGTCAATTCCAACAAGTTACATATTATCTAAAATAGGATATAAAAAAGGCATCATATTCGGGTTGTTAACTATGGCATTAGGTTGTTTGCTCTTTTATCCAGCTGCATCCTATCGTATGTTTGGCATTTTTATGTTAGCCTATTTTATATTGGCTGGAGGAATGACAATTTTGCAAGTTGCAGCTAATCCATTTGTTGCTATATTAGGTTCAGAAGAAGGTGCTTCAAGTAGATTAAACCTCTCACAGGCTTTCAATTCTTTAGGTACAGCTATTGCTCCTGCTGTTGGCGCTTTATTTATTTTAAGCGACACAATTAAAACTAAAGATGAAATTGCAACCTTAACAGGAACAGCAAAAGAAACCTATTTGGCTTCGGAAGCATCAGCTGTTCAAACACCTTTTTTAGGACTGGCACTTTTTATTGTTTTCATTTCTGGAATTTTTCTTTTTGCTAAACTACCTAAAATGATAAGTGAAGAGAATGCAGGAACCTATTCTGAAGCATTTAAAAACAAAAATTTAATGCTAGGCGTTTTAGGAATCTTCTTTTACGTTGGTGCTGAAGTTGCCATTGGGAGCTACTTGGTTAACTACTTTCTTGATATGAATTTGGTTGATGTTATAAAAGAAAATAGCTTGATGAAATCTATCGCTGAAGGCATTCTTAACTCAGGAATTACAGAAAAAGACAGCAAAGCCATTGTTGGTGTGTTTGTAACTTTTTATTGGTCTGGCGCTATGATTGGACGTTTTGCTGGAGCTTATTTAACCAAAATTATAAAACCAGGAAAAGTACTTGGCATCTTTGCAACTATAGCTATCTGTCTCATATTTGTTTCTATCAGTACAACTGGCTTAATAAGTATGTGGAGCATTTTAGCAGTAGGCTTATTTAACTCCATCATGTTTCCAACTATCTTTACTCTAGCTATTGAAGGCATAGGAGATTTAAAACCAAAAGCATCAGGACTACTCTGTATGGCTATTGTAGGTGGTGCAATTGTGCCTCCATTTTATGGTTTTTTAACAGATCAAATCGGATTTAAAACAGCCTTATTTTTTATTATTATTTGTTATGGCTATATTTTATGGTTTGGTTATAAAAATTCAAAAAAACAAATAACATCATGATTAGAAAATTCACATTATTATTAATTTTAACTCTAACATTTGCTTGTAATAATGACGTACCTAAAAATGAAAACGTAGAAGAAACATCTAACTCAAAAGTTTCAACAACTTACTATACACAATACGTCAATCCTTTTATAGGAACCAGTAAAATGGGTCATGTTTTCCCTGGAGCAACTGCGCCTTTTGGGATGGTTCAACTGAGTCCACAAACCAACTTTGAAGTCATGTTTGAAGATGGAAAATACAATACTGAAACCTATGAATATTGTGCAGGTTACCAATATCGCGATTCCACCATTATAGGTTTTGCACATACCAATTTTAGCGGAACAGGACATTCAGATTTAGGCGATTTATTAATCATGCCAACCACAGGGAATTTGGTTCTCGATCCTTTAGAAACTCCGGAAGGAAAAAAGGGTTTTCATTCCACTTTTTTGCATAGTTCCGAAGAAGCCTCACCAGGCTATTACAAAGTAGATTTAGATTCTTATGGTATTCAAGCTGAAATGACTGCTAGTGAACGTGTAGGTTTTCATCAATACACTTTTCCAAAATCTGATGATGCGCATATTATTTTAGATATGGTTTACAATGTCTATCATCATGACAACAAAAATGTTTGGACTTTTATTCGTGTTGAAAACGATTCCATGATTACAGGTTACAGACAATCCAAAGGTTGGGCAAGAGATAAAAAAGTGTTTTTTGCTATGCAATTCTCGAAGCCCTTTAAAAGTTATGGTCATAAAAAATATGACAACATAACATACGATGGTTTTTACAGACGTTTTAATCAAGATGAAAATTTTCCAGAAATGGCAGGAAAAGACCTTCGTGCCTATTTCAATTTTGACACAGAAGAAGGTGAACAAATTAAACTTAAAATGGCTTTGTCTAATGTGAGTTCGGCTGGTGCATTAAAAAATATGGAAGCTGAAATTCCTCATTGGGATTTCAATAAAACATATGAAGAAACAAGTGACAAATGGAATGAAGAGCTCTCTAAAATTGAAGTTGAAACGCTTACTGAAGAACAAAAAACAACGTTTTATACAGCTTTATATCATACCAATCTTTCGCCAATTGTTTATGAAGATGTCGATGGACAATACAGAGGTTTAGACCAAAATATCCATACATCTGAAGGTTTTACAAACTACACTATTTTTTCACTTTGGGATACCTATCGTGCCTTGCATCCATTGTTCAATATCACACAGCCTCAACGGAATAACGATATGATAAAAAGTATGCTAGCTCATCATGACCAAAGTGTGCATAATATGTTGCCTATTTGGAGCCATTATGCCAATGAAAATTGGTGTATGATTGGTTATCATGCGACATCAGTTATTGCAGATGCTATGGCAAAAAACGTAGGTGATTTTGAGCACAGGCGTGCTTTATATGCTTCAGTAAACACTGCCAATGTGCGCTATTTTGATGGCATTGGAGATTACATCGATTATAAATACGTGCCAGATGATAAGAGCCATTCGTCTGTTTCTAAAACTTTGGAATATGCTTATAACGATTGGTGTATTTCGCAAATAGCAAAACAAGTTGGTAATACTTCAACAGAAGAAGAATTTCTAAAACGTTCAGAATATTATAAGAATGTGTATGATGAAAAAATCGGTTATATGAGACCAAAATTAGCTGATGGTACATTCAGAAAAAACTTTGATCCAATGGATACACATGGACAAGGCTTTATTGAAGGAAATGCATGGAATTATGGACTTTACGTCCCTCAAAACATTGATAAAATGATTGGAATGATGGGAGGAAAAGAACGTTTTAGTCAGCATTTAGATTCATTATTCACTATGGAAATAGAAGAAAAATACATTTCAAACCATGAAGATATTACTCGAGATGGTATTATTGGAAATTATGTACATGGTAACGAACCAGGACATCATATTCCTTATCTTTATAATTGGACTGGTTATCCAGAAAAAACGCAAGCACGTATACGCATGATTATGGATACCATGTATGGTCCAACAGTTGATGGCCTTTGTGGAAATGATGATGCTGGACAAATGAGTGCCTGGTATATTTTTAGTAGTTTAGGGTTTTATCCTGTTACGCCTGGTTCATCAAATTATGCATTGGGAAGTCCATTAGTAAAAGAAGCAAAACTTCATTTAGACAATGGCAAAACCTTAACGATAAAAGCAAACAATCAAAGTAAAGACAATGTACATATACAAAGTGTTTCTATTAATGGAAAACAAATTGAAAACCATTTATTATCGCATCAAGATCTAATGAATGGAGGCGAACTTATTTTTGAAATGAGTCCAACACCAAAGAAATAAATACAAAAACTATGTCATTGCGAGACCTTTAGCTCGTGGCAATCTTCAAAAAAGAAATATTACAATGAGGTTACCACGTCGCTTCCCTCCTCGTAATGACAACCAATAAGTTTTCCATTTTCATGGGAACATCAAATAAATTTGATATGAAACGCAGAAACTTTATAAAAAATGCATCCTTAACTGGTGTTGGATTAGCAGTTGGAAGCACTATAGCTAGTTGTGTTGAAAATCCTTCAGAAGACAAAAAAATTATAGCAAACACTAGCAAACCAGCATTACCATTAGTAATTGCTACTTGGCATGTTATAGACGCTACAGCAAAAGCTATGGACGTTTTGCAAGCTGGAGGAACAGCTTTAGATGCTGTTGAACAAGGTTGCATGGTTGAAGAAGCAAACGAAAAGGTGCAGTCTGTTGGAAAAGGTGGTTTACCTGATCGTGAAGGAAACGTGACATTAGATGCCTGTATCATGGATAAACATGGGAATTGTGGTTCGGTCGTGTATTTACAAAATGTAACGCATGCTGTTTCAGTGGCAAGAAAAGTGATGGAAAACACGCCTCATGTCATGCTTGCTGGAATTGGTGCTGAACAATATGCTTATGAATTAGGATTCAAAAAAGAAAATCTACTAACCGAAGCCTCAAAAGAAGCTTGGGAGAAATGGAAAGTTGAGTCCAAGTACAAACCAATTATCAACATTGAAAATCATGATACTATTGGCATGTTAGCTATTGACAAAAATGGAGATATTTCTGGAGCTTGTACCACAAGTGGTTTAGCATATAAAATGGCTGGACGTGTTGGTGATTCACCAATAATTGGTTCTGGATTATTTGTTGATAATGAAATTGGCGCTTGTGTTGCCACAGGTTTGGGTGAGGAAGTTGTTAAAACCGTCGGTAGCTTTTTAGTTGTTGAATTGATGCGTCAAGGGAAATCGCCACAAGAAGCCTGCGAAGAAGCTATAAGTCGCATTGTAAACAAACCCAATAGTAATTATAAAAACTTTCAAGTGGGTTATATTGCTGTTAACAAACGAGGAGAAACTGGTAGTTATTCTATTCATCAATGGTTTAGTATAACCAAGTTTCAGGATGGAGTGAATGAGCAAATTCAATCAGCTTTTTTTAATAAAACTTAAAACCACTTTATAGTCAAATCGATTATTTTTTGTTTCAAACTATTATATGGTGGAAATAAAAGATTAAGAGGCCCAATGGTATGCCTTTTTAATACAGCACGTTGGTTTGAAAAATCTTGAAACCCAAAATAGCCATGCGTTTTTCCAATACCACTGTTATTAGAACCACCAAAAGGCAACCCATGATTTGAAAGATGCAATGCATTTGTATTTATACAGGTTCCTCCTGCTCTAGTATTATTGATTACATAGTTTACATTTTTCTTGTTCTTACTGTAAATATAAAGAGCTAAAGGCTTTTCTTTTGAATTTACGTAAGTAACGACCTCTTCAATATGTTTGTATGTTTTAATTGGCAATATTGGTCCAAATATTTCTTCTTGCAAAAGCGCATGATCTTCATTAATATTTGAAATAACAGTAGGCTCTATAAATTTATCCTCTTGATTATAACCTCCACCCATTTCAATAGTTGCTCCACTTACTTTTGCTGATGTAATATAACTCACCAAACGATTAAAATGTTTTTCATTCACAATTCTACCAAAGGAATCAGATTTTAAAGAATTATTAGAATAATAGTATTCAGACTTTTTCTTAAAAGCTTCTAGAAGTTCATCTTTTTTCGATTCATGTACCAACAAGTAATCTGGCGCAATACAGGTCTGACCTGCGTTAAGGTATTTACCCCAAACCAAATTTTTAACAGCTTTATTAATATTAGCCGTTTCATCAATAATCGTTGGCGATTTTCCTCCTAATTCTAAAGTAACAGACGTTAAGTTTTTAGAAGCAGCTTCCATAACTAGTTTACCAACAGCTGGAGAGCCTGTAAAAAAGATATGATTGAAAGGCAATTTTAATAATTCTTGTGCAACCGCTACTTCACCTTCAACTAAACCAATTTCGTCTTTAGTAAAAACGTCTGACACGACTTTCGCCATAATTTTAGATGTGTTTGGCGTTAGTTCAGATGGTTTAATAATTACTGTATTTCCTGCAGCAATTGCAGATACCAAAGGGCTAAAAGTTAAATTTACTGGATAATTCCAAGGCGATATAATTAAGCAAACTCCTTTAGGCTCGTATTTTATCCATGAAGAAGTTCCAAGCAAAGTAAGTGGTGTTTCAACCTTTTGATTTTTAGTCCAACTTTTTAAATTAGAAATGGCAATTTTAATCTCTTTTATTACCAGATACAATTCGGTTAAATCGGTCTCTAAAAAAGGCTTTTTGAAATCCGCAAAAAGTGCATCTCGAATATCTTGTTTATAAGTATATTCGAGAGCTTTTTTTAACTTATTTAATTTTTTTATACGTTCCTTGTAAGTGGTATTTCCAATATTAAACTGATTGGCTTTTTGCTTTTCAAATAATTCAGAAAATTTATTATTTTCAATCATTTAACTATTATTCTGCACTCATTAATTCACCTTTAGATTCTTGCTCCTTAAACTTTTGAACCAATGCTAATGCATCTGGAATAACATCACTACATAAAATAATAAGTGACCCTTTTACAGCGTTATTAACAGCATAAGTAATAGCCTCTTTTTCAGAAGGAATAATGGTTGTTTTCTTATTTGGGTCTTTAGACTGAATACCATCATTCAACAGTTTAATAAGTTCCTCTTCTGTTCTTCCTCGTAAACGTTTATCTTGACGAATAATAATTTCATCAAACATTTCTGCAGCAATACTACCAACTAGATTGGTGTCTTCATCTCGTCTATCTCCTACTCCAGCTATAATACCGACTTTAACGGTTGCATCTAATTCGTCAGTAAAGTTTTTAAGCGCTAACATACCAGCTGGATTATGAGCATAATCTAAAAGGATGGTAAAATTTTCAAATTCAAAAAGATTTAATCGTCCTGGAGTTTGAGTTGCTGATGGGATAAATGTTTCCAATGCAGCTTTCATGTCTTCAATACTAAATCCTTGAATGTTTGCCGTTAAAATAGCTGGTAACACATTCTGGATCATGAATTTTGCTTTTCCACCATAAGTTAGCGGAATGTTCTCTGCTTTCATGATACGCATTTTCCATTCGCCACGACAGATAGTTACAAAGCCATTTTCGTAAACAGCAGTAATCCCTCCCATACGTTGTAATGCTTTTATCCTTGGATTATTTTCGTCCATAGAGAATAAGGCTACATTGCAATTTACTGTTCGACGCATATCGTAAACTAAATCGTCATCTGCATTTAAAATGGCATAGCCATCAGGTAAAACTGTTTCAGGAATAACTCCTTTTACTTTAGCTAATTGTTCAATTGTATGAATCCCTTTCAAACCTAAATGGTCTGCTGCCACATTAGTTACAATACCAATGTCGCATTTTTTATATCCAAGTCCAGCTCTAAGTAATCCTCCTCTAGCACATTCAAGAACAGCAAAATTTACTGTTGGATCTTTAAGTACAAATTCGGCACTTGTAGGTCCTGTACAATCTCCTGTCATTAATAATCTATTTTGAATATAAACACCATCACTAGTGGTATAACCAACACGATAACCATTCATTTTGGCCATGTGAGCAATTAATCTAGTTGTTGTTGTTTTTCCATTGGTCCCTGTAATGGCTACAATTGGAATGCGTCCAGTATTTCCTTTTGGGAATAATTTATCTATAACATGACCTGCTACATTTCTTGGCAAGCCTTTAGTTGGTGCTAAATGCATTCTAAATCCTGGTCCAGCATTTACTTCCAAAACAGCTCCTCCAGTTTCAGATAATGGTTTTGAAATATCTGTTGTTGCTATGTCAACACCACAAATATCCAAATCAATGATTTTCGAAATACGTTCAACCATAGAAATATTTGCAGGATGAACTATATCAGTCACATCTTCAGCAGTTCCTCCAGTACTTAAATTTGCTGTGTCTTTAAGAATTAGTCTTTCGCCTTCTGGAATGACAGATTCTAAGGTGTAGCCTGCATCTTTAATTATTGTTTCAGTTAATTCGTTTACCGTAATTTGGGTAAGAACGTTTTCATGTCCATAGCCACGTCTTGGATCTTTATTTACTTCATCTACTAATTCTTGAACGGTCGATTTTCCATTTCCAATAACATGTGCTGGAGTTCTTTTAGCTGCAGCGACCAATCTATTATTAATAACTAATAAACGATAATCTTCGCCTGTAATAAATTTCTCGACAATTATGGCTCCACTTCGTGAGCTATCTTTTGCATGTCTAAAGGCTACTAAAGCGTCATCATAATTCTGAATATCTACTGTAATACCACGACCATGATTTCCATCGACTGGCTTAATTACCAAGGGATAACCAACATAGCGACAAGCTTCTTCTAGACTGCTTTCTCTTCTAATAATATCACCTTTTGGCACTTCAACTTCGGCTTGTTCCAACAAATATTTAGTATCTTCTTTATCGCAAGCTATTTCAACACCAATACTACTTGTTTCACTTGTAACCGTTGCTTGAATACGTTTTTGATTAGCTCCATAACCTAATTGGCAAAGCGAATATTTATTTAATCGAATCCATGGAATACCTCTGGATTCGGCTTCTTCTACAATAGAGCCAGTACTTGGGCCTAAACGAGAATCTTCACGAAGCTCTCGCATTTTCTGAATATCGTTAGTCATATCATAATCTACCCCAGAAATTAAAGCTTCACAAATCTTTACAGAAACCTCAGCAGCAAAACGGCCAACAGATTCTTCCATATATGCAAAAACCACATTGTAAACACCTTCTTCTCCATAACCACGTGTTCTACCAAAGCCAACATCCATTCCTGCAAGCGTCTGTATTTCTAAAGCAATATGTTCTATTATATGACCCATCCAAGTTCCTTCTTCTACACGTTGAAAAAAACCTCCTGGTTCTCCAACCGAACATCTATGCTCAAACATAGTAGGAAACATGGCTTTTAATCTATCGTAAAACCCATCAATTTTATTCGAAGGCAACTCCTCCATTTCTTCAAGGTCAAGAACCATTACTATTAATTTATGACGTCTTACAGACCAATAATTTGGTCCTCTCATGGCGTTAATTTCTCTTATCTTCATGTAGATTAGCTTTTTAATTTAGTTATTGTGAAAGATTATAAATATATATAAAATCTGTAAAAAATTAGTTTATTTTTGCACAATAAATTTTTAGATAAGAATACATGCAAAAGTTTAAAGGCACATTAATTCCAATTGGTGGAAATGAAGATAAAGGAATGGGAAGTGACGAAAAACACACTTTAGAATTTATTGATGAAGGCATTTTATATCATGTAGTTAGAGAAGCTGGAGGTGTAGATGCTAATATTGTTGTTATCCCAACTGCATCTAGCATTCCATTAGAAGTTGGAGAAAACTATATGACAGCCTTTACAACTTTAGGTTGTAAAAACGTGACTGTTTTAAATATTAGAAGTGTGGAAGATTCTGAAAAAGAAGCGTCTATTCAACTAATAAAAAATGCCAATTGCATTATGTTTTCTGGTGGTGACCAATCTAAAATCACCAATAGAATTGGTGGAACTACTATTCATAAAATCTTATTAGACAGATATAAAAACGAAGCCGGGTTTGTTATTGCTGGTACAAGTGCAGGAGCTATGGCAATGACCAACGAAATGATTGCTGGTGGAAGTCCTAAAGATGCATTTATAAAAGGTGCTGTTACCATGTATAAAGGATTAGGACTTATACCTGAATTAATTATAGACACCCACTTTATTCAAAGAGGTCGTTTTGGTCGTGTATCTGAAGCTGTTGCTGCATTTCCAAGTCTTGTTGGTTTCGGACTTGCCGAAGACACAGGAATGATTATTAAAAATGGTAATGAATGTACTGTTATAGGATCTGGAATGGTTATTGTTTTTGATGGCCATAAACTGACTCATAACAACGAAAAAGTTTTAGAAGTAGGAACACCAATGACAATGGTTAATTTGATTGTAAATATATTAACAAATGGTGATCTCTATAATATTAAGAACAGAAAAGTGAGTGTTTTACCTATCGAAGCACCTTTTATTTAGCATTTCTGAGTAAGTAGAAATCTTTAAATCCCTGTTTTTATTTTGGGCGTTCCCTAAAGGTCGGGCTTTTTACTATATCTTTTTTACGTCAGTTCGAGTGTTTTTTGAAGCATGAGAAAAATGTATCGAGAACTAGTAAAAAAGGCTAAGACTATCGATGGATAGGCGAACTTCAATCCCTAACGCAGAAGTAAGTAACAAACAACCAAAGTATCGTCTCTTCGAGTGATTTTCGAGGTACGAGAAAATTGTATCGAGAAGTTTTTATTTATATATTTTCACTTCTTCTGTTCCGTTTGAAGATTTACTTGCTCGATACATACCTTCTGTATTAAAAGGCATGGCAATATGTCCTTTAGAATCAACTGCAACTAAACCTCCATCTCCACCAATTTCAAGAATTCGTTTGTTAATCACCTCGTTTGAAGCATCTTCAAGAGACATTCCTTTATGTTCAATTAAGCAAGCCACATCATAAGCAACCACACCACGAATAAAAAACTCACCACTACCAGTACACGAAATGGCACAAGTTTTATTATTGGCATAATTACCAGCTCCAACCATTGGCGAATCGCCTACTCGTCCCCATTTTTTATTGGTCATGCCTCCTGTAGAAGTTGCTGCAGCAATATTACCATCTTGATCACAAGCCACTGCTCCAACAGTTCCAAATTTTGAATCTTTCTTTTTTTGGTCGCTGAGCGTAGTCGAAGCGTGATCTAATTGAAAGCTATCTGTATCTTTAATTTCCAACCATTGGTTATGTCTAAATTCATCATAAAAATAAGAGGCATCTTCTAGTTTATAATTTAATTCTTTTGCAAACATCATGGCACCTTCTCCTGCTAAAAAAACATGTTCACTTTTTTCCATCACATCTTTAGCCAAACTCACAGGGTTTTTAATTCCTGTAATCAGGCTAACTGCTCCAGCATTTAAGGAGTTTCCATCCATAATACAGGCATCCATTTCATGAGATTCAGTGGCTGTAAAAACAGACCCTTTTCCAGCATTAAATAATGGCGAATCTTCAAGAATTTTCACAGCCTGTTCTACAGCATCAACAGAACTACCTCCTTTTTCTAAGATGAGATATCCTGTATCTCTTGCTTGTTTTAATGCTTGTTTATATTTAGATTCTAATTCAGGTGTCATCATCCCTTTTACTAAAGTTCCTGCTCCACCATGAATGGCTATTGAAAATGTATTCATTTGCATAATTATTGTTTTACAAAAGTACAGTTAGATTTTAAAAATTCTTGTTTTATTGGTGATTTTTGAAATTCCAAATTCCAAATTCCAAAAATCAATAACTAAGTAAAATGAGTTTTTACAGATGTTCATTCCTGAATATCTACTTTTTATTTATTTTTTCAGTCTAAAATCAATTATCGGAAATCAATATTCAAAAATAGTTTTTGTAGCTTTGATGCTCTTGTCTGTTCGAGCGCAGTCGAGAACTTTTTATGGCAATTGCTTATTATTAAAACCTCTCGACTGCGCTCGAGGTGACAACTTAATTTCAATTATAAATTATACCAATGTCTGATCAAAAACGTCTTTTTCTAGTTGATGCCTATGCCTTAATTTTTCGTGGCTATTATGCTTTTATAAAAAACCCAAGAATCAACTCTAAAGGTGAAGACACCTCAGCCATTATGGGCTTTATGAATTCTCTTTTAGATGTTATTAAACGTGAGAGACCAGACCATTTAGCAGTTTGTTTTGATAAAGGTGGCAGTGCAGATCGTGTAGAAATGTTCGAAGCTTATAAAGCCAATCGAGACGAAACTCCAGAAGGGATTAAAACGGCTGTTCCATATATTATGGACATTTTAAAAGCCATGCACATTCCAATTATGGTTAAAGAAGGTTACGAAGCCGATGATGTGATTGGAACTTTATCACGTCAAGCTGAAAAAGAAGGTTTTAAAACTTATATGGTTACACCAGATAAAGACTTTGCACAATTGGTTACCGAAAACATTTTTATGTACAAACCCGTTTTTGGAGGTGGTTATGAAACTTGGGGAATACCAGAAGTACAAAAGAAATTTGAAGTCACAGATCCTTTGCAAGTCATTGATTTTCTAGGCATGATGGGAGATGCAAGTGATAATATTCCTGGTCTTCCTGGTGTTGGCGAAAAAACAGCGAAGAAATTTTTAGCAGCTTATGGTTCTATGGAAAACCTATTTGCCAACACGCATGAGCTTAAAGGTAAAATGAAAGAGAAAGTTGAAGCTTCAAAAGAATTAGGCATCCTTTCAAAAAAGCTGGCAACCATCATGTTGGATGTTCCTGTGGAATTTGATGCCAAAGATTTTGAACTCGATCATCCAGATATTGAAAAAGTCAAAGACATTTTTACACAATTAGAATTCAGAAGACTCACAGATAATTTCTTAAAAACATTTGCTACAGAAGCAAAAACTACTCCTTCTGCAAATGAAAAAGTTTCTACCTCGACTTCAAGTTCAAATTCGATTTCAACTTCAACTTCAACTTCAAACGTTGGAGCAGGACAGTTTTCATTATTTGGCACCTCGACTACGCTCAGTGACCAAGATGAAACAATTTCAGAATATACCAGAAAAACAGCCGAAACCACATCACATTTCTATCAAAGTGTGGCATCAGGAATGGCAACCAAACTTTTCATTAAAAATTTAATGAATCAACCCTCTGTATGTTTTGATACTGAAACAACAGGCTTAAACCCATTAACAGCAGAATTGGTTGGTATTTCATTTTCCTGGGAAACAGGAAAAGGGTTTTATGTACCATTTCCAGAAGATAAAAACGAAGCTCAAGAACTTATAGAACAATTACGTCCGTTTTTTGAAAGTGAGACTATTGAAAAAATTGGTCAGAATTTAAAATACGACATTAAGGTTCTAGCCAAATACAATATTCAAGTAAAAGGCAAATTGTTCGACACCATGTTAGCGCATTATTTAATTAATCCAGATATGAGACATAATATGGATGTGCTTGCAGAAACCTATTTGAATTATTCGCCAATTTCAATTGCAGAACTCATTGGTAAAAAAGGAAAGAATCAACTTTCTATGCGAGAAGTTCCATTAGAAAAACAAACAGAGTATGCTGTGGAAGATGCAGACATCACATTACAATTAAAAGAACATTTTGAAAAAGAATTAGGCGAAGCCAACACACAAAAATTATTCGATGAGATTGAAATCCCATTATTACGAGTGCTGGCAGATATGGAGTTGGAAGGCATTAATCTAGATACAACATTTTTAAACTCCCTTTCGGAAGACTTAAATAATGACATTTCAACTTTAGAAACAAAAATCTATGAAGCTGCTGGCGAAGAATTCAACATTGCCTCACCAAAGCAAATGGGAATCATTCTTTTTGAAAAATTAAAACTGGTTGACAAACCTAAAAAAACCAAAACTGGACAATATGCAACCTCCGAAGATATTTTAAGCTACTTAGCCAAAGACCATGAAATTATTCAGAATATATTAGAGTATCGTGGGCTTGCCAAACTAAAAAGCACCTATGTGGATGCCTTACCTCTTCAAGTTGAAGAAAGTACTGGAAGAGTTCATACAGATTATATGCAAACCGTTGCTGCTACTGGAAGGTTAAGCAGTAATAATCCAAACCTACAAAACATTCCTATTCGTACAGAACGTGGACGACAAGTTAGAAAAGCCTTTATTCCAAGAAACGACGATTACACGTTACTAGCAGCCGATTATTCTCAAATAGAATTACGCATTATAGCAGCCTTAAGTGAAGAAGAAAACATGATTGAAGCCTTTAAAAATGGTGAAGATATTCATGCATCCACAGCTTCAAAAGTTTTTAATGTGCCATTATCTGAAGTCACTCGAGAGCAACGTAGCAACGCAAAAACAGTCAACTTTGGTATTATATATGGAGTGTCTGCTTTTGGGTTGAGTAATCAAACAGATTTATCACGAAGCGAAGCAAAAGAACTCATAGAAACTTACTATAAAAACTATCCGAAATTGCGTGCTTATATGAGCGAGCAAGTAGATTTTGCAAGAGATAATGGTTATGTACAAACCGTTTTAGGCAGACGCAGATATTTAAAAGATATTAATTCCAGAAATGCTGTAGTTCGTGGCGCTGCCGAACGAAATGCTGTCAATGCACCAATTCAAGGAAGTGCTGCCGACATTATAAAGATTGCCATGATACACATTTATAAGAAATTCCAGGAAGGGAATTATAAATCGAAAATGCTCTTACAAGTACATGATGAATTGGTTTTCGATGTTTATAAACCAGAATTAGACACCATAAAAACACTGGTAAAAACCGAAATGGAAAACGCTTTTAAACTAAAAGTGCCTTTAGATGTCGATTTGGATATTGGAGATAATTGGTTGGAAGCACATTAAATCAAATCAAAAAGCCCAATTTAAAAATTAAATTGGGCTTTTATTATTTATAAATTAGATTATTATTTTATATCAATAATTACTTTATCAATTTTTCCATTAAATTTATTGTCATGACCATAATCGGCTACTTGAGTACCTTCATCTAATCCAACGTCTGCCATATCATCTACAGAAAATATGGTTCTTTGTGTTTTTTCAACTCTATTTTCAGCAGATTTCTTACCATCAACTGAAATTGTAGCTAATCCTCCTTTTCCTTGTCCACCACCATCATATTTAAAATCCAAGACAATTTTGTGCTTACCAGCTTTTAATTTTTCAGCCCCTTTTACAGTATAAGACTCTAATCCTAAAAAGTTATATGTAAATGTTGGAATACCATTTTTCATATATAATGAAAATCCTCCAAAACGACCTCCTTGACAAACTAATACGCCATTTCCATTTGCATCAACCTCAACATCTGCAGTTATAGCAAACGATACATTGTGTGTATTAATAAAAACATCTGGAGCCATACCTCTCATACCTTCACCTAATACTAAATGTTTACGACCATCCATTAAGGTTGGTCTTCCAACTGCAGATGCATTCATTCTTTCAAACACTCTGTCGTCAATAGGTAATACATGGTATTTTTCAGCTTCTTTCATAAATAAATCTTGCAATTCTTTTAGTTTTTCAGGATGTTTATCTGCAATATTATTTGTTAAACTAAAATCTTCTTGCTCATTATATAATTCCCAAACATCATTCTGTAAAGTTTGAGGAGGTTTTGCTTGCCAAGGTGCTTTATGGATAACCCTTGCTAACCAACCATCACTATAAATTCCTCTGTTACCAAACATTTCGAAGTATTGTACTTTATGTTGTTCTTCGGCATCTTTCTCGTTGAATGTATAGGCTAAACTAGTTCCTTCTATTGGATCTTGATCAATCCCATTTACAACTTTAGGTGCAGGCACTCCAACAATTTCATAAACTGTAGGTGCAATATCATTCACATGACCAAATTGCTCACGGAGTTCTCCTTTAGATGTAATGCCATTTGGATAATGAATAACCATCCCATTACGTGTGCCTCCAAAATCTGAAGCCATTTGCTTTGTCCAAGTAAAAGGTGCATCTAAAGCCACTGCCCAACCAGCTGCCATATGTGGATATGTACTTGGGCTTCCCCATCCATCATAATGTTCTAACATACTTTCAACAGTTTCTGGTACTTGATTAAAATAAGTCATCTCATTATATAAGCCATTCATTCCTCCTTCAGCACTAGTTCCATTATCTCCAGCAATATAAATGAATACAGTATTATCCATGACTCCTAAATCTTCAATAGCTGCTTTTAATCGACCTATTTCATAATCAGTTTGCTGTGCAAATCCAGCGTATACTTCCATTTGACGTGAAAATAATTTCTTTTCATCTGCATTCAAATCAGCCCAATCTTTAATTCCAGGAGGTTTAGGTGCTAATACAGCATCTTGAGGGATAACTCCCATTTCTTTTTGTCTCGCAAAAGTTTCCTCTCTCATGACATCCCAACCTGCATCAAACTTTCCCTTGTTTTTATCAATCCACTCTTGTGGTGCATGATGTGGTGCATGTGTTGCGCCTGGAGCATAATACATCATAAATGGATTCTCAGGTGTAAGCGCTTGTTGAAAACGAACCCATGAAATGGCTTGATTTGTCATATCGACTGTAAAATGATAATCAGGATCTTTAGGTGTATCTACAATAGTTACACCATCATAAATTAGAGGAGCCCATTGATTGGTTTCTCCTCCTAGGAACCCATAAAATTTCTCGAAACCAGAATGTGCAGGCCATTGCGTTTGAGGTCCAGAATTAGATAATTCCCATGGCGGAACACCATGACATTTCCCAAACATAGCCGTATTATAACCATTTTGAAGTAATACTTCTGGCATTGGTGTTATAGATTGAGGTCTTATAGCATCATTACCTGGAAACGATGTCGCTGTTTCTGTAATTGAGCCCATATTTACTGAATGGTGATTATATCCTGTCATTAAAGCAGACCGTGTTGGTGCACATAAAGCTGTTGTGTGAAAACGATTATAACGTAATCCGTTATCAGCTAATTTATCCATTGTTGGCATTTCAATAGGACCTCCAAAAGCATTTGTAACTCCAAAGCCCATGTCGTCTATTAAAACAATAACAACATTTGGAGCTCCTTTTGGCGCTTTCACTTCAAAACGAGGTGGTGCTTTTACATCTCTTACATCTAATTCTGTATAGAAAGGTCGTTCTGGCCTTACTATTGGCAATATAGTTCTGTCATAATTATCATTAGTTATGGCAGCAACTACAGGTTTATCTTTTGTTTCAGTTTTTTCTTGGCAAGAAGCTAAGCAAAGACCAATTGCTAGAATCCCGAAGATTGAATGAGACCATTTTAAATTCATTTTTTTTAATTTAAGTTATATATGTAAATATAAATATTATTATTCATTCAATTATTAAATATTCTCAGATAATACTTAATAATTGCATAGATATAAGGATAAAACAAATGCATAAAAAGATATAAACAAAGTTATCAAAAATATCTCACTGCACTATTTGGTAATCAAATATATAATCGTAAATTTGCAAACTCTTTTTAAGAGAGGAATGTTTAATCTATTTCGCATCGTGCGAGATAAAAAAATTAATAAGTGTGGACACATTAAGCTACAAAACGATTTCAGCAAACAAAGCTACTGTTAATAAAGAGTGGGTTTTGGTTGATGCTGAAGGTCAAGCGCTTGGTCGTTTAGCTTCTAAAGTTGCAAAACTTTTAAGAGGTAAACACAAGCCAAACTTCACACCTCACGTTGATTGCGGAGATAATGTTATAGTTATCAATGCTGAAAAAATCACATTATCTGGTAACAAATGGACTGACAAGTCATACATTCGTCACACTGGATATCCAGGAGGTCAAAGAAGTTTAACTGCTACAGAATTGTTTGGAAAAGATCCTGCAAGAGTAGTAGAAAAATCAGTTAAAGGAATGTTACCTAAAAACAAATTAGGTGCAGATTTATTCCGTAATTTAAATGTTGTTGTTGGTTCAGCTCATACACATGAAGCTCAAAAACCAAAAACAATTAACCTAGAAGAATTCAAATAACATGGAAGTAATTCACAAAATTGGTCGTAGAAAGACGGCTGTTGCTCGTGTGTATGTTGCAAAAGGAAAAGGTAACATC
>Ga0209344_10002257_pt1 | contig 21965 bp, 24 predicted proteins | sample Cruoilmetagenom6_FD_187293 | JGI IMG/M metagenome (GOLD analysis project Ga0209344, IMG submission 187293) | Oil polluted marine microbial communities from Coal Oil Point, Santa Barbara, California, USA - Santa Barbara Oil Seep Sample 6 (SPAdes)... | ecosystem: Environmental > Aquatic > Marine... | reverse complement strand
GGCGGGGTGTGGGACCCGGAAACGCGGCTTTTATCCAATTTGCCTGCCAAACTGGTCTTGGGTGATGTTCTCAAAGCGGTAGCCTTATCGCTGTTCCTGTCTTTTACGGTCACAATCTTTCCGGCACGCCGTGCGGCGCGCCTGAACCCTGTCGAGGCGTTGCGCAATGAGTGATGTATTAAGCCTGAAGGGTATTTCAAAGGCATATAATCCGGACAAGCCAAACGAAGTGGTTGTGTTGTCGGATGCAAACATCACCATCAAAGCGGGTGAAGTTGTCGCCTTGGTTGCACCTTCCGGCGCGGGTAAATCCACATTACTGCATATCGCGGGCCTGCTGGATACGCCCGATAGTGGTCAGGTGGCGGTTTCTGGACAAGATCAAACGGGAAAATCGGATCGGCGGCGCACACGCACGCGCCGTCAGGATGTTGGATTTATCTACCAGTTTCATCACTTGTTGCAGGAATTCACGGCTGCGGAAAACGTGGTGTTGCCGCAACTGGCCAACGGTGTGTCAAAGGCGGATGCGCATGAACGGGCACAGATGTTGCTGGGCAAAATCGGCCTGAAAGATCGTATGACCCACCGCCCGGGGGAATTGTCGGGTGGTGAACAACAGCGGGTTGCGTTTTGCCGGGCACTGGCCAATGCGCCAAAGCTGCTGTTGGCGGATGAACCGACAGGTAATCTTGACCCTGCCACATCAGATACAGTGTTTGATGCCTTGATGGAACTGGTGCGTGAAACGGGCCTGTCCGCCCTGATTGCCACCCATAATCTGGATCTGGCCAAACGGATGGACCGCATTGTACGGCTAGAAGCCGGCAAACTGGTGGATGTATAGACAGGTTGGTTTTAACCTTCGCAAATTGATTGCAAGATCAGCCATTCCGGGTCGGTTAAAATGGGTTTAAACGGCCCTTTGATGGGATCATCTGCTGCCAATTCCTGATTGTTAAGCGCATTGGCAAACGGTGTGCTCGAAATATCAACAGTCTTAAATAATGCAAGCAACGTCTGCGTGTCCGGTAAAGCCAATGGTTTCGTCATCTGGTTTTTGGCAAAAGTGCTTAAAGTTGCATCGCTGATATTTCCTGTAACTAGAAAAGATAGTGTGGCAATCGGGCCTGCCTCTGCAAATAAAGCGTGCAAAGCAGGGTCGTGATCTTGCAGCGTGCGTTCCATCAATACGAAGCCCGCTAAAACCTCCGGGCCCGTAAAGTCTTCAAGCAAGACACGGTTTGTCAGGATGATCCCACCTGGAAGGTGGGTGGAATAACGTGCACCAAGATCGGCAATGAACAAGGTATTGCCGCTTGTTTCAATCAGGCGGTTTTCCAGTTTGCGGATCACAGGATCAGTGTTTGATGTCTGGCAAGGTTGCCCTGCATATTGATTGATATGGGGCATCAAGCGCGCGCCGATTTCACGGGCTTTGGCATTGCTGACGATCTGCGTGGTGTAGTCGGTCAAGGCATTCGGGAACCAGAAAGCTGCCAAAAGGCACAGGCAAGTTGCGGTCAATATTGTTGAAAATAGGCGAATGCGGCCACGATGTGATTTCGGTTTACGAATGGATTTGCGCACTTTCGTGATTGCGCGGTTCATTGTGGGATCAGCGATCTCTAGTGTTTCAAACCCATTTTTATCGGGTGCATATATCACCCGTTCATTGTCTGTGACACGTATTTCCACTGCGCCAAGTGCCCAATGGGTCAGGGGTGTGTCTTTGTTATCTGACAGCACAAGGCTAGCCTTGCCAAAAGACACAATAACCTCTTTCTTTTGAGAGGTTTCACTTTCCTTCCAAAGTCCAAGGCTTTCCAGCCGTTCGAATTTATCTAATGCAGTCATTTACCTGTTTGACCTTTTGCGGTCTTATTGTTGTGAAGCACTATAACTTGAAATATGATGTCTAACCAGCTTTAAGTCGGTGGTTGAGCCTGTACAGTTTGCACGCTAGTTTCGGGACATGATCATATCGCATGGCCGCAAATTTATCTTTGTCCACATCCCGAAAACGGGCGGCACATCTTTAAGTCTGGCATTGGAAGCCAAGGCGATGAAGGATGATATTTTGATCGGTGATACACCCAAAGCCAAAAATAGACGCAAACGTATCAAGAATGCAAAAGTGTCGGGCCGTTTGTGGAAACACGCACGCTTGACGGACATCTACGGATTGGTCACGCAAGAACAGATCGAACGTTATCTTGTGTTCACGATTGTACGAAACCCGTGGGACAGGGTAGTGTCGTATTATCATTGGCTCAAGATGCAGAAATTCGATCATCCTGCCGTTGAAATTGCTAAGAACAACAGCTTTACGGATTTTCTGGCTGATCCTGCCATTCAACGCAGTCTGCGTAATGATGCAGCGCGAAATTACGTATCTGATCGGGATGGAATTGAGCGGTGTGATATGTACCTGCGGATGGAACATTTGCCTGAAGATGTAGGTCGACTTGGGGGAAATCTGGGCATCAAACTTGCAGATTTACCGCATGATAATCGATCCGAAAGGGATAGTGATTATGCGGATTATTATGATGTAGATAGTCGGAATATCGTACATGCAGCATTCGCAGACGATATCGAAAGATTTGAATACAGGTTCTAAACTTAGGCTTTCAGACTTTGTCGATCTTCTGATTTTTCAAGCCATTCGGCGCCTGCTTGTAGGCGCTCTTTCAGCTCGACAATCGCTTCATCAAGCTCCGCACGTTGCGATACCATTTCAGTAAGGCGTAGTTGGGCCAGATCATAGGTGCGTTGGATTTGAGTTTTTTGCTGATCGCCCAGATAATAAAGATCCAGCAATTCGCGGATTTGTTCCAGTGAAAATCCAAAACGCTTGCCGCGCAAGATCAGTTTTACCCGCGCCTGTTCGCGCTTGGTATAAAGCCGTTTCTGACCCTCACGGATTGGTGTGATCAGTTCTTTATCTTCATAGAAACGCAGCGTTCGTGCGGTGACTTGAAATAAATCGCACATTTGGCGAATTGTTATTACTGCATCCATTATTGGCTATCCGTTTATTGATGGCAGATATCTATGTAAGTTAGATTGCCCCATCAAGAAGTTGCGCAGGGCTATTCCCATTTACGTCACGTCATTTGTTTAGAATGGTTTTTGTCTGCTTGCGCAAGTCATTTAGTTCTTGAATTGTTTCTTCAAGTTGGAGTTTTCTGTATTCAAGCTCTTTGATCTGATTTTCGGACAGTTCAAGCCAAGCTTCCATTTGTGTTTTATTGTTTGGATCTTGATTGTAAAGTTCAAGCCATTGGCGAATTTCCTCTAAGGAAAACCCAAACCGGCGGCCCCGCAAGATCAATTCCAAACGCGCGATTTCCTTGATGCCAAACAGGCGCGTACGCCCCTGTTTATCCGGTTGAAGAAGCTCGATATACTCATAATAACGCAATGTACGCGGCGTTACATCGAACTTTGCGCACATTTCTTTGAGTGTCAGTTTTTCTTGATCGTTCATTAGAACTCCATAATTGGGCGGAGTTTATTGGATTTATATTATTTTTCAAGTTTTACAGGATGCTTACCATAAGCGGTTAGCGTCATAAGTGATAATTAGGGCTTGCGAAAATTTCGACAAAGGAAATACTGGTCAGGTGGGGTTCGTGCCGATTTATATTTACCGAGGTTATATGACGCATTCATCAAAAAATATGGCGCAACATTTCGCTACTGCTTTGCCGCATTGTAAAGCATTGAGTATGCGCATGGATTTGCTTGAGGATGCACGCGCGGTCATGTCGATGCCATATGATGCGCGGTTGATTGGCGATCCCGCGACCGGGGTGATCCATGGTGGGGCGGTATCGGCCCTGATGGATAGTTGCGGTGGGGCATCTGTTTTTATGCACCCTGAAAACGCAGGCGCGTCTGTCACATTGGATTTGCGGATAGATTATATGCGCCCTGCAAGACCAGAGGAACGCATATCGGCTGAATCCCATTGCTTTCATGTTACCCGAAACGTGGCATTCGTGCGCGTGACTGCATGGGCCGGGGATAATAAGGACGAACCGGTCGCGACGGCAACGGGTGCGTTTTCATTCAAGCATAAAACCAAAGGGCGGACGTGATGCGGGCAAAACCGGAACCGATGCAGGTGATCAAGGAACGTCGTGATGGCGCTTTGCTGCGCCTTGTGAAAGCCGTGCCGTATATCGGGTTTATGGGAATTTGCTTTGATCGGCGCGGGGACGAATTAACTGCGACAATGGCCTATTCCGATATGCTGATCGGCAACCCTGCTGTACCTGCGATACATGGTGGTGCGACGGCCGCATTTCTTGAAACCGCAGCAATTATTGAACTGGCATGGGCTGATATTTGGGCAAAGATAGAAATGGAACGATTAAGTGGGGCCGAAATTGCGGCGCTTCCAATACCGACTTTCCCCAAGACCATTGATTTTACCACTGACTATTTAAGCGTGGGGCATCCGCGCGATGTTTATGCCCGTGCAAGGATCAACCGTTCAGGACGGCGTTATGCTTCTGTTCATGTGGAAGCATGGCAGGATAACCGCAGCAAGCTGGTCGCGCAGGCAACAGGCCATTTCCTGATGCCGTCCAAAGATGGCTGAAAGCCTAACCCATAAACGCGTATTGGGTATTGCCTTTCCAATCGTTCTATCAAACGCAACTGTGCCAATTTTGGGCGCGGTTGACACAGGCGTTATCGGGCAATTGGGTGCAGCAGCCCCTATCGGTGCGGTCGGCGTAGGTGCAATTATCCTTTCAAGCCTCTATTGGGTTTTTGGCTTTTTGCGTATGGGCACGACAGGATTAACTGCACAAGCCATTGGGGCGAAAGATGCGGGTGAAACTGCAGCTCTGTTATCACGCTCTTTGATGATTGGCATTGGGGCAGGCGTTGTAATCATATTACTGCAAATCCCGCTGTTCTGGGCCGCTTTCAAATTGGCGCCGACCTCAAACGAAGTGGAAACACTGGCTAAAACCTATCTGCAAATCCGTGTCTTTTCCGCCCCTGCCGCCATCGCCTTGTACGGTATCACAGGCTGGCTGATCGCACATGAACGCACGCGTGCGGTTCTGGTTTTGCAGCTTTGGATGAATGGGCTGAACATTTTTTTGGATCTGTTGTTTGTGTTGACGTTTCACTGGGAGGTAGAGGGCGTGGCTATTGCGACGTTCCTTGCAGAATGGACTGGGCTAGGCTTGGGTCTGTGGCTTGCACGGTTCGGTTTTGCGGGTGGGCTTTGGCGTAATTGGGTGCAAATCTTTGATCGCATAAGGTTGCGCCGTATGGCGGTGGTCAATGGTGACATTATGATCCGCTCGGTTCTATTGCAGGCCGCCTTTACATCATTCCTGTTTCTGGGTGCGCGCTTTGGTGATACTACGCTGGCAGCCAATCAGGTGCTGTTGCAATTTATGTATATCACGGCATACGCGATGGACGGATTTGCCTACGCTGCAGAAGCTCTGATCGGGCAAGCATTGGGCGCAAATAATCGGCGGGTCTTTCGGCGCAGTGTATATCTGACCAGCTTTTGGGGTGTTGCCAGCGTGATCGTCATGACCGTTGCATTTGCTGTTTGGGGCGGATGGATCATTGATGTAATGGCTACAGCGCCTGACGTGCGCATGGAAGCCAGACAATATTTGCCATGGATGGTTCTGGCACCCATTACAGGCGTTGCCTGCTGGATGCTGGATGGCATTTTTATCGGTGCAACACGAAGTGGGGATATGCGCAATATGATGCTGGTCTCGGTTATCGTTTATGTCGCAAGTTTATGGGCATTTCTGGGACCATTCGGCAATCACGGGCTATGGGCCAGCATGATCTTGTTTTTCATTGCACGCGGGGTGACATTGGGGTGGAAATACCCCGGCCTGGAAGCATCCATAGAACGTGCTTAAAGAATATCAAGAACCGCTTCGGGTGGTCGGCCAAGGGCGGCTTTTCCGTTATGGATGACCACGGGGCGTTCGATCAGAATGGGGTGTTCCTGCATCACGTCGATCAATGCATCATCTGTGCTGTCTTTGCTTAAACCGGCTTCCTTGAAACGTGCGTCACCCGTGCGTATCAAGGCGACAGGTTCAATTCCCAACAGATCAAGTGTTGCAATGATTTCGGCCTTGGTCGGGGTGCTGTTGACATAATCCACCACGACAGGATCATAACCATTGTCCTTTAACAATTGCAAAGTCTGGCGTGATTTTGAACACCTTGGATTATGCCAAATAGTTGGATTTGTCATAGATATATATCCCTTTCAACGCCAATAGCCTGTGAAACGTGCTTATACCCGTCTTGTTCCAACAGCTTATCCAAACCGCGTGCTATTTTGTTGACCAATGAAAAACCGTCATAAACAAGTGCTGTGTATAGTTGCACCGCAGATGCACCTGCCTTGATCTTGGTATAAGCCTGTTCTGCCGATGATATGCCGCCGACTCCGATTAAAGGTACTTCACCCTCTAACGATGCGGAAAATTGCGCCAAGACTTGTGTCGACATCTCAAACAGCGGCGCACCGGACAGGCCACCTGTCTCATTCCTGTGTTCGCTGATCAGCCCATCACGGGTAATGGTGGTATTGGTGGCGATAACCGCATCAATCCGCAACATGCGTGCGATATAGGAAATGTCTTCAATATCAGTTGGTGTCAGATCAGGGGCAACTTTCAAAAAGATCGGTATGCGTTTATCCAGTTGTTCACGGGTTTCCATCACACCCGCAACCAAAGCGGTCAGGGCGCTGCGGCCTTGCAGGTCACGCAATTTTTCGGTGTTCGGCGATGACACATTGATCGTGGCAAAATCCACATATGGCCCGCAAACTTCTAACACTTTGACATAATCTATGGCGCGGTGTGAACTGGTTTTATTGGCCCCGAGGTTCAGGCCCACAATGCCCGTATCAGGCCGTTGCGACAGACGGTTTGCAATCACCCGCATCCCGTCATTGTTGAATCCGAACCGGTTGATTGACGCGCGGTCTTCTGTCAGGCGGAACAGGCGTGGTTTTGGATTACCGTCCTGTGGTTTTGGCGTGGCCGCACCCACTTCGATAAAGCCAAATCCTGTTCTCAACAGGGGGGCGATCACTTGGGCGTTTTTGTCAAAACCGGCCGCTAGACCGATGGGATTGGGCAGATCAAGTCCCGCCAAAGTGCTATGCAACCGTGGCGATGTATAAGGGCCTTTGCCACCAAGCAGCCCCATATTCAGTGATTTGATTGCCAGTTTATGGCCCTGTTCGGGATCCATTTTGTTAACTACGGACAGTCCGATCTTTTCGATTATGCGCATGACATATCCTTCGGGAATTGATGCTGCCCGTCAATGCAAGGCAACGGTTTGGCCCATATGATATCGGTCATATTCAAACTGTTGAAAAGATGTGGGAACAAGTCGTCACCGCGCGAAACCTCCCATTTCAGGTTGTCGCCAAATTGATCCGCATCACAGGCCAGCAGCATCAACCCGGCTGCGCCCGCAAAATGCTTTGCAGCGGTTTCTGCCACCTGTGTTGCGGTTGAAAAATGGATGAAGCTATCGTGTAGGTCAACAGGCGCACCCAACGTTTCACCGGTCTTGTGAAACGTAGCCCATTCATCAGCACGAAATATTTTATAGATTAACATAATTGTCAGATGCCGTGCAGCATCCGTTAGGTCAAGCGCAAAGCGGTTGTCAGAGGTGAATATCCTGCGTGTTCGGTTGTCGTCAGTGTTGCATAAATTTGTTTTCCGTGCCTTCTTGGGTGAAATTAAATCATCATAAGGCATATTATGGCCCAACGACATTATGATCTTCCATCGCTGAAAATGCTTGCGACTTTTGAATGTGCGGCCAGACGCGGTTCGTTCAAGGCTGCTGCGGCGGAACTGAACGTGACAACCAGTGCGATTAGCCATCAAGTGAAATCACTGGAACAAGACTTGGGTTTTCGTTTGTTCGAACGCGGCCATCGTCTGGTTCAGCTAACATCCGAAGGTCAGGATTTGATGGAAACCCTGACCGTAAGCTTTTCAAATCTGTCAATTGTTGTGGGGCAATTGCGTACAAGGCATACGGCACCGCAATTGACCATCGGGGCCACCACTGCGGTATCATCGCTATGGTTGACGCCGCGTGTCACCCGGTTTTGGCGGTCACATGGGGACATAACGGTCAGTCAAAATGTGCGGGATCGGCCCTTTTCACGTCCCCTACAGCTTGATTTGGTCATAGAATATGCCGTTGAACCACCCAAAGAAGAGGCAGTAAAGCTGTTCGGTGACACGCTAATCCCCTTGTGCAGCCCTTCTTTTTCGCCAAAGTCTTGTGATGATCTGGGCGCATTGGCACAGGCTCCATTGATCCATATGGATGCCGCTGAAACCAACTGGACAAACTGGCCCAACTGGTTCGGTTCATTAGGTTACACTGGGCCTATCATGACCCGCCAACGGGTGAACAATCACACGATTGCTTTGCAATTGGCCCAAGACGGTGTCGGTATCGTTTTGGGTTGGAAAAGATTGGCACAGCCCTTGCTGGATAGTGGAAAGCTTGTCCCGTTTTCCACGTTTGCAAGTGAAGCTCCCGGCGCGTTTTATCTGGTTTTTAGGAACGGCGCCGAATTGCGGCCGGAAGTGCATAATTTCAGTACATGGTTGCTCGCACATCTTGAGTGAATTTAATTCATCTGATAGCGAATTATTTCAGCATTGCGCAGTTCGCAATAGGATGAAAAATGCTCACCAAAAGGGAGTTATGTCATGACTGAGTCTAATGGATTTGATTTATCTGAAGTGACCAAGCCGGTGAATACCGCACGCGGCCTACCGAATGCGCATTATATTGATGATGCGGTCTTCGAAGAGGAACGTGAAGCGGTTCTGTTCAACAATTGGGCGGGCGTCGGCTTTGCCAAGGATGTGCCTGAAACAGGTGATGCAATGCCCGTTGATTTTCTGGGTATGCCACTGTTGATTTTGCGCGATCAAGACGGTGTTGTGAAAGTTTTCCAAAATACTTGCCGCCATCGCGGTATGATTCTGGTTCAGGAAAAAGGCAATATTCGTGGCACCATCCGCTGCCCTTATCATTCATGGTGTTATGGTTTGGACGGTGCGCTTCGCTCTACTCCGCACGCAGGTGGACCAGGCGTGAATATCCATGAAGATATCAAGCGCAATGAACTTGGTCTGATTGAAATTCGCAGTCACATTTATATGGGCGTGGTTTTTGCCAATGTATCTGGTAAGGCCGCACCGTTTGAAGAAGCGCATGCAGATTTGCTATCGCGGTGGAAGGATTTTGATCAACCGATGCATCACAGCGGAGATGACAGTTCTTTAAAGCTTGATGTCAAATGCAATTGGAAGCTGGCGGTCGAAAACTACTGCGAAAGCTATCATTTGCCTTGGGTGCATCCCGGGTTGAACAGTTATTCACGTCTGGAAGACCATTATCATTTGGAAGAACGTAATAAATATTCGGGACAAGGCACGCTTGTGTACCGCCAGTTAAAGGGTGAAAACGACCAAACATTCCCGGATTTTGCAAATCTGTCTGAAAAATGGGACACGGGCGGTGAATATGTGGCGATCTATCCGAATGTTTTGCTGGGCGTTCAGCGCGATCATACATTTGCAATTATTCTTGAACCGAAATCCAAAGAGCAAACGGTTGAGCATATTGAAATATTTTATGCAAACGATACGGCTCTTGGCGATGGATATGCAGATTTGCGCGACAAAAACGCGGTGCAATGGAAAGGTGTTTTTGCAGAGGATGTTTTCGTTGTTGAAGGTATGCAAAAAGGCCGTCATGGGGTGTTCTTTGATGGCGGAAAATTCGCACCTGTTATGGACAGCCCAACCCATATGTTCCACGAATGGGTCGCAAATCAGATCGTCACGGGCCGTCAGGTCGCTGCAGAGTGAATTATAATGCCCTTGATGCTGCTTTATTGCTGGCGCATGAGCAGAATGATCACGAACAGCTTGTCAGCCTTTATCGCAAGGCAGGTTTGTCGTGTATTGACACAAAAAATGTCGATGCAGGCTGTTTTTACCTGACGCACGCCTATATTTTCGCACTTGAGATGGGTTCGTCAAAGGCTGACGAGTTGCATGAAATTTTAATTTCCTATGGGCGAGAGGAATAGAATCATGAAGACGCACGCACAAGCGGTAGTAATCGGGGGCGGCCTTGTCGGGTGTTCGATCTTATATCACCTGGCCAAACTGGGTTGGACGGATGTTGTTCTGTTGGAACGCGATGAACTGACCTCGGGGTCTACATGGCACGCCGCTGCGGGTCTGCACGGGCTTCACGACAATAACAACATCTCGAAACTGCAATATTACACCATGAACCTTTACAAGGAATTGGAAAGGGAAACCGGGCAGGGCTGCGGGATTTTTCAGCCCGGCTCACTTTATCTGGCGCAAACCGAAGAACGCGAACATCAATTGCGCATTCAGGCAGCCAAGGCAAAATATTTCGGCGTGGATTTCTATGAACTAACGGTTGAAGAGGCTCTGAAAAAGAATCCGTTGATCAATTTTGACGGCATTCGTTGTGTCATGTATGAACCCGATGGCGGTAATGTTGACCCGTCAGGCGTAACCATGGCCTATGCGCAGGGCGCGCGTCAGATGGGGGCGGAAATTCACCGATTCACACCTGTGACGGGCACGGTTCAGCAGCCTGACGGCAGTTGGATTGTCGAAACCGAAAAGGGTAATATTCATACCCAGTGGGTTGTAAATGCTGCGGGCCTATGGGCCCGTGAAGTTGCTGCGATGGCTGGCTTTAAAATGCCGTTGCAACCAACTGAACATCAGTATTTCGTCACTGAAGCCATTCCTGAAATTGAAGCGCTGGATTTTCGTCTGGCTTCGGTTGCAGATCGTGATGGCGAATATTATATGCGCCAAGAAGGCCAAGGATTGTTGATCGGCGCCTATGAAAAGAACTTGAAATTCTGGGCTGAAGAAGGTACACCACAAGGCTTTGGTCATGAATTGTTCGCAGATGATCTGGACCGGATCATGGACAATGTGATGCGTGCGATGGACCGTGTACCGGTGGCGGCGGATGCGGGCATCAAGCGGGTGATCAACGGCCCTATGATCTGGTCGCCTGATAGTTCTGCGCTTTATGGCCCTGTGCCTGAGTTGCAAAATTATTTCACCTGTTGCGGTATTATTCCGGGCTTTTCACAATCAGGCGGTTTGGGGTTGATGACTGCACAATGGATTGTTGAAGGAGAGCCGGAATTTGATATGTTCCCGTGGGATATTGCTCGTTTTGGCCACTGGGCCGACAAAAAATTCACGAAAGAAAAAGTGGCCGACCAATATTCCAAGCGATTTGCTATCCACTACCCGTTTGAAGAACGCAATGCGGGCCGCAATATCCGTCTGCGACCTGTGTTTGAAAAGCAAAAATCAATGGGTGCAGTTTTTGGCCTGAACTATGGGTGGGAACATCCGCTTTGGTTTGCAGGTGAGGGGGTAGAAGGTAAGGAAAGCTACGGGTTCACCCGTCAGGACTGGTTTGAGCCTGTTGGTGACGAATGCCGCGCATTGCGCCGCGATGTTGGTGTGATTGATGTGTCCAACTTCGGTAAATACGAAATTAAGGGCGCAGGTTCCGCTGCATGGCTGGATAAAATCATCGCCAACCATATCCCGAAAGAAGTTGGTCGTTCATGTCTAACGCCACTTTTGGGTGTGCGTGGCGGTATCGCAGGTGATTTCACTGTCACTAAACTTGCCGACGATCATTTCTTCATGGTGGGTTCCGGCATAGCGGAACGCTATCACCAACGCTATTTCAATGCGGTCGAACGTCCCGACACGGTCAGCTTTGAAAGCATGACCGAAGCCTATTGCGGCTTTAATATCGCCGGCCCGAAATCGCGTGAATTGTTGTCCCGTCTGACACAAACCGATCTATCCAATGACAACTGGAAGTTCATGCGTTCCAAACAAATCACCATCGCAGGGATCGAAGCTATTGGCATTCGCGTGTCCTTCACTGGTGATCTGGGCTGGGAAGTTTACGTACCAACTGAAAATCAATTGAAGTTATACGAGGCACTGTTTGAAACCGGTGCAGATCTGGGTGTGCGTCCCGTCGGTGGGCGCTCCTTAGGATCTTTGCGGATTGAAAAAGGCTACGGTAGCTGGTCGCGTGAATATTCCCCGGAATACTGGCCGCAGGAAGTCGGGCTGGATCGCCTGATCAAAATGGACAAGCCGGAATTTTTGGGCAAAGAGGCTTACGCAAAAATCAAAGACTTGCCGCCGCGTGAAATGTTGGTCAGTCTGGTGGTGGATGTTGATAATGCGGACGCATCAGGCGGCGAACCGATCTTTTTACCTGATGGTACGCCTGTAGGTCGTGTCAGTTCCGGCGCTTATGGGTTTAGCGTCGAAAAATCGGTGGCCTTGTGTTTTATCAAAACGGAACACGCCGTTGCGGGTGCCGAATTTGATGTAGCGATTCTTGGCAAACCACATCGCGCGGTCATGCTGGATGAACCCGCTTTTGATCCCAAGGGAACGCGTCTAAGGGCCTGATGCAGGAGCGATAAATGCAAGTGAAATCCATAACGGTTACCCCACTGCGATTACCGCTTAAAAAGCCGTATATCTGGAGCCAAGGTGTCGAAGATGCTTTTACCGTGAACCTGATCGCGGTAGAAGCAGAAGACGGCACCATCGGTTATGGTGAAACGACTACGGCGCCCGATGCGGATGCGCAGGTACTGATTTTGAATAAACTGTCACGTCATTTCATATCGCGCTCGGTTTTCGACTATGCAAAGTGTCGCGATGAAGCGTACCGCACCAACTTTCTGACCTTTGGCGGGAATATGCCACGCTTTGCGAACCAATTGTTTTGCGGCCTTGAAATGGCATGCCTTGACTTGCAGGGTAAGATTTTAGGGCGCCCCGTTTGGGACTTGCTGGGTGGTCAACGGCGTACGGAAGTCGGGTATTTCTATTTTCTACAGGGCGAAACCATTGATGCTTTGGTTGCAGATGCAAAATATGCAGTGGCATTGGGCGAACAGGTCATTTACCTGAAAGTCGGTATTGGTCGAGATTACGATCTTGAAGCGGTTCGGGCCATACGTGGGGCAATTGGTGATGCACGGTTGCGACTGGACGCGAATGAAGGATGGGATCCTGAACATGCGCTTGGTATGATGAATAAAATGCGCGATCTGGATGTAGAATATATCGAACAACCAACAAAAAGCACGTCTCTGCCTGCCTTGGCTGCATTAACCAAACGATCCGATATCGCCCTTGGGGCTGATCAATCAGTGTTCACATTGGAAGAGGTGTACCGTGCCTGTGCGACCGGGGCAGGCGATATGATTGCCGTGGGCCCGCGTGAAATTGGCGGTTTGCGGGCAATGATACAGGCTGCCGGCATTGTAGAGGCTGCAGGCAAAAAGATTTGTATTCATTCATCGATGACAACGGGGATCACAACATGTGCTGAACATCACGTTGCAAGGGCAATCCCGAACTTGGATGATGGAAACCAGATTATGTGGCAGTTGTTGCAAGATAACGTCGTGTCAGCACCGGATATTGCACCGCAAAACGGCAAATTGTCGCTTGATGCCAAAGCGGGCCTTGGGTTTGATCTGGATTGGGATGTGATCAGCCGGGCGGCAAAGCGCCATAAACAATATAACACCCAATAATCAGATGCGCCCGCCTGTGATCCTAAAGGCGAGCGCTTGCGCAGGTAATCTGTAGACCTGCACAAATTGTTTTAGGCGCGCCAGAACGGTTTGCGGGCTTCAAACTTGGCCTGTTTCGGCGTCACCCCAATGTCAGCAAGTTGTGCGTATGACATTGTACGTAAGGGACGGCGTGATTTGTATCGGTCATTCCACATCACAATCGTATTCGCCAGTTGAATTGCCCATTGGGATACCAGTGGGAACTGTTGCCGTTTTCCAAGGTTCAATGCAATTTTAGCGGTTTGTGTGTGTGTATAAGCCATTTTCCTTACTTTCTGTTTGTGTGGGTACAATTTTTATTGTACTTGCATTTGTGTGATACAAAGATTCGCATTGTAACGCTATAGGAATATTGTAATGGGTACAATTTGGCGACCATCTCTGTCCGATTTCGACGGGCCCAAGTATAAGGCGGTTGTCGCAGCCCTTAGGGTCGACATTTCCAAGGGTATATTGAAATCCGGAGATAAGCTGCCGCCGGTACGCGAACTTGCATGGGAAATTCAGGTCACGCCGGGAACAGTTGCGCGGGCCTATCAAGATGGTATTGCCGAAGGATTGTTGCAGGCAACAGTAGGGCGTGGAACTTTTGTGGCCGCAGCAAATACGGATCTGCCTGAAATTGATAGTCATTATGATATCATCCAAGAACAACAGATCAATTTGCGCAATACCAATACGACAAACGTAGGGCAGGCCACCGCAATTAAACGCGCTATGATCCGCGTGGCAGAAACCAAGGTTGATCAGTATCTGGATTACCCTGAACGCGAAGGACGTCATTCGATCTATTCGCATTTGGTGCAATGGATGCAGTATTCCAATATTGAAGCAAACCCCGAAAAACTGATTGTTACCAATGGCGGGCAAAACGCAATTCTTTTGGCGACCGCATCGGTGTTGGCGGACGGTGTCGGGCTGATTGCTATTGACGCACTAACTTACCCCGGTATCCGTTATGCAGTGCAAAGCCAGCGTGCGGAACTGGTGGGGATAGAAACTGATCAATATGGTGTTATTCCCGAAATGCTTGAACAAGCCTATAAGCGTAAACCGTTCAAGGCACTTTTCACATCTGCAAATGTTTTAAATCCTACAACAGGGGAAATGCCGCTTGATCGGCGCATTGCCATAGCTGCATTGGCCAGACGGTATGATTTCCAAATAATCGAAGATGATTGTTGGGGGATCGGCCCCGCTGGAACTCCAAGCTTTACCAATATCTGCCCTGAACGTGCATGGTATCTGTCTTCTATATCCAAATCGATTTCTGCAGGGCTGCGGTTTGGGTATTTGCTGTGCCCAGATGAAAAGTTTGCAACGGCCTCGCGTTTGATGCAAACGGCAAGTTTTGGTGTTTCACGGGCGGTTGTGGACATTGCAGAGGAACTGTTGGCTTCAGGCGATGCTGCAAACATCAGGGCGCGTGTGTTGGAAAGGGTCAGCCAACGGGTGGAGTTTACCGTTAATTTAATGGGAAAATGGGATATTACATGGCGCCGTGATGTGCCGTTTATCTGGCTTCGCTTGCCACGCGGCTGGCGTGCATCATCCTTTGCCAGTGCGTGCGAACGCAAAAATATCGTAGTGCGGGCCGCAGATGAATTTGCACTGAATAATATGCCGGTTCCACATGCTGTTCGGATCTCGGTGAATTGCAATATCCCACAAGATTTGCTCGGGGCCGCATTGACTAAGATCGATAAATTGTTGTCACATCCGCCAATTGATATGGATGGCTAGGTGGTAGTAGGCTTTCACCTAACCGTACAAGGTCTTAAAGCCGTCGAGAATTTTTGATTGCTTACTTCGCCGCGTTTGTTTTTTATGCTTTGCTTTAATACCGGAATTGATCTTGCGATTGGATTTTGCCGAAACCGTATCTGATCTGCCCTCACCCCAGCCAAGGGGTGCGCGCGCAGATGGGCCGTTCAGCGGAAGATTGCTTTTCACTGCCATTGGTCTGCTCTTTCAGGTGTGCCCGCGTTTACGCAGGTCGTTATATCAGCACGCTGGCGCGGCATTTTGTCAGAATTTAGGCGTGCCTGCGGAAATATGTAGGATTTTATGCAACGGTTTGGGGGTATTTTGACCCCTAAACCGTCTTTATCGTCCGAATATCCAAAGTCCGACATGTGTCATACGCGCGGTGCACGGGTTGTGCGCGCCGATCATACACCGGATTTTAGCGTAAATCAGGCGGTGTGGCTTCCGTTGTCAGCTCTGCAATCACGTCGTCCAAACCTTGTACAGATGTTCGTTTATCGCCCAAACGACGTACGGAAACCGTGTCCTCTTCAACCTCGCGCATACCAACGGCCAAAATCACCGGAACCTTACCCATGGAATGTTCGCGCACTTTGTAATTGATCTTCTCATTGCGCAAATCGGCCTCGGCACGGATGCCTGCTGCTTTTAGTTTGGCAACGGTTTCAGCAACATATTCATTTGCATCCGACACGATAGAGGCCACAACAACTTGACGCGGGGCCAACCACAACGGGAACCTGCCCGCATAGTTTTCGATCAGCACGCCAAGGAAGCGTTCAAATGAACCAAGGGTCGCACGGTGCATCATGACGGGCGTATGCTTGGCACCGTCTTCACCGACATATTCCGCTTCCAGTCGTTCGGGCAGAACAAAGTCAGCCTGTAGTGTTCCAAGCTGCCATTCACGACCGATCGCATCGGTCAGTTTAAAGTCCAGTTTAGGTCCGTAAAACGCCCCTTCGCCTTCATCAATTTCATAGGGTAAACCCAGCTTCTTGATGGCGTCTTCTAGGGCCTCTTCAGCCTTATCCCAAACCGCGTCGGAACCTGCGCGAATATCGGGTCGGGTCGAAAATTTAATATCGAACTGTTCAAATCCTAAATCTTTGTAAACGCTTGATAAAAGTTCAATAAACTTCTTGGTTTCAGAAGCGATTTGATCTTCTGTACAAAAGATATGTGCGTCATCTTGGGTAAAGCCGCGCACCCGCATTAATCCATGCATGGAACCGGAACTTTCATAACGGTGACACGAGCCAAATTCGGCCAGTCGCATCGGCAAATCGCGGTAGCTTTTCAGGCCTTGATTGTAGACTTGAACGTGGCATGGACAGTTCATCGGCTTTAACGCATTGACCCGCTTTTCATTGGCATGTTCTTCGTCGATTTCAGTAATGAACATGTTTTCGCGGTATTTTTCCCAGTGGCCGGATGCTTCCCACAATTTGCGATCGACAATCTGTGGTGTGTTGATCTCCAGATATCCATCCCCGATCTGGCGGCGGCGCATATAGTCCTGTAAAACACGGTATAAAATCCAGCCATTAGGGTGCCAGAACACCATGCCCGGGGCCTCTTCTTGGATATGGAACAAATCCATTTCACGGCCCAGTTTGCGGTGATCGCGAAGTGCCGCCTGCTCTAGCATGTAAAGATGTGCTTTCAAGTCTTCTTTATTCTTGAATGCGACACCGTAGATGCGTTGCAACATCTGATTGTTGCTGTCGCCACGCCAATAGGCACCGGCCACAGACATCAGTTTGAAACTGTCGGCGGGCACTTGCCCAGTATGCACCAAATGTGGCCCACGGCACAGATCCTGCCAGTCACCATGCCAATACATCCGCAGGTCTTCACCTTCGGGGATCATGTTGATCAGCTCGACTTTATAGGGCTCATTGTTGTCTTCATAAAACTTGATAGCCCGTGCGCGATCCCATGTTTCAGTACGCACCAGATCACGTTTGTTGATGATCTCACGCATTTTCTTTTCAATGATTGCAAGGTCTTCTGATGAAAATGGCTCTGTGCGGTCAAAATCGTAATACCAGCCGTTATCAATCACTGGGCCGATAGTGACTTTCACGTCAGGCCATATTTCTTGCACTGCACGCGCCATGATATGGGCACAGTCGTGGCGTATGAGTTCCAGTGCTTGGATTTCGTCCTGCATGGTATGAATGGCAAAGCTTGCATCGGCATGTATTGTGCGTGACAGGTCGCGGTGTTCACCGTTCACACTGCAACTAATGGCTTTTTTGCCCAGTGATGTGGAAATATCTTTGGCAACCTCAAGGCCGGTTATGCCTGCAAGATAGCTACGTTGATTGCCGTCGGGTAGGGTAAGGGTGATGTCAGCCATTTAGCTGTATTCCTCGTCATTTTGGCGCCTACGAAACGCCCGGTTGCGGTATGGATATTAAATGAGTTCTGAGGCGGTAAAAGTCAACATGCAAAAACGTGTTTTAACGGTATTCGTCGCCCCGATATGCGCTGGGGGGTAAGGCTTGGCATCTTATGAAATGCCTTGAGAAAGGCATTGGTGTTATCATACCCTACAGAATAGCTGATCGGGTACTATTGGGATTGTCAACTTTGGGGTAATCTGTCTAGAGACTTATAAAAAAAGGAGACTTCAAAATGACTAAGACAGCGTTGATCGTGATTGACATACAAAATGATTATTTTGCAGATGGGGCCTTTGCTTTGCCCGCTATGGAGGCGGCGGCGGACAATGCAGCAGCTTTGATCGCTAAGTTTCGTGATGCGGATGCGCCCGTTATTCATATTCAACACATAATGGTTCGACCAAACCCTCCATTTTTTATTCCGGGTAGTGTAGGTGAAAAAATTGCAGATCGTGTCATGCCTAAGGCAGGCGAGCATGTTGTGAAAAAGAATTATGCAAATGCATTCAGAGACACTGTATTGACATCCATTTTACAGGATTTGGATATTTCACGTCTTGTGATTGTCGGTGCAATGACCAACAATTGTGTGGCGGCTACCACACGGGCGGCAACGGACTTTGGTTATCAGGTGACTGTGGCCCATGATGCTTGTGCCGCGGCAAATCTGACGTTTCTGGATACTGTGGTGCCAAGTGATATGGTACATGCAACATTCATGGCGGCTATAGGCATGCAAGGTGCCGGAGTTGTGGCCGCATCAGAAGTTGCGCTGGATTAACTGCAAAACTAGTTTAGGAATGTACCCAAATTCATTCCTAACCCCGTGGAGCAACTAATGCCAAAACCCGATTTTTTCAAAACTTCACAAGGGCGTAATATTGCCTATCACAAGATCAAAGGCTCAGGCCCAAGTGTTGTGTTCTTGGGTGGTTTCATGTCGGATATGGAAGGTACCAAAGCCACATATCTAGAGGCGTGGGCCCGTGAAAAGGGCCGTGCTTTTTTGCGGTTTGATTATTCAGGTCACGGACAATCATTAGGTAGGTTTGAAGATGGGTGCATCGGCGCATGGGCGGATGACGCACAAGAGGTTATTGAACATTTGACCGTAGGGCCACAAATACTGGTTGGCTCTTCGATGGGGGGCTGGATTGCGTTGTTGATGGCCATACGCATCCCGCAAAAAATCGCGGGGCTTGTGGGGATTGCTGCCGCACCGGATTTTACCGAAGACAGCATGTGGGGTGGCTTTTCGGAAGATCAGAAAAATACGATCTTGATCGATGGTCAACTGGTGTTGGAAAGTGATTATTCGGATGAACCTTATATCATCACCAAGAAATTAATCGAAGATGGGCGCAATCAGTTGGTGTTACGTGCGCCATTGAGCCTGCCGTTTCCTGTACGTTTTTTACATGGTACCGCTGATGCGGATGTTGACATTAGTGTTGCTTTAAAGCTGCTGGGTCATGTCAGTGGCGATGATGCTCGTCTAACTTTGGTAAAAGGCGCAAACCACAGTTTTTCCGAACCGGAAAACCTGACAATGATCCGCCGTGCAATCCATGCGGTGACAATGAAGGCTTAAAGTAGCGTCCCCACGACCACGACAAGCAGACCGATTGCCGATAAAAAGAATGCAGCCATATTAATTGCGACCAAGCCTTTTAGGCGTTCGGTTAATTCGTCGCCTTCCAAACCCTCTTTGCGGGCTTTGAATGCTTTTACGATGCAATAGATCAGGCCGATCAATCCAAGGCCCGTTATTGCCACGCCAATAATTATCAAACTATCCATATCCATCTCCTGTTGTGGCGGATGTAAACGGTTTGGAAAAAATCGGCAAGATGTCTTGTGGGCTGCGGCACGCTTGGATACTCAGGGGGTTCTGTTAAATAAAGGATTCTAAAATGAACGATACATCTGCCCCCGGGTCTTACCGTGTTGCCGCCGACGAGCTGCGCTCTTTTATTGAACGGATAGAGAGATTAGATGCCGAGAAGAAAGACATAGCCGATCAACAAAAAGAAGTGATGGCTGAAGCAAAATCACGCGGTTATGATACAAAAGTCATGCGCAAACTTGTGACCATGCGCAAAAAAGACCCGCAGGAGATTTCCGAAGAAGAGGCGGTTTTGGAACTTTACCGTGAAGCTTTGGGCATGTAGGCCAATTTACTTAAACTTGCGTGGTTGAATGGTTTCAATGCCATCCATCCGTTCAATATAATACCAGTCATCTTCGTAATTATGGGTTAAAGACTGAATCGTTTTGGCGGTCCAGTCAGGACTTGTAATTTCGGTTGCGGAGCTGGGGAATTTTTCCAGAAAACTAAGTTTGATACTTTCAAATTCGCCTCTGGTTCGCGGCGGGTGATCTTCAATATATTTGTGCAGTAATTGTGCGCCATGCAATGTTAGGCTTGCATTTATGCGTTTTGAGCTGCCTACTAAATTCTGACAGTTTTCAATGCCTGAAAAAGCTTGTACTACATCACGCCAAATCAACGGATAATCCTCAAAACGCCACACTGTAACAGGTATATCCAATCGCTTGCCTTGTAGTCGTTGCAAAAATGTTGACCACCTTAAACTTGGTAGGGTCACATCTTTTAAAAAGCTGCCGTAATCACTGAAAGAAGCGTTTAACATGCTTTGGGCATAGCATGACGGCACAAAAGTGGCCGGGTTCCTGACCGAGGTATAAAACTGCAATTTATTTGCACCAAACAGTGTTTGGAGTTGGTGAATAAGCCCGGTGGTGCGTGGATAGAATACTTCTTTTCCAAATGGTTGCGTGACGTTGCCGACAATATTTGGGTTCACCAAAAGAAGCCTTTTGGTGTCACGCCCACGGGTTAGAGAATGCAACAGCAAACCAACCGCATCTTCCTTATCCCCACCTCTTGCAATCGCTTTTAAAGCGCTGTTTATATGGTGCAAGGTTGTGCGCGTACTTGAATAAAACATGATATCTTGCGCATCTAACAGATTTGCGTTGTTTGTAAGAATTGACGCTAGGTGTTGGCTGGCCGTCCTGTGTGGCCCTACATAAATTCTAATATCCATCAGTTATGCCTAATTGTCGTTAAATAAAATACAACCCCGTTCTGGACAGTAAAATAGCTTTGCTTTATGCGCGAACCAATGGTTGCTACGTCGGTAAATAAATTTAATGGTATGCGCCCTGGTCGGCTGGGTGCTTTGTCTTTTGCTGCCTGTATCATAGCTGCTGTCATTCTAATTCCGATTTTTGCCGTAATATATCTAGCTTTTTATCCAAGTGAAAATATTTGGCCACACTTAATTCAAACAACGCTGCCACGTTATCTATTAAACAGCCTTGTATTGATGATGGCAACCGGTTTACTGGCAGGGGCTATGGGGGTTGCTGCGGCTTGGCTGGTGGCGATGAAAGAATTTTCAGGTCGAAGACTGCTGGAATGGGCACTGTTGCTGCCGCTTTCTATCCCTACTTATATCGGAGCTTATGCTCTGGTTGATTTCTGGGAATATGCGGGGCCTTTCCAAACAATTTTGCGTAATTTTTTTGGATTCGCTTCAGCCGCTGACTATTGGTTTCCTGAAACGCGATCACGCGGGGCGGCAATTGTCGTGTTTTCGTTTTCCTTGTATCCATATGTATACTTGCTGGCACGTTCGGCATTTCGCGAGCAATCGTCCAGTGCGCTTGAAACCGCACGGGCATTGGGGTGTGGGCCTTGGGCAATTTTCTGGAAAGTTGGATTGCCGCTTGCACGCCCTGCAGTTGTTGTTGGTGTAGCAATTGTAATGATGGAAACGCTGAATGATTTTGGCGCTGTGGAATTTTTCGCGGTGCAAACGCTGACGACCGGCATTTTTACGGTCTGGTTGGAAGCATCCAATAGTGGTGGGGCTGCGCAAATTGCCACTGTTATGCTAGCCCTTATATTGTTGTTATTGATGCTGGAACGCACAGGGCGTAAACAAAGTAAATTCCATCAACTTTCAAAGCATATGCACCCGCCT
>Ga0209344_10002256_pt1 | contig 21967 bp, 20 predicted proteins | sample Cruoilmetagenom6_FD_187293 | JGI IMG/M metagenome (GOLD analysis project Ga0209344, IMG submission 187293) | Oil polluted marine microbial communities from Coal Oil Point, Santa Barbara, California, USA - Santa Barbara Oil Seep Sample 6 (SPAdes)... | ecosystem: Environmental > Aquatic > Marine... | reverse complement strand
CCGGTCGCAGCCGAGGCTTTCGAGGAGATGGAGAACGAGCCGCCGATCCTGATCGAGGTGGCCGATGACGAGGCCGGGGTCCATGCGCACGGCCACTATACCGAATACGAAGAGCTGCTGGCCTCGGGCGATCCCGATTTTGAATGGATCATGCCCCAGGACGAATGGGAAAGCCTTGCGCTCAACTATACGTCGGGCACCACGGGGCGGCCCAAGGGCGTGGTATGTCACCATCGCGGCGCCTATCTGATGACGATGGGCACCGCCGTCAGTTGGCCGATGCCGCGCCATGCGCGTTACCTGGTGATCGTGCCGCTGTTTCACTGCAACAACTGGAACCACACCTGGATGATGCCGATGCTGGGCGGCACCGTGGTCTGTTGCCGCGACATCACCGCGCGCGCCATCTATGACGCCATCGCCGATGCGGGCGTCACCCATTTCGGGGCGGCGCCGATCGTGCTCAACACCATCGTGAATGCGCGCGACGAGGAGCGGCGCGACCTCGATCACGTCGTCGATGTCTATACCGCCGGCGCGCCGCCCCCCGCCGCCACGCTGCGCGCGATCGAGCCGCTGGGCTTCAAGGTGACGCAGGTCTACGGGCTGACCGAAACCTATGGTCATGTCACCGAATGCGTCTGGCAGACCCGCTGGGATGATCTGGACGACGAAAACCGCTATGCGATCAAGGCGCGCACCGGGGTCCTGATGCCGATGATGGAGGACATCACCGCGATGGACCCCGAGACCATGACCCAGATCCCGATGGATGGCAGCAGCCAGGGCGAGATCATGATCCGCGGCAATTCGGTGATGAAAGGATATCTCAAGAACCCGCGCGCCACGCGCGAGGCCTTTCGCGGCGGCTATTTCCATTCCGGCGACATCGCCGTGCAGCATCCCGACGGCTATCTTCAGATCGCCGACCGCGCCAAGGACATCATCATTTCGGGCGGCGAGAATATCAGCTCGGTCGAGATCGAGGGCGTGCTGATGATGCATCCCGCCGTGCTTCTTTGCGCGGTGGTGGCGATGCCCCATCCGACCTGGGGCGAGGTACCCTGCGCCTTTGTCGAGCTGAAGGACGGCGCGACCGCCGGGAAGGACGAACTGATCGCCTTTGCGCGCGAAAGGCTGGCCGGGTTCAAGACCCCCAAGCATGTGGAATTCCAGGAGCTTCCCAAGACCTCGACCGGCAAGATCCAGAAATTCGAGCTGCGCGGCATTGCCCGGACTCTCTGAGCGCCGCCCGCGCGCGCAAGGCGATTGCCGCGCCGTGTCGCTGCATGCTATCGTCGCGCCGAACGAGGCAGAGCAGGCCCGCGCAACCCGATGACCGCACTCAGCGAATACCAGAGGCTCGAAGCGTCGGGCCTGTGGCGCGCATCCCCCGAGGATCAGCGCAGCGACGTGATCGTGTCGATCGGCGATGCGACCCTCGTGATCACCGACCTGCGGGAAAACCCGCTGGCGCATTGGTCGCTGGCGGCGATCAGCCGCGCCAATCCGGGCCGCAGGCCTGCGATCTATCATCCCGATGGCGACCCCGGCGAGACGCTGGAACTGGACGCGGGCGAAGAAGACATGATCGCCGCCATCGAAAAGCTGCGCGCCGCGGTCGAGCGCCGCCGCCCGCATCCGGGCCGCCTGAGGCTGGTGATGGCATCGCTCTCGGCATTGTCGGTGGCCGCGCTGCTGCTGTTCTGGCTGCCCGGCGCGGCGCGCGACCATGCGCTTTCGGTGGTGCCCGATGTCCGGCGCGCCGAGATCGGCAGCCAGCTGATGACCCAGGTGCAGCGCATCGCCGGTTCCGCCTGCCGCGCCAATGAAGGGCGCGCGGCATTAAGCCGGCTGGCCCGCCGCCTGCCTGCGCCGGGCGGCGGCACCGGCGCACTTGAAGTCATGCGCGACGGCGCCCGCAGTACCGTCAGCCTGCCGGGAGGCACGATCCTCATTCACCGCGAGCTGGTCGAGGATTACGATGAACCCGATGTGGTGGCGGGCTATATCGTCGCCGAACGCCTGCGCGCCGAGCTGCACAGCCCGCTGGCGGACCTTCTGGATCATGCCGGGCTCTGGGTGACGCTGCGCCTGTTGACCACTGGCGAGATCGACGCCGAGGTGCTGGCCGACTACGCCCGCGCACTGCTGACACGCCCGCGCCCGGCCCTGAGCGATGACACCCTGCTCAAGGGCTTCGCGGCCTGGGGCGTGCGCTCGACCCCCTATGCCTATGCGGTGGACATCACCGGCGAATCCACCCTGCCCCTGATCGAAGCCGACCCCTTCGCCAGCGAAGCCCCCGCGCCCCTCCTGAGCGACGCCGACTGGCTGCGCCTGCAAGGTATCTGCGGCGGCTGAGCCGCCCTGCCGCGAGGCATGGGGCATTTGCCGTTTTCATCGCCGCGCCGGGCAAGTATCACTTGGCCCAAGGGCAAGACCGGATTTCAATGGGGGCAGAGATGACGCAGACGATGATCGGAGTGATCGGCGGATCGGGACTTTACGATATCGACGGGCTTGAGGACGCGACATGGGTCAGCGTCGAAAGCCCCTGGGGCAAACCCTCGGACCAGATCATGACCGGCACGCTGGACGGGGTGAAGATGGCCTTTCTGCCGCGTCACGGGCGCGGCCATGTGCACAGCCCCTCCACCGTACCCTACCGCGCCAATATCGACGCGCTCAAACGCCTGGGCGTGACCGACGTGATCAGCCTGAGCGCCTCGGGCAGTTTCCGCGAGGAAATGGCGCCGGGGGATTTCGTGGTGGTCGATCAGTTCATCGACCGCACCTTCGCGCGCGAGAAAAGTTTCTTCGGCGCCGGTTGCGTCGGCCATGTCAGCGTTGCCCATCCCACCTGCCCGCGCCTTGGCGCGGCCGTTGCGCAGGCGGCGCGCACCGCCGGGATCACCGTGCATGAGGGCGGCACCTACCTGGCGATGGAAGGGCCGCAATTCAGCACGCTGGCGGAATCGCGCATGTATCGCGAGGTCTGGGGCGCGGATGTGATCGGCATGACCAACATGCCCGAGGCCAAGCTCGCCCGCGAGGCCGAGCTGTGCTACGCCTCGGTCGCCATGATCACCGATTACGACAGCTGGCACCCCCAGCATGGCGAGGTCGACGTGGCGCAGATCATCGCGACGCTGATGGGCAACGCCGACAAGGGCCGCCAGACGCTGCGCGCCCTGCCCGCCTTGCTGGGTGCGGACCGTGCGCCCTGCCCGCATGGCTGCGACCGCGCGCTCGACAACGCCATCCTGACCGCCCCCGAGGCGCGTGACGCCGCGTTGGTGGCAAAGCTCGATGCGGTGGCCGGGCGCGTTCTGGGCGGCTGACCGGCAATCAGCTTCCGAGGCCCATCCGGTCGATCAGCCCCGCGTCGCGCATCCGCTCGCCGAACCAGACCGAACCGTCGGGCGTGAAGTGGAACCCGTCATAGACGAGCACCTCGCCGGGCGAGATGAAGCCCGTGCATTCGCCCTCCGAACACATCAGCGAAAGCGGATCGATGAACCGATCGCCCATGATCTCGGCGAGACTGTCGTTGATCTTGGTTGTGCTCTTGACCGGGCTGGTGGTCCAGCCCATGCAATCGCTCAGGCATTGTTCAAGGATCTCCGCCCGCGAAAAGCGGACCGACTTGGTGCCGAACACCCAGAACTTGTCGCCATATTCCTCGGTCAGACGGTCAAGGCTGTCGCGCATCAGCCCCACTTCCCATTCGCTCCAGGCGGTGGCCAGGATCACGATATCGGCCTCTTCGATCAGCGCATAGGTCTTGTCGGCCATGAGGTCGTTATGCTTGGCCCCACAGAGCTTGAAACGGCTTCTTTCGATGAATGCCGCGAAATCCTCGGGCGGGACGAACAGGTTGCCGCAGGTCGCGCCGACCTGTGCGCTGACCACCGAGACATCCTTGTCGATCACCGCCGCCAGCGCGTTCTGCAGATCGGCCGAATTGCTGTCGCCGATCAGCAGGAGCTTGGTCGCCGCGTCCTGATCGAAATCCTGCAGGCGGCTGGCATTCTTGGCCTCCCAGGTGCTCAGCCCATAGGCATCCGCGCGCGCGAACATATCGACCACCGGCTGCGGGTAGCGGAACATGTTGCCATTGCTCAGCGTCCCCATCAGCCCGACGCCGATCAGCGCCAGCGACCCGGCCACGGCGAAACCGCCGATCTTCATGCGCGTGCCAAAGACCGTCCTGCGCCGCGTCGGGGTCTCGATCACGTAATAGGAAAACACCGACAGCAGCGCCGTCGCCAGCAGCATCAGCGCGGTATGCCAGAGCGGCGCGTTGCGCCCGACCGCATGGCCGTAAAAGGCCAGGATCGGCTGATGCCAGAGATAGGCGCTGTAAGACACGAGCCCCACCCCAACCACCGGGCGGAACGCCAGCAGACGATGCACCAGCGTGCCTGGCTGCGCGAACATGATCACCGCCACCACGCCAAGAACCGGCACCACCGCGTACAGGCTGGGAAAGGGCGTGCTGTGGTCATAGGCGAAGATCGCGAACCCGATACCTGCCAGCCCCAGCGCCGACAGGATATTGGCCAGCCCCGGCGCCACATCGACCGCGCCGCGCCGGTCCACGTAAAAGGCGACGAACGCGCCCGCCAGCAATTCCCAGGCCCGCGCCGGCAGCAGGAAGAACCCCGCCTCGGGCTCCTGGTAGGCGGCCCATTGCGCCAGCGCCAGGCTGAACAGGAACACCCCGATCAGGATCTGCGTGATGCGCCGCTTGCCCCAGCGCCATGCCAGCATCAGGAATACCGGGAAAATGATGTAATACTGCTCCTCGACCGCAAGACTCCAGGTATGCAGCAAGGGCTTGATCTCGGCGGCGGTGTCGAAATAGCCCGCTTCGCTCCAGAACAGGAAATTCGATGAAAAGGTCGCCACCGCAATGAGCGACTGGGCGAAATCCTTTAGGTCGGTGGGAAACAGCACCAGCCACGCCACCGGCAGGCAGCACAGCGCCACGAAGAAAAGCGCCGGAAGGATACGCCGCGCGCGCCGTTCGTAGAAATTCATCAGGCTGAAGCGGCCCTCATTGAGCTCGGCCAGGATGATGGTGGTGATCAGGTAGCCCGAGATCACGAAGAACACGTCGACCCCGACATAGCCCCCGCCAAAGGCCTCGAACCCGGCATGGAACAGGATGACGGGCACAACCGCGACGGCGCGCAAACCGTCGATTTCAGCACGATACTTCAAAGGGTCTCTCCGCATGGGCAACCTGTGCGCCGCTTGACATACTGACCGCGCGCATCCGAGTAAATAGCCCTTCACCCGCCGCGCACCCATGAAGCCCCCCGTGTCACCGCGATGCCGCCCCGCACGCGCCCGCGGCGCGACGGATCGCACCCTTGCAAGGCGGCGCGGCATCGGCCAAACAATGGGCTGTTCCAGCCACTGAAAGGCCGCCCATGCCCGTGATCCGCACCGTCAAGGATTATATCCGCACCATCGTGGACTTTCCCCATGAGGGGATCATGTTCCGCGATGTGACCACGCTCTTTGCCGATCCGCGCGGATTTCGCATGGCGATCGACCAGATGCTGCACCCCTATGCCGGCGAGCAGATCGACAAGGTCGTCGGGCTCGAGGCGCGCGGTTTCATCCTGGGCGGGGCGATCGCGCATCAGCTCTCGCTCGGCTTCGTCCCGATCCGCAAGAAGGGCAAACTGCCCGGCGCGGTGATTTCCGAGGATTACCAGCTGGAATATGGCGAGGCCGTGGTCGAGATCCACGACGACGCCATCCAGCCGGGCGAAAAGGTGCTGATGGTCGATGACCTGCTGGCCACCGGCGGCACCGCCGAGGCGGGAATCCGGCTGATCGAGCGGCTGGGCGGCGAGATCGTCGGCTGCGCCTTCGTGATCGACCTGCCCGAGCTGGGCGGGCGCAAGCGGCTCGAGGCGATGGGCATGGACGTGCACGCGCTCTGCGATTTCGAGGGCGAATGACGCGCACCGGATAGTGACGAACCGGCGATGAGGCCCGGATGACGCCATGCGATACTGGCGGCGCCACGATGCCGGGGTGATCCCGGCCCCTGGCTAACGCCCGTAATAATCCCGATACCAGGCGACGAAACGCGCGAGCCCCTCCGCGATATCGGTTTCAGGGCGGTATCCCGTCAGGCGCTGCAACAGGCTCGCATCCGCCCAGGTGGCGGGCACGTCGCCCTTCTGCATCTCCATCATGTTGTAACTGGCCTTGCAGCCCAGCGCCCCTTCGAGCGCGGTGACGAAATCCATCAGCCGCACGCTGGTGGAATTGCCGATATTGACCACCCGCCAGGGCGCGACCGGCGAAAGGCTGTCTCCCGGCGCGATATCTTCGGGCACGGCGGGGCGCACGGGCGGCGCATCCATCAACAGGCGGATGGCGCGCACGAGGTCGCCGACATAGGTAAAATCGCGAAACATCTCGCCGTGATTGTAGATGTCGATGGGCCGCCCGCCGAGGATCGCGTCGGTGAACTTGAAATAGGCCATGTCGGGGCGTCCCCACGGCCCGTAGACCGTGAAGAACCGGAACATCGTGACAGGCAGGTTCCACAGATGCGCATAGGCATGGCCCATCGACTCGCTGGCCTTCTTGGTGGCCGCATAGATCGTCATCTGGGTGTCGGCCTTCATGGTCTCGGCGTAGGGCATCTGCGTCTCGGCACCATAGACCGAGCTGGTCGAGGCCATCAGCAGGTGGCGCACATCATGGCGGCGCGCAGCCTCCATCACGTTGAAACTGCCGATCACATTGGCATCGAGATAGGCGCGCGGGTTCTCAAGGCTGTAGCGCACACCCGCCTGCGCCGCGAGATGCACGATCATGTCGGGCGCGCAGGCATCGACAGCGCGATCCAGCGCCGCGCCATCCTCCAGCATCGCCTCATGGGCGGTGAAACCGGGCTTGGCGGCCAGCATGGCGTGCCGTTTCCGCTTGAGGGCGACATCGTAGTAATCCGTCATCCCGTCAAACCCATGCACCTCGACGCCCTCGTCAAGCAGCAGATCGGCCAGGTGATAGCCGATGAAACCGGCGGTTCCGGTAATGAAGACCCGTGTCATGATCCCTGCCTTTCCTTGCGCCTGCCCGCGCATACGCCTCCTGATGCGATAGCCCGAGGCGGCGAATTGCACAAGCCGCAGGCGGGAAAACCGCACCCCGGCACTGGCAATCCGGCGCGGTCTCGACCAAAGTCGGCGCGACAGGCAACAAGACCAGAAAGCGCGCCATGACAGACAGCAACCGGCATCATATCGTGATCGGGGATGGCGGCACCGCCGCTGCCTTTGCCGAAATGGCCCAGTTGAACCCCGGCGACCGGCTGAGCGTGATTGCCCACGCCCCCGAAAACCTGGGCCGTGGCCTGGCTTATGGCGATCACGCCGCCGATGCGCCCTGGCGCTATGCCTATCTGCTCAATTCGCCCTCGGCGGCGGTGCTGCCGGAATTCGCCGACTGGCTGGAGGATCACTGGCCCGAGGTGTCGCGCGCGATGCAGGGTCGGCGGCCCGACTGGCTGGGCTTTGGCGCCGATCACATCGCGGCCGGCGATCTGGCCGCACTCTTTGCGCCGCGCGCATTCTTCGGGGATTACCTCTCGTATCTGGTGGAAACCGCGCTTGCGCGCCACCAGCAAAACGGCGTTACCGTGAACCTCGTCACGGCCGGGGTGCGTGGCCTCGACCACGACGGAGCGCGGTTTCGCGTGACCCTCGATGATGGCCGCGTCGAGACGGCGGACCATGTCGACCTCGCCCCCGGCACCCCTGCGATGGATGCGTTCTGCACCGATGCGGGGCCGGGCGCGTTTCCCATGCTTTACGGGCGCGAAGAGGCCATCGCCGCGCGGCTTTCCCCCGGTGACCGGGTGATCTGCCTTGGCGCCAATGCGGCCATGCTCGACGTGCTGCGCTTCCTGCAATCGCTGCTCGATGAGCGCGACATCTCCATGACGGTGCTCAGCGCCAGCGGCTTGCGCCCCGAGCCGCTGATCTGGGAACGCCCGCGCAAGCCCGATGTGGTGCCGCGCATCACCGGCCCCTTCGCCACCTGCGACGATTTCCTGGCGGCGGTCGACAGCGAGATCGCACGGATGCGGCGCGACGAGGGCGCCGGCATGTCGCAGCTTCGTCCCGGTTTCAAGAACTGGGCGACCGGCGACAAGCTGGCCGAATTGCTGCCCGACCCAGCCGAGCGGCGCCGCGTGACCCACCCGCTCGAACGCCGCTTTCGCCGGGGCACCCATGACAGTATCGCCGATTTTCACCGCCTTCTGGGCGCCGGGCAGATCACCGAGATCATCGGCCGCGCCCGGCGGGTCGAACCCACCAGGGACGGCGCGCGCGTGCATCTCGACACCCGCGACGGCACAGGGATGCAGCTTGACGCGCCCCTCGTGATCAACTGCGCCGGGCCGGGCGCGCGGCTGGCGCTCGATCCGCTCAGCGAAAGCCTGGTGGCGCGCGGCTGGCTTGCGATGGCGCCCGATGGCGCCGGGCTGATGACCGGGCCGGGGCTCAGGATCGGGCCGCCGGGGCTGCGTTATCTCGCCCCCACGGTGATCGCGGTGGGCGATACGGTCTCGCCCTTCCCGCTGTTCGACATGGGCGGGCTGCGCCAGCAGGTCGCGCAGGCGAATGGCGTCACCTGAGCGCCACGCGCGCCGGCGCGATCAATAGAACCGCCCGCGCGCCGACACCGGCCAGACGCATTCCACCTTGCCGCCGCGCAGGCCCACATACCAGTCATGGATATTGCAGGTCGGGTCGCAATGGCCCGGCACCAGCTTCAGGCGGTCATTCACCCTCAGCACGCCCCTGGGGTCGGCGATGACGCCATGTTCGTCACTGCATGTGATGTATTCAAGATCATCGCCCCCGCGCCCGAACACCACAGGCAGGCCGCTATCGACCGATTGCGCCTTCAAACCCGCATCGACCACCGCACGATCCGCGCGCACATGGCTCATGACGCTGGTCATGAGGAACAGCGCGTTCTCCCAGCCCCCCGGCCCGTCCAGCCGCCCGCCTTCGGCATCCTGAACCCGCCCGTAATCGGCATCCATGAAGGCATAGGATCCGCATTGCAGCTCGGTATAGACGCCGGATTCCGCCTCGAACTGAAAGCTCCCGGTGCCCGCACCGCTGACCACCTCGCAGGGAAGACCCGCCTCTTCCAGCACCGCGACCACCTCGCGGGTGATGGCGATGGCGGTCCCGATCCAGGCCTTGCGCTCGTCAAAGCTGCGCAGGTGCTGGGCCGCTCCCTGATAGGCCTGAAGCCCGGCAAAACGCAGCCCCGGCGCCGCCGCGATGGCGCGCGCGATCTCAAGCGCCGCCGCGCTGTCGGTGACGCCACAGCGCCCCGCGCCGCAGTCGATCTCGACAAGACAGTCCAGCGTGGTGCCATGACGCGCGACCGCCGCCGACAATTCGGCGACGTTGTCGATGTCGTCGATGCAACAGCCCAGCCTTGCGCCCATCCCGGCCAGACGCGCCAGCCGGTCGATCTGGCGCGGGTCGCGCAGCTCGTTGGTCAGAAGAACGTCGCCAATGCCGCCGCGCACGAAAACCTCGGCCTCGCTGACCTTCTGACAACAGACCCCGCAGGCCCCGCCGATCGCGATCTGCAATTTTGCAAGATCGACGGATTTATGCATCTTGCCATGCACCCGCAGGCGCATTCCCTGCGCCTTGGCATAGGCGCCCATCTTGCGCAGGTTGCGTTCCAGCGCGTCCATGTCCAGCACAAGGCAGGGGGTCGCGATCTCGGCCTCGTCCATCCCCGGCAGGGCGGGGATGTCAAAGCCCGGTTCATATCCGTCAAACTTGCTCATGCGCCGCATCCTGACCCGCCGCCGCGCAGATGAAAAGACGCAAAGCGCGGCCCGGTCCGGCAGGCCGGAACGTCAGGCGGTCACGCCGCGGGATAGCTGTTGAAAACCGTGGCCCCGCCATCGCGCCCGATCAGGTAGACGTTATAGGCCTCGCGCTGATCCTCCGGCCCCATGCCGGGCGAGCCATAGGGCATCCCCGGCACCGACAGCCCGACCGCATCGGGGCGCGCCTTCAGAAGCGCACGGATATCGGCGGGCGGCACATGGCCCTCGATCATGTAACCGGCGATCTTCCCGGTATGGCAGGAGGCCATGCGCGCCGGAATGCCGTTGTCGAGCTTGTAACGGCTCAGCGCCGTGCCGAAACTGGTTTCGGTCGTCACCTTGAAGCCCTCGGCCTCGAGGATCTCGATCCAGGCCGAACAGCAGCCGCAATTGGGGTCCTTCATGACGTGGATTTCAAGCGGTGCGTCGCTGGCCGCCACCGGCAACCCCGCCAGCGCGCCGAATGCCGCCCCGGCGATCAAGAAACTGCGGCGTGAAAAATCGTGCTGGGTCATGTCGGACCTCCTGGAATGGTTGCTGCAAGGATAACGCCCGGCGCATCGCCCGCAAGCCCGCAGCCGCCCGCTGACGCGATCGTGTTCACCCCTCAGGCCAGCCAGACATCGAGGAACAGCATCACCACCAGCCCCACGGCCAGGCCCAGCGTCGCCTTGTTCTGATGGCCCCGGCGATGGGTCTCGGGAATGATCTCGTGGCTGATCACGTAAAGCATCGCGCCCGCCGCAAAGGCCAGCCCCCAGGGCAAGAGCGGCTCGGCGACCGAAATCACACCGGCCCCGATGGCCCCGCCCACGGGTTCGACCATGCCAGTGAGCGCGGCGATGGACCAGGCGCGCCGCCGGTCATAGCCCTCGCCCAGAAGCGCCACCGCCACGGCCAGCCCCTCGGGAGCGTTCTGCAGGCCGATCCCGATGGCCAGCGGCATACCGCCCGACAGCCCATGCGCCCCGAACCCGACGCCCACGGCCAGCCCTTCGGGGAAATTGTGAATGGTGATGGCGATGATGAACAGCCAGACCCGGCGCAGCGAGGCCGCCTCCGGCCCCTCGCGGCCCAGCTTGAAATGCTCATGCGGCAGCGCCTCGTTCATCAGGTGCACCGCGCCCATGCCGATCAGGATCGAAAGGCAGGTGATCGCCGCCGGAACCGGCCCCGCGCCATAGCTCACCTCGGCGGCATCGAGCGCAGGAATGATCAGCGAAAAGAACGACGCCGCCAGCATCACGCCCGCGGCAAAACCCAGCGACATGTCGCGAAATGCCTGTCCCGGCATCCGCCCTGCCAATACCGGCGCAGCCCCCACCGCCGTCATCAGGCCAGCGGCAAGACTGCCGAGGAAACCAAGCATAAGGGGCGAAGATATCTCTTCCATGAAAACCTTCCGGCATCGTCAAAGGGCAGCCGCGCCAAAACGCGGCCGCCCCCGTTAGACGCCACTGCGCAAGCATGTTCAAGGGCTGCGCGTGCGGTGGTCCCGGAGCTTGACGGTCGCCTGTCCCGCCATTTCTGCATCAGGCGTCATACCCGTAGCGGCGTGCAGCCCACTCACGCTGGAAAACAGCGGTTGCGCGCTCAGGACGCCCACTCACCCTTGCGAAAGACCGGCACCCGCGTGCCGTCGGCGGCGATGCCGTCGATATCGGTGCCGGCCCCGCCGATCATCCAGTCCACATGGATCAGGCTGGCGTTGCCGCCCCGGCTTTCGATCTCCTGCGCGCTCAGATCGCCGCCATCCCTGAAACACTTGGAATAGCACTGCCCCAGGGCGATATGGCAGGCAGCATTCTCGTCATAAAGCGTGTTGTAGAACAACAGCCCCGATTGCGAGATCGGCGAGGAATGCGGCACCAGCGCCACCTCGCCCAGCCGCCGCGCGCCGTCATCCGTATCCAGCAGCTTCTGCAACACCGCCTCGCCCTTCGTCGCGCTGGCATGCGTGATGCGTCCGCCCTCGAAACGCATCTCGATTCCCTCGATCAGGCTGCCCTGATGCGAAAGCGGCTTGGTGGCGCGCACATGCCCCTCGGTGCGTAGCGCATGGGGCGTCGTGAACACCTCCTCGGTCGGAATGTTGGGGTTGCAGGTCACGCCGTTGCGCGCGCTCGAGGCCCCGCCCTGCCATTCATGCCCATCCGCGAGGCCGACCATCAGGTCGGTGCCCGGCCCGGTGAAATGCAACGCATCGAACGCCTGCTCGTTCAGCCAGCGCGTGCGCGCCCGCAGCCTCTCGTTATGGGCCTGCCATGCGGCGACGGGATCGTCTTCGCCCTCCACCCGCGAGGCGGCGAAGATCGCTTCGGCCAGCCGCGCGACCGCCGCATCCTCGTCGAGATCGGGAAAGATGCGCCGCGCCCAGGCCGCGCCGGGATAGCTCACGATCGACCAGTTGATGTCGAAATTCGCGATCTTTTCCAGCGCCGGCTTGTAGGCCATCGCATTGGCCTTGCCCACCCGCGCCACGCGGGCCGGGTCCTCATCGGCCAGCAGCATCGGATCGTCACCGACGATCGCCATGCGCGCCGCACCGCCCGCAAAGGCCTCGGCCATACCATCGAACAGCCAGCCCGGCGCGCGGTCAAAGCTCGACTCCCGCGCATTGCGATAGCGCGCCAGCGTCAGCGCCTCATCCCCCAGGATCGGCGTCACCAGCCCCGCCCCCGCGCGATAGGCCTCGGCCACGATCCGGCGCACCAGCGGCAATGCCTCGACCGGCGCGCTCAGCACCAGGTCCTGCCCCTCCTGAAGGTTCAGCCCCACCTTCACGGCCAGCTCGGCCAGGCGGTCCAGGTTCTGTTCGTGATCGTGTTCGATTGTCATGGTTTTCCCCGGTATTCTCGCGCATTGCGCGCCACGTTCTGCCAAGCCCCCCGAAAGGTCAAGCCGCGCGCGGGCGCTCAAATGCAAAGGGCCGCGCCAGTCAAACGGCACGGCCCCGGTTCACTTCAGATCGCGGCGTTCAGCCGTTCTTGCGGCGAAAATGCAGCTCGCGCATCAGGGCCTTGGCGGCCAGGTGCATCCCCGAATTCTGCAACTCGTCGATACGCTGTTCGATCTCTTCATCGGTCATGTGGCTCATGGCTCTCTCCTTCTGGTCTGTTGTCCGGTCGATCCACCGGGGCGCCGGACCAAAAGGTCCGCCCCCGCAGAATTGCGTTACGCGCCAAGACCGCCTGGTACCGGGGTCTGCATCGGCCTGTCGCCGAGAGCTGATACGCTAACGCTCGGGCCAGGCATTCACCCCGGCCCCGCGTGCAGGGACAAGCAACGCTTCAATCACCCGCACGGATTGTGAAGGCTATATCGCCTCTCAGGGCGCGAACATCAACCCCCCGGCCCCGGGACCGGACCGCCGACCGCTCAGTCCCCGCCCGAATCCCCACCGGGGCGCAAGAGCGATTGCGCCGTGTAGACCAGGATCGCCAGCCCGACCGCCCCCGCGCCCGCAACGCCCAGAAGCACGATCCAGTCCACCGGCCCGCCGATATCCGCCAGCGCCGAATTGGTCATCCGGAGAACGAACACCACCGCCGCGACCGCCCCCAGGGGCATGAACAACTGCGCCAGCAGGAATTTGCGCGCCGACATGTGCCGGTCGCGGACCAGCACGTAAAGATAGGCCACGGTGATGATCGCCGCGATTGCCACCATCGCCCAGAACAGGCCCCGCCCGAACACTTCCTCGAACACGGCCAGCAGGGTTGCGAATGTCAGTTCCTTCATGGTCGCTCCTCCTCAGACCTTGCCGCGCAGCATGGCGTTATAGGTGGGCTTGAGCGCGATTTCCTTCATCAGCCAGGAAATCCACAGCTCTTCCAGCGGGGCGATCACACCGGGGAAAGACGGCGTCAGGCGGTTCTCGTAATCGAACTCGATCAGCATGGCACGGCCGATCTTGGTGATCATCGGACAGGAGGTATAGCCGTTATAGATCGCGCTGCCCTCGCGCCCGTCCAGCTCGGCGACAAGATGATCCTCGACCACCGGCACCTGCCACTTGACCGATGCGGCGGTCTTGCCCTTGGGCACGCCGTTGATATCGCCCACCCCGAAGACATTGGGATAGCGGCGATGTCGCAGCGTGCCGGGATCGACCTCGATCCATCCCTGGCCGACCCACCTGTCGGCCCAGCTCAGGCCCGACTCGCGCACCACCTGCGGCGCGCGCTGCGGCGGGATCACATTGGTGAAATCGAAACCGATCTTCACCTCGCGCTCGGGCGTCACGGTCACGGTGCCGTCCGCCGCCAGCGCGCGGCTTTCCGGCACACGGTAATGCGCCGTTTTCGCGCCCGCGTCGATGCCCGTCAGAACATGGTTCCAGCGCACATCGAAACCGCGTTCGTCAAAGATCAGCTTGGCCTTCTCGTCGACCACCGGCACCGAGAACAGCGACTTGCCATGCGCCGCATAAATGACCTGCGAGGCATCGCGCCGCCCCTTGCGGCGCAGGTAGTCATCGGTCAGGAACGTGTATTTCAGCGGTGCACCCGCGCATTTCATCTCGGTCGCGGGGCGCCCGAACAGCGCCACGCCGCCCTTGTCGGTGAACGCGTCCATCGCGCGCCAGGTGGCTTCGGCCTGCTCTGGCCCGGCATAAAGCGCGCCGATCCCGTTCTGCCCCACCATGTCGAGCGAGAACCCCTCGACCGCATCCCAGTCCAGCGACAGCCCCGTGGCCACGACCAGGTAGTCATAGTCCAGCCTGCTGCCCGACGCCGTGGTGACGATCTGCGCGTCGGGGTCGATCGCGGCGGCATGTTCCGCCACCCATTTTACCCCGTCCGACAGCCAGTCGCCGGTGTCGCTCAGCGTGTAGCTCGCCGGTTTGAGACCGGCGGCGACCAGCGTGAAACCGGGCTGGTACCAATGTTGCTGGCGACCGTCCACGATGGTGATACTCGCCCCCTCAAGGCGCTCCGTCAGCCGGTTGGCCATCGCCGTGCCCGCCGCGCCCGCACCCAGGATCACGATCTTGGCGCTCGTGCGCACCGGCTCGGCCCGTGCCGTCCCCGGCCCCGCTACGGCCAGCGCCGCCGCTCCCCCTGCCGCCAGCCCGAGAAACCCGCGTCGCGATGTCGCCCCCTTCATGAACTCATCCATTCCCTCACCTCATCGCCATTGTCATCACTCATATTCAACTGTGGGAATGTATAGCATGTTCGCGCAGCGCGCATTGATCCCGGCCCTCTCCTGCCGCGACCTGTCGCCGCAGAATTGGCAATTCAGGATCTTGCCGGTGGCCTTCGCGTCAGGCGGCGGCCCTAGGCCGCACCGCCCCAGACCTTCGCCAGCATCCAGATGCCCATGCCGGTCATCATCAGGTTCTCGGTCAGCGAGACGAAGCCCAGCGGCACCTCGCTGTCACCCCCCACACAGGCGCATTTCAATTCGCGCCGGTCGATATAGACCGCCTTGAACACGCTCGCGGCCCCGACCAAGCCGATGAACAGCGCCACCGGCGCCGACACCAGCGTCAGCACCCCGGCGATCATCAGCACCCCCGCGCCGGTCTCCGCGAAGGGATAGACATAGCTGTAAGGCACATATCGCCGCGCCAGCAGGTCGTAATTGAGGAACATGGTCGAGAAACTCTCGACATCCTTCAGCTTCTGCAGGCCAAGCAGCACCATCGCGATCGCGACGAACCACTCGATCACCCGCACCGAGAAGATCCCGCGCCCGGATACGAAACCCACCGCCAGCGCCATCAGAGCCGCCACCGTGAACAGCGCGACAACGGGCTGATAGGCCCCCGCAAAACCGCGCGCCTTTCCGAAATGCGCGCGCAGGGCATCATGCCCGCCGATCCTCTCACCCTCGATGAAACTCTGTGGCGTGGTCTCCACCTCATGGCGCTGCATGAACGCCTCGACCTCCTCGCGGGTTCTCAGATGGTGATCCTCCACCTCATACCCCTCGCGCTCCAGCAGCTCCTTCGATTTGAGCCCGTATGGGCACAGATGATCCGGCATCACCATCCGGTAGAGCGCCGCGCGCCCTGCTTTGTCCTTGCCGCTTGCCGTCATGCTCATCTCTCTCCTTTCCGGGCGATCATTCGGCCTTCTGGCGCCCGGTGCCCTCGGGCGCATCGCCATTGGCCTCGATATCGTCGATATAGCGTTTCATTTCCTCGATCTCGCCGCGCTGCGCCTCGATGATGGCGTCGGCCAGCGCCCTGACGCGCGGGTCCGAGAGCTCGGCGCGCTCGCTGGTCAGGATCGCGATCGAATGATGCGGGATCATCGCCTTCATCCAGGCCACGTCCCCCACCGTCTCCTGCGAGCGCACCAGCCAGAGAGACGCCGCGAACACCACGACCGCGCCCGCGACAATGGCGATATTCGCCCGCCGGCTGGCATACATCGCCCACATGAATCCCAGCATGATCACCGCCATCGCCGAGCCCATGTAAAGCGCCATCCAAAGCCGCGTCTGCGAGAAAAAGACGTGATCCATCGCATAGGTATTGAGATACATCAGCCCATACATCGCGACAGTGGATGTCGCGATCATCGACAGAAACCGTGCATAACCCATTGCACCACCTCCTATGTAGGTAACGCAGCACCCGCCGAAGGGTTCGCCCTGCCGCGAAATCTTTCCCGCCGCCCCTTCATCTGGCCCGAAATACCTCGGGGGGTCCGGGGGGCTGGCCCCCCGGCGGCGCCCGGATTGTTACCGATCCGGGCAAGCGCGCGGGTCAGCACAGCAAGGGTGCGTTTTCGCAGGGTCCGCTGAAACAATTCAAGTCGCTGAAAAATAAGTACTTCCCGTCCCGCCTCAGCGCCTCGCTCGCGGCTCCTTGAGCCGTTAGCATCGCTTGCATCACGGCGCCGGGGGGCGGCGTGAGCGGCTTTTCACATCGCCGGGCCACGGCTATCGCCAGCGCCATTCGGGGCGCATCTTGGAGTCACAGAACGCGGCACAGCCCGCATCGAACGAAACAGACACCAATCAGGAAACCCGAAAGGAAATGACATGACCCACGCAATCAAGACCCCCCTCATCGCCGCCCTCGCACTTGCCGGCAGCCTGGCCGCCGCCATCCCCGCCAGCGCGATGGAAACCGACCCATCCGACCGCGTCCCCACCTGGGTCAGCGAAAGCACCTTCGCCACCCTGAGCGCCAACGAGATCTACGACCTCGACCGCGCCCAGCGTCTCGGCGTGGATGTCATCATCGAAGGCAACTCGGCCTCGCAAAGCCGCGCGATCGTGGATGCGGCCCTGGCGGACACCCCCGTCAGCCGCGCCGCCAACAGCTTCGAGGCGACCGGCTACAGCGATCCCCAGGATACCGGCCTCGGCTCCCACGGCCGCTGACCCCGGCGCCCCATCCCGAAAACCCCGCCCCGCGCCAGACCAAGGCGCGGGGCGGCACCGTTGCGCATCGGCCATCCTTGCGCGCGAAATACAACCTTGAGTAGCATTTCTCGGTGACACTCACTCAAGATCGCCTATGCTGGGCAGCATGACGTTCTTCGCGATGATCTTCACCCTGCTGTTCTTCGCCGCCGCCCTCGTGGCGACGCTGCTCGTCGGCATGCTCGGCGGCGGCTACTGGGGCGCCCTGGCCTTCGCGCTGGCCCTCGCCCTGATCTGGCGCGGGCTCAACCGCCCGGCCACGCCACCCCGCTCCATGCACCGCAACACCCTCAACGCCTTCCAGCGCCCGCTAGCCGACGACGACTGACCGCCAGCAAGAACCGCCGCGCGCATACCCGCCAGCAATGCGGCGGGCATCTCCTCTGCATGCCCGGACAATCGCGCCCTATCCCGGCGTCATCCGCACTTGGAATGCCCGCAACTCGCGCAGGTCATGCAGCCCTCGATCATCCGCATGTCATAGCTGCCGCAGGCCGGGCAGGACGGGCCGCGCGGCGCATCGAGATTGACCACCGATTGCGTCGGGTCGCTCTTGAGGCCCAGCCCCTCGCCTTCGAGGAACCCGATCGAGATCATGTGCTGCTCGAGGATGCCGCCGATCGCCGCCAGGATCGAGGGAACATACCTGCCCTGCATCCAGGCGCCGCCGCGCGGGTCGAACACCGCCTTCAGCTCCTCGACCACGAAACTCACATCGCCCCCGCGCCGGAACACCGCCGAGATCATCCGCGTCAGCGCCACGGTCCAGGCGAAATGCTCCATGTTCTTCGAGTTGATGAACACCTCGAAGGGCCGCCGATGCCCGTTCAGCACGATATCGTTGACGGTGATATAGATTGCGTGGCTGCTGTCGGGCCATTTCAGCTTGTAAGTCGCGCCCTCCAGTTCCGTGGGCCGGTCCAGCGGCTCGGACATGTAGACGATCTCGCCGCCCTCCTGGGGCATCGGCGCACCGCTCTCGCCCGGCGCCGCGTCGGCGCTCTCGGACACGCTCAGCACGCTGCCGGTCACGTCATTGGGACGATAGGTGGTGCATCCCTTGCAGCCCGTCTCATAGGCCTGCATGTAGACATTCTTGAACGCCTCGAATGAAATATCCGCCGGGCAGTTGATCGTCTTGGAAATGCTGCTGTCCACCCAGCGCTGCGCCGCCGCCTGCATCTTGACGTGATCCTCGGGCGCCAGCGTCTGGGCATTGACGAAATGCGCGGGCAGCTCGGCATCGCCGAACTTCTCGCGCCACATCTGCACGGCGTAATCCACCACCTCTTCCTCGGTGCGGCTGCCATCCTTCTGCAAGACCTTGCGCGTATAGGAATAGGCAAAGACCGGCTCGATCCCCGAACTCACATTGCCCGCATAAAGGCTGATCGTGCCGGTCGGCGCGATGCTGGTCAGCAATGCGTTGCGGATGCCATGCTCGGCGATCGCCGCGCGCACGTCCTCATCCATGTTCATCATGTTGCCCGAAGCCAGGAACGCATCGCGGTCAAACAGCGGAAACGGCCCCTTTTCGCGCGCCAGCTCCACGCTGGCCAGATAGGCCGCCCGCGCGATCTGCTTGAGCCAGGCCTCGGTCTGCGCCGCCGCCTCGTCGCTGCCGTATCGCAGCCCCAGCATCAACAGCGCATCCGCCAGCCCGGTCACACCCAGCCCGATCCGGCGCTTGGCGGCGGCCTCGCGCGCCTGCGCCTCCAGCGGAAAGCGGCTGGCATCGACCACGTTGTCCATCATCCTGACCGCGCTCGCCACCAGCTCGTCCAGCGCCTCGGGATCGAGCGCCGCATCCTTGCCGAACGGGTCGCTGACCAGCCGCGCCATGTTGATCGACCCGAGCAGGCAGGCACCATAAGGCGGCAGGGGCTGTTCACCGCAGGGGTTGGTGGCCGAAATCGTCTCGCAGTAATTGAGGTTGTTGGCCGCGTTGATGCGGTCGATGAAGATCACCCCCGGCTCGGCGTAATCATAGGTCGCCTGCATGATCCGGTTCCACAGGTCGCGCGCCTGCACCGTGCGATAGACCTTGCCGCCGAATTCCAGATCCCATGCGCCATCCGCCTTGACCGCCTCCATGAAGGCATCGCTGACCAGCACCGAAAGGTTGAACATCCTCAGACGCGCTGAATCCGACTTGGCGCCGATGAAATCCTCGATATCGGGATGATCGCAGCGCATGGTCGCCATCATCGCACCCCGGCGCGATCCCGCGCTCATGATGGTGCGACACATGGCGTCCCACACATCCATGAAGGAAAGCGGCCCGCTGGCATCGGCGGCCACGCTTTTCACCTCGGCGCCGCGCGGGCGGATGGTGCTGAAATCATAGCCGATCCCGCCGCCCTGCTGCATGGTCAGCGCGGCCTCTTTCAGCATCTCGAAAATGCCGCCCATATCGTCGGGGATCGTGCCCATGACGAAACAGTTGAACAGCGTCACGCTGCGCCCGGTGCCCGCCCCTGCGGTGATCCGCCCCGCGGGCAGAAACCGGAAATCCTCGAGCGCATGATAGAACCGCTCTTCCCAATGCGCCGGTTCGGCCTCGACCTCGGCCAGCGCCCGCGCGATCCGCCGCCACGTCGCTTCGACGGTCTCGTCGATCGGCGTGCCGTCGGCCTCCTTGAGGCGGTATTTCATGTCCCAGATGGATTGGGCGATTGGGGCGGCGAAACGGGTCATGCGGCGAATCCTGAACCTGTCGGGAAAAACACAATAGCTTGAAGCCCGGCGCATTTCCACTACCCTATCTGCCCGCGACGGGGGAATCGAAGGCAATGGCCAAACTGCATCTGATCAAGCTCAGCGTCGGCACCGAAACCATCGAAAGCCTGCGCCAGTGGCAGGCTGGCAAACAGGCCCAGACCGCCGATGGCCTGCCCCGCCATGTCACCCGCATGTGGCCCAAACGCGCCGATGAACTGCTCGACGGCGGCTCGATCTTCTGGGTTTTCCAGGGGATGGCGCAATGCCGCCAGCGCCTCCTGCGATTTGACGAGGTGATCGGCCAGGACGGCATCCGCCGCTGCGCCTTCGTGCTGGATCCCGCGATCATCCCCACCACCAACGCGCTCAAACGCCCGTTCCAGGGCTGGCGCTACCTTCAGCCCGCCGACGCGCCCGCCGACCTGCCCGTCCATCGCCAGACCGAAGACGAACTGCCCGCCTCGCTCTCGGCGGCACTGGCCGATATCGGGGTGCTTTAAGGCAACACTCACGGCAATTTGACCGCCCCTCCGCCGCCCCGACGGAACCCCGGTATTTTCGGCGTATTTCAGCGCATTACGCCACGGAGTTACGGCAAGAATGCGCCGTCTTCCGCTACCTTCGTCCCTGCCCCGGTTGAAGCCATCCATGATCGCGCTCATTTCAGTCTCAACCGCGCAGGACATCCTGCCGGGAGGCAACCTCTGTGCTTAACGCAGGGGACATTACAGGAAGCAAACGCCCGCCCGACGCGGACGTGAACAGGACAAAGAAGAAAGGTAGAACCATGTTGAAGCAAGGTTCCATGATCGCCGCGACGATCGCCATGGCCACCGGCCCGGCCTTCGCCGGCTCGGCAAGCGCCCCCGCCCCCGACCCCGTCGTTTCGGCCCCCGCGCCGGCACCCGCACCCGCTCCCGCCAGCCCCGACTGGACCGGCGGCTATGTCGGTGGCCAGCTCGGCTATGGCAATGTCGACACCAACGCCCCCGGCGTTGACGGCGACGGCGCAATCGGCGGTCTCGTGATGGGTTACGACTACGACTTCGGCCAGTGGGTCGCAGGCGCAGGCCTCGATTACGACTGGGCCGATATCGGCCTTGGCGCGGGCAACCCGACCATCGAAAACGTGCTGCGCGTCAAACTGCGCGGCGGCTACAAGATCGGCAACGGTCTGCTCTATGGTACCGGTGGCTGGGCACAGGCCGACACCGACACCCTGGGCGACGATGACGGTTACTTCATCGGCGCGGGCTATGAGCACATGATCACCCAGAACTTCGCGATGGGTGGCGAAGTGCTCTATCACGAGTTCGACAACTTCAACTCGACCAACACCGATGTTGAAGCGACCACCGTTCAGGTCCGCGGCACCTTCCGCTTCTGAACCCTGGTATAGCCAATCGGCAACGCGGGCGCGCTCTCTTCTCGGGGCGCGCCCGTTTTCGTTTTCGCAGGCCCGCGCGGGCGGTTTTTCGGAAACTGTACGAAATTTTGGGCGCGGCACCGGAATTCGGTACAAAAGCGGCGTACAAAACGGACGTTTCGTACGCTTTTCTCAGTCCACCTTCAGCTTTTGCAGCAACGCCGCAAGGCTGCGCCGGTCATCCTCGTCCATCACCGCGACACGGGATTTGAACAGCGTCGCCTGACTGCGCAGGATCAGGCCATCTTCCAATATTTTCAAATGGTTGGCCCGCAGTGTATCGCCCGTCGAGGTAATATCCGCAATCGCTTCGGCGGTCTCGTTCTTGACCGTGCCCTCGGTGGCGCCCTGGCTGTCGACCAACTGGTAATCCGCCACCCCGTTATCGCGCAGGAACTCCCGCACCAAGCGGTGGTATTTGGTGGCAATTCTCAAACGAAATCCGTGCTTTAGCCGAAATGCAGCGGCGGCCGCGTCAAGGTCGTCAAGGCTGTTCACATCGACCCAGCAGCCCGGCACAGCCAGCA
>Ga0209344_10002255_pt1 | contig 21983 bp, 20 predicted proteins | sample Cruoilmetagenom6_FD_187293 | JGI IMG/M metagenome (GOLD analysis project Ga0209344, IMG submission 187293) | Oil polluted marine microbial communities from Coal Oil Point, Santa Barbara, California, USA - Santa Barbara Oil Seep Sample 6 (SPAdes)... | ecosystem: Environmental > Aquatic > Marine... | reverse complement strand
AATGTCACCACCGAAAGCGAACGCGTCTTCGCCTCGCCGCTCGCACGCAAGATCGCCCGCGAGCACAACCTCCCGATGAACTCGATCACCGGGTCAGGCCCTTCAGGACGGATCATCAAGAAAGATGTCGAGCAACTCATCGCAGGCGGAGCCCTCACAGTCGCACCTGTCCCAGCACCCGCCGCAGCACCAGCAGCCCAAATGGCTCCGCTCCCCGCACCGGGCGCAGCACTTGAGGCACGCAATGTTCCCCTCAACACCATGCGCGGGATCATCGCCACCAAGCTCGTCGAATCCAAAACAACCATCCCCCACTACCAGGTCACCATGTCCGCACGCATGGACTCGCTCAGCAACCTCCGCAGCGAACTCAACGAACAACTCGCAACCCAAGGCGTCAAGCTCTCCGTCAACGACTTCATCGTCCGAGCCTGCGCCATCGCGATGCACCAGCACCCGTTCATCAACTCCTCCTGGAACAAGCAAGGCCCATCCATCGACCTGCACGGACACGTCAACATTGGCGTAGCCGTCTCCCTCCCAGAAGAAAAAGGCGGCGGCCTCGTCGTCGCGACAGTCAATAACGCCGACCAGATCGGTCTCCGCCAGATCTCAGCAGAAACCAAACGCCTCGCAACCAAAGCACGCGACAAGGGACTCGCCCCCGCAGAACTCTCAGGGTCAACCTTCACCATCTCCAACCTCGGGATGTTCGGGGTCGATCACTTCACAGCGATCATCAACCCACCAAACGCAGCGATCCTCGCTGTCGGTCGCGCGATCGATAAACCATTCATCGAGTACGACGAGAACGGCGAAGCCGAACTCGTGGTCGGCAGCGAGATGTCAATGACAATCTCCAGCGACCACCGCATCATCGACGGCGCGATGGCTGCGTCGTACCTCAAGACGGTCAAGGAACTCCTTGAATCACCAGCCTCGCTCCTCGTCTGACCAATGCTGTGATATACTCAGCACATGCACCAAGCCCAACGCAGCGAGCGTCTATCAACTCCTAAACTCTTCCTGATAGCAGGCGCGTTGTTCTTAATCAGCATACTGGCCGCAATCTATCCCAGCACAGTGTACGCTAAAAACGTCTTTATCGATGTAGTCTTCCCGATCCAGAAGTTCGACGCCAACACACAAACAGTCCTGGAACTCCCCGATGCCGAAACACGCTATGTCATCGCGGTTGCTGTCACAGAACCAATGGGCCAAGCCCCCCCGGTTGACTTTGAGATCGATGTTGATCAAGGCGAGCTCGATTCATCCAATCCAAACGGATGGATCAGCATTATGGGTCACAACTACCGATCGATCCTCATCATGTCGCCTACAGAGTCCCAAACAGTTACCATCACCGCAAACGCAGATCCCGGTGAAGACTTTGTTGTGTACCGCGTCCACACCGACACGCTCAACCGCCGACTCGCCGAAGCTCTGCCCTGGTGGATCACATGCAGCCTCCCGTTTCTCGCGGGATTCGTGGTAATCCTCTTCATTATTTTCAGAATCGGATTCCAGACTGATGACATCAAACTCGAGCATTGATGCGTACAATGGTCCCTATGGAACGCAAGACACGCTCAAACCTCATGATCGGCCCAGAGTCCAATGGCGACTCGCTTATGGACGAGGCCCGCGAGCGGATCCGCGCTGAAGACGAGCAGAACAAAGAAGGCGTCAAACTCGCACGCCGCCTTGTGATCGCATTCATCCTGATTATGCTACTCGGTGTGGTGTTCTATGCCGTGCTACCCCAGTACGGGCTCAGGCTCGATCCGATGATCCCGATACTCAGTTTCTTGACGATCCTGATCGGCGCGATACTCACCGCTGTCGAAGAAGCCAAAGACTCAAACGACCCGGACGATTCCGATGATGACAGCAACGGCTCAGGCGGCTGCTGCAACAGCGACAAAAACGACGGCTGCGCAGTCGGCATGTGCCCCGGACCAAGACCACTCCGCATGTTCAGCAAACCGAAGAAGAAATAAACTCAATCAACAAAGAAGAAGACCACCAACCCCAAGGGTGGGGTTGGTGGTCTTCTTCTTTGCCAACCCAACTTACCCCCGCTCAGCACGCCGGCGCTTCAGCTCGGCATCAATAAACGGCTGCACATCACCACGATCCAGCACGGTCGATGGATTCGCTTCAAGATTCGTCCGGTGATCTTTGACACGGTTGTCATAGAGCACATAACTCCGGATCTGTGCGCCCCAGCCGCGGTGTTCGAGCTTGCCGCCCGACGCCTCTGCGATCTCCGCCTGCCGCTTATCTTCAGCAATCTGCTCGAGCTTTGCGGTCAAGATCGTCATCGCCTGACGACGGTTCTGCTGCTGCTCGCGGTGCGTCGAAGCAAGAATCATAATCCCGGTAGGCTTATGAATCAGACGGATCGCAGACGCGACCTTGTTCACATTCTGACCACCAGGACCCGACGAACGCGCAAAGGCCATGATCTCAAGATCGGTATCAGGGATATTAACTTCCGCCTCTGCAAACTCTGGGATGACATCAACGGTCGCAAAGCTCGTCTGACGCTTGCCCTGCGCATTGAACGGCGAGACCCGCGCGAGCCGGTGCGTGCCCTTCTCGCAGCAGAGATACCCAAACGCAAACGGACCCTTGACATGCAAAGTCACCGAATCGAGCCCGACTTCTGAGCCGTGGGATTTTTCGACCTCTTCAATCTCAAATCCCTGGTTCTCAAAGTAGTACAGATACATCCGGAAGAGCATCTCGCACCAATCATTGGCCTCGGTCCCACCGTCACCAGCAGAGATGGTAAAGAAGCAATCACGCGTGTCATGCTTGCCCGAGAGCAAGGACTGGATCTCGATCTTGTCCATCCGTCCGATGAGCTTGAACAATTGCTCGTCGGCTTCCTTGAGCAGATCCTCATCATTGTCCTCGCGCGACATCTCGTACGCAAGCGTCGCGTTCTCGAAATCCTCGGTGACATCCTTGATCGGATCGGTCTGGGCCTTGATCAGCTTGAGCTCAGAAACGACCTCGTTGGCTTTGTCCTGGTTATCCCAGAAATCCATCGCCCCCATGCGTTCTTCGAGTTCGCCCAGCTTGGCGCGTTTGTTTTCATAGTCAAAGAGAGTCACGGATCGTTACAATCCGCGCCTCTAAGTCGTTTATCACATTCTGATGTGCTTCCAGGTGCATACTCAAGGATCCTTTCAAAGAGCTCGTCTTTGTTTTGTGGGCAACTGTAGCATCCGGAGAGGGAGTTTGTCCGTAGTATGGTGTGTGAACATTGCCCTCTTCCAACTCGCTCAGACCACCCCGGATCAGGAGATTCTCCGTGAGGAGGCCATGCGGGAAGGAATGTCCCTGCTGATGATGCTCTCGCTGCTCGGGGTCCTGGTTGTGACGCTCGTAGCCCTGCTGATGGTGACGCGTGCGGTCCGGCGGAATCGATCAAAGAGAGCCGCAGACCCAACAGATGTGAGCCTTGACGTCTGGGTCGAAGCAGGCAAACGCCTCGATAGCGGGATCACAGAGTTCGACGAAGATCTCTAGTCTATTAATCTAATCTGAAAGCGAATCCAGCCAGCCCTGAGCCCTCGCATGCCCAAGGTCCCGAGCCCGACGCCCCCACAACACCGCATCCCCGCGCTGCTTTGCACGCTCAAGCCAGATGGCCGCATCAAACGCCGCCTGAGCACTTTCATTGTTCAGGGTCGCAAAATCGACCATCCGAGAAGCCGCGTCTTCTGGCCGCCCGATCATCCCATAGCTCTCCGCCAGCAGCCGCATGGATTCTGCATCGTTGAGGGCATCCTGAGACAGAGCAGAGAGAAGCTCAATCGCCCGCTCCGGGTTCCCCGAACGCTTCTGGATGTTGGCCTCAAGGATCGTCCACGCAGGAACATGAGGCTCAAGCCTGCGAGTCTTCTCGATATGCTGCTGAGCAAGAGCAAGCTTGTTCTGCCGCAATGAGATCTTGGCCCATGTCGCCCACACCATCGCCCGGTCCGGAGCAAGCCGAGCAGCGATCGCGAGCGAAGCCTTCGCCTCATCAAGCTTGTTGAGCTTGAACTGAATATTGGCAAGGTACAACGGGTAGTCCGCGTTATTGGGATCCCCCCGCATCGCCGCTTGGTAGTGGACCAACGCCATCTCGGGCTGGTCGATCGTGTTGGCCAGTGTGCCCGCCGTAAACTGGGACTTGGCGTCAACCCCGTCAGTCTGTTCGATGGCGGCAACGATCTGCTCGTAGGCAAGGGAAAAATCCTGTGTGAGCATGTACAGATCAACGAGCGCAAAACGGAGATCCGCATCAAGCGGGTACTTACCGAGAGCCGCTTTGAGGATCGCGACAGCGGGCGGATAATCCTCAGCCGAGACATACACCTGCACACTCTCAAGGACCTGCTCAATAGTCTCAATAGGGGCGGCTTGCTGGACAGATTCAGTAATCGGAGGGGCCGGCAGGCTCTCTGGTGAACCACTCAGCAGGGAACGGGCCGCGAGGATTATGAGGACGACAGAGACCAGGCCAGCGACCACAAGCCCTAAGGTGGAGGCCTCGATCGAGCCCATTGATTTGGGATGGTATTTGATAGCGTACTTTGGGGGGGTCATCGCTTGTATTATCGTCGTCGCGTACACTCTTAGCACAGACAATTCCAATGAACTTGCCCGAAAGCAGATCAAAATGACTACGCCCCCCACCACCACACTCGAACCCATGTCCAAAGCCTACGACCCAGCAGCGACAGAACCCGTCATGTGGTCCAAATGGATGGATTCCGGAGCATTCCACGCCGATCCTTCGCGGGTCCTCAATGGCGACGCACAGCCCTACACAATCCTCATCCCCCCGCCCAATGTCACCGCCGCCCTCCACCTCGGACACGCCCTCAACAACTCGATCCAGGACATCCTCATCCGCGCCCACCGCATGAAGGGCTTCGAAACCCTCTGGATGCCAGGCACCGACCACGCCGGGATCGCGACCCAGACGATGGTGGACAAGAAACTCAAAGAAGCAGGCAAACCCGGAATCGCGGACTACAAGAAAAAAGAACTCGCAGGCGAACCAGGACGCGAAGAGTTCCTCAAACTCGTCTACGACTTCAAAGACGAATACGAAGAATGCATCACCGGACAACTCATGGCCATGGGCTGCTCATGCGACTGGGAACGTCAACGCTTCACCATGGACGACATCTGCGCCCGCGCAGTACGAGAAGCATTCTTCCGCCTGTTCAAAGACGGCCTGATCTACCGAGGCAAGCGCCTCGTCAACTGGGATCCCGTCACGCAGACCGCACTCGCAGACGACGAAGTCGAAAACGAAGAAGTCGCAGGCCACTTCTACTACCTGCGCTACCCGCTCGTGCACCAAACCGAGCCGGGCAATCATGATCCCGTCACCTGGTCGGAACTCTCACGCCGCGGATACCCCGATGCCGAGAACCATCCCGAAGACGAGCAGGCATGGATCACCGTCGCAACGACCCGCCCCGAAACCTACATGGGCGACACCGGCGTTGCCGTGAATCCCAAAGACCCACGCGCGAAAGCGATCAAGGGTTTCTTCTGCGAACTCCCAATCGTCGGCCGCGTGATCCCCATCATCGAAGACGACTATGTAGTCCTCCCCGTCAAGTACGGCGGAGAAGCAGGCGATGTCAAAGCCGAGATGTCCACCGGGTTCTTGAAAGTGACCCCAGCCCACGATCCCAACGACTGGATGATCGGTCAACGCCACAACCTCGAACCCATCAACATCATGGCCCCCGACGCGTCGATCTCCGACCAGCACGGCTGGGACCGCGAAGAAAACAACGAAGGCGGTCATATCTTCGTCGGTAAAAGCAGAGAAGACGCCCGAAAACTCGTCATCGAAGAGTTCAAAGCACGATCAGTCGCCGAGGGCAGCAGCGGATCATTGCTCGAACGCATGGTCCCCTACAGCCACTCGGTCGGCCACTCCTACCGCAGCCACGCGGCCATCGAGCCCTACCTGAGCGACCAGTGGTACTGCAAGGTCAGCGACGACAAACTCCGAGGCAACGCCCAGCGTGCCCTCAAACCAGAACAACGCACCGAAGGCTCCATCAAGGATTGGCCCGAGTCACGCCCGAAGATGGTCGCCGACGACTCAACCGACGGCACCATGAACTTCTTCCCAGCCCGCTACGCCAAGACCTACGAAAACTGGCACGACAACCTCCGCGACTGGTGCATCAGCCGCCAACTCTGGTGGGGACACCGGATTCCGGTATGGACCTTCGAACTCGATGGTTTCGATTCAGAATCTCAACTCACTGAAATCGCGAGTCGTTGTGAGAAACTAATCAAGAATGCACTCACCAAGACCGACTCCCTCGCTGATGTATCGATCAAGATCGAGTCCGAACGTCTAGTCTGCTGCGCGAGGACCGAACATGCGTGTAATGCGCTCAATGCTTTACAAGAACTAATTCTTGAGGTTGGCTCATACTTTATTGATGGTAAGCATAGCGATTATAAGGGTAACGAGTTCATATCCAAATACCCACTCCACACAGCAATGGCTGACACGATGTGGGAAGAGATTGTCTGGCATCGTGATCATGTATACCCACCTGCAACTGGACAAGATCCCGATGTCCTTGATACCTGGTTCTCCTCCGCGCTCTGGCCGCTCTCGACGATGGGCTGGCCAAATGCCTCCGCAGCGAAAGAAGCTTCAGGCATCGAAGACTTCGAGTCCATGCTCTCAGCGTTCAATCCTTCATCCGTTCTGACCACCGCCCGCGAAATCATCACCCTCTGGGTGTCGCGGATGACCATGTTCAATCGCTACTTCCTTGGTGAGGATTCTGCAGGAACAGTTCAGGCCGGTAAAGCACCGTTCAAAGATGTCTTCATCCACGCGATGATCCAAGACGGCGAAGGACGCAAGATGTCCAAGTCGCTCGGCAACGGCGTAGACCCCCTCGACATCATCCACTCCCACGGCGCCGACGCCATGCGCTTCACCCTCTGCCAGATGACCACGCAGACCCAAGATGTCCGCATGCCCGTCGAGCTCGACAAATCCACAGGCAAGAACACCTCCCCCAAGTTCGACATCGGTCGAAACCTGTGCAACAAACTCTGGAACGCATCCAAGTTCGCCATGATGATGCTCGAGAAGAACCCGGTATCGGCAGGCATGCCGATCGATCCGCAGGAGTTGTCACTCGTCGATCGCTGGATGCTCTCACGAGTCGTCCACGCAACCGGCGCGATCAACACCGCCCAACGCAACTACATGTTCAAGGACTACGCCGACGCGATCTACGACCTCCTCTGGCGCGACTTCTGCGACTGGTATCTCGAATCCATCAAACCAACCGTCGAAACCGACGCCAACCAGGCGGCCGTACTGAGATTGGTTCTTGATGCAATCCTGCGATTGATGCACCCGGTCACCCCCTTCATCACCGAGTCCATCCACGAACGCCTGTCCACCATTCCGATGCGTGAGATCTCCGGATTCACCTTCGACGAAACCCAGTCGAGCAGCACGCTGTGCCAATCCGGCTGGCCAACACCCGATCAAGCGCTCCGCGACGAGGTCGCCGAGACCGCATACGACCGGATCCGAACACTGGTCACGCTCATCCGCGAGATCCGCGCATCCAACAAGGTCCACGCCAAGCGTGCGATCGTACTGCATGTGTCGGGTTCACTCGCCGAGGACATCACACGATGGTCGCCGCTGGTCGAAACGCTCGGGAACATCAAGGAAGTAACATCAACCGAAGCCCCTGAAGCAAGCGCAGCCTTTGTATTCGAGGGCAGCGAGTACCGCTTGAGCGATCTCGCCGACGCTGTAGATGCATCGGTTGAAAAGGAACGACTCACCAAAGAACTCGCCGATCTTGAGAAAGCCATCGGCGGACTCAAAGGTCGCCTGTCGAATCCTGGCTACACCGACAAAGCACCGGAGCACCTCGTCAACCAGACCCGAGGCGAACTCGAGCAGAAAATCCAAGACCGCGATTCAATGAAGGCCTCGCTGGACAAGCTCGGATGATGCGAGCTCTCGTAGTCGCGGCGGTTATTGGATCAGCACTGCTGCCGAGCGGATGCTCGTCATCAAGCACACCCACCCCCACGACTCGCGCGGCCCCTGTACAAAGGTTTGTCGCGGCCCGTGAGCGGTGGTCATACCAAGGAAACGACGGATGGACCTACTACACCCCCGGCGCAACCATCCGCACAACCATCTCCGACCGTCAGCTCCTCATCCGCATCCCGGCCTTTGTTGAACTCTCCCAGATTCATGCACGCACCGCACTGACAACACTCCCCCCCACTACAGACCCGGTCGATACCTATTTCCTGGGTTCACGCCGCCAATGGGAAACCATGACCAAAAAACTGCTCAAAGACAGAGCGGGTGTCTACCTCTCCATCGAGCGCGGCGGGTTCAGCGTCGGAACCACCGGCGTCTACTACGACCTCGGACCACGTGACTCCTTCACCATCGCGGCCCACGAAGGCTGGCACCAGTATGCCCATTCCGTGATGATCGACCGCCTCCCCGTCTGGCTCGATGAAGGGATCGCCTGCTATCTGGAGGGATTCAGGTGGGATGAGATTTCACCCGACACACCACGCTTCTTGCCATGGGCGAACCTTGAACGCTACGACCAACTCCGCAAGGCGCATGCTGCCGGATCGCTAATGTCGCTGCACACGCTGGTGAGCAACCGCCCGCAGGACCTGATGGCCACCGACAAGGGCGGAGCCCGGGTACTGACCTATTACGCCCAGCACTGGGCCCTCGTGCATTTCTTCCGTGAATATCAGGGCGGCCAATACGCCTCCGGCCTCGCACGAGTCTTGCAGTTGACCTTGCGAGGCGAACTGCTTGAAAACCTAAGCGAAGCCGATGCCCGCTCGATGCGTGTGCGTAGATCGGGTGCGGGCGTGCTCTCGATCATCGCCCCAGGAATCCCGCTTCGCGAGCTTGATGCACAGTATCAGCAGTTCATCCGAGACATCGTGCGTCCCGGCGGACGCAACGCGGCACTGAGCGGCAAGTCACCGGTTTAGTCTTCACGCGGGAGATCAGGCTCAATGCCAAGATAAGGCAGCACGCGCTCGGTGATCCTCCGAACGACCGGACCGGCAACACGCGAGCCGTAGTAGCTCTCACTCCGAACACGCTCGGGACCCGGATCATCAATGACAACAAGCACAACGATCTCGGGCGCTCCAGCAGGTGCGGCAACAATGAAGCTCGTGTAGTACTGATTGACAAAGTATGCCGAAGCATTGTTTGGCCTCCGGCTCCCCGCTGGCGGGTTGCACGGGATCTTGGCCGTACCAGATTTACCGAACATCGAATAGGTCGGAGCGGGTGCGTTATTAAAACTCTGATCCTTCTCATCCATCTTCTGGGCAACAACCGCCATCGGACCCCGAACACGGATCGCCACTTCCGAATCAAAGACCCGCTCGATAATGATCTCGTCTTTGGTGAGCCCAGGACGATCGTCACGACCCGCCGCCGTCAAGCGGAGTTGCGGAAGCGTCCCGGCCTTATCGCCGCTGCGGGCGAAGACCGAAAAAGCACGCACCATCTGCACCGGTGTGACCGCGACCTCGTACCCCATCGCCACCGAGGTCTGGGTCCAGTGCGTCCATTTCTTGGCGCTGGTCACCAAACCTGACTGCTCGCCCATGATGCCCAGCCCGGAGCTACTCCCAAAGCCCAATGCCCGGACCGTATTCCGGAGATCGGTCTGATCGAGCCGTTCTGAAGCGATGGTCATCCCGATGTTGGACGAATACTCAATCACCCCGTCCCAGCTCAGCGAGGACTTGGGCGTGACATCGATCAGAACACGCCGCCCGTAAGGGTTGTAGCGGTTGCCTTCAATTTTAATGATCTCATCGTCGGGCAGCAGCCCCTGAGTCTTTGCGAGCGACCAGACGAAAGGCTTGAATGTAGAGCCCGGCTCATACAAATCACGCACGCAACGGTTCCGGGTGAGTGCCTCGTCAACCCCGCGCTGAGGATCAGCATCGAGCACACGCCACCTCGGACGCTCCGATTCCTCGGGAAGCGTCGCCGCCGGCTGATCACCCTCCGGATCGTACCACGGGAAATCAACGAGCCCATCTATCTCGCGGATGACATCAGCCATCGCCAGGACCTCACCGGTGTGCGGGTTGATAACCACAGCACGAGCCCCAGCAGAATCCGCAAACTCCGCACCGCGCCAGAGTTCTTCGAGCACAATACGCTGTATTTCAAGGTCGATCGAGAGACGGACATCGTCCCCGCGTTGCTCTTCGGTCCATGCACCGCGCTGGACCCAGAGCGGCCCACCGCTGGCATCTCGGACATAGGTAAGCGAGCCATCCGTGCCTTCGAGTTGTGTTTCATACAGTTGCTCAGCCCCGAGAATGCCTGTACGCTCGGTTGCCTGGTCGCCATTGAACCCGAGCTTGCCAATGATTGACCCGACCAGCTCATCGGCGCTGCCCTGCCGGACCTGCTGATCTTCGAGGAATATCCCCGTGAGATTGTTGTCGTCTTTGAAAGCTTTGACGGCTTCAGCAGTCTGCATGTCAATCAAGCCGCTGATTGGCAGGTAGCGGCTGAGCTGGGGACGCTTGATCGCGACACCCTCACTATCAAGCTCCGCTTCAAGTCCGTCGCGTTCGCGTTGATCCATGCGTTCGATGACCGCTTCTCGCCGTTTATTCTCGATGACCGCACCGATGATCTGCTGGCCAAGCCGGCCCGGATCAATCGACAACACACCAGAAAGACCCATGACCGCCTGGTCAAGATTGCGCCCTATGGTTGTAGGATCAACGATCACACGCTTTGCAATACGGGTCGTCGCGAGCACTCGCCCTCGGCGGTCAAGGAGATCCCCTCGCGTCGCCCCAAGTGTGTGCGTAGTCGCTCTTGGCTGAACATACGCCGCCAGTTCAGGGGTCGGCGAAATCTGGAGCTGGGCAACCCGCCCGAGCACAAGCACGAGCGCCGAGATGACAAGCACCCGGAGCGTCAGAATGACACGGTTGAACTGCTGCTCTTGGGCGGTATTGATCGCGGTGCTCATGGGTTCAGTCCTCAGTATCGAGTACATAGACCCGGGTGCCGTCGTCGAGCGTCCAGTAGTCGGGTTCGATTACCCCCAGATCAACAGGAACATCGCCATCGTGCTCGTCTTGGTTGATTTCGGGTTCGTATGGATCAAGCAGATCGATCCGTCGCTGGGTCTGGTCGATCATCGAAGAGTCGATCTCGTCACCGATCATCGCTCGGATCTGATCAGGTGTGATGCTCGAAGCGATCTGAGCGCGGAGCTCCATCGACCGGCGATCAAGATCACGCGACCGCATCCTCGCCTGAGTCATCTCATTAGACGCGACCAATCTGGACTGGCGTACCGAGAGCACCCCAACCCCGGTCGAACCAAGTGCAAGGATCAGCACGATCAACTTTACAAACATCTTCGGCTCCGGCTGGTCTTCTTACAGATGGCTTTAATTGGTGGGTACTTTGAGCTTCATGCCCACACGGATATCGTTGGCGTCATCGAGCCCGTTGAGCTTGACAAACTCATCTACGCGCCGTGAGGTGCCCAAGACTTTCATCGAGATCTCGCCGAGTGTATCACCAGAAGCAACGGTGTAGGTTTCCGAGTTCTTAGTAGCAGCCTTAGGTTTCGGAGTGGTCTTTGGTATTGACACACGAGCATTTGCAGGGAGCCTGAGCTTCATCCCGGGATTGATGATCCCGCTTGACCCGATCAACCCAGCATTGAGCGATTGGATCTCGGTCCAGCGATCGCCGTCACCGAGAGATCTTAGAGCAATCTGATAAAGCGAATCGCCTGCCCGAACCGTATACGACTGATGAACGATCGGTCCAAGCCCGCGGGTTGTTTTGGATTGACCAGGGCTTGCAAGCGCAGGGGCCTCCTGGAAATCTTCGATCCCTCTGTTGAACCCATTGCTCAATCCATTGAGCAGCGAGCCTGCATTGGCAGAGCTATTGAAGGCCAGATCATCGCGGCTCGAACCATTGTCGATCACGACCGGGCCGTGCTGCGCTAGCCGCTGTGTCAGCTGCGTTGATTCCCCAGGCATCACACGATCGATCGCGTCATCAATCCGGTTGCGATCAGCGCCCGGAAGTTGTGCGATCGGTTGACGGCTCTGCGCTTCGAGACGGTCTGGGTCCATCGCGCTCGCTTGTGAAAAATAATCACTGACAAGCACGCCGACCACGAGGATCAGGACGAAGCTCAAAATAAGTGCAAGTTTGCTTTCTCTGGTCACGGCCGAATCCTTGGCTGGGTGCCTGCAGTTGAAACAAATCACTGATACAAGTTACCGAATACAAACTGAAACGCAATCCTTCACGCTTCAAAGTGGACTACTGGGCCGCTGAGCCGAGCACCCGACACACACGCAACTTGGCAGAGCGTGATCTCGGGTTCATCCCGATCTCCTGCTCACCAGCCCCCGCGGGCTTGCGTGTGATCGACTCGACGAGTCCGTCTTCGCTCATCCGGGCAAACGATTGTTTGACCGGACGATCTTCCAGCGAGTGGAACGCGATAATCGCGATCCGCGTGCCTGCATTCAACCATCCCGATTCACCGGCTTGCACTTTCTTTGCACCGAACATCACGGAGCGAAGAAGAGATTCGAGTGATCCGAGCTCATCATTGACCGCGATTCTCAGCGCCTGGAAGGTGCGGGTTGCGGGGTGGATGGGGCCTCGGGGTCCTCGTTTGGGTGGAATGGCCGAACGGATAAGATCGGCGAGTTGATCAGTCGTTTCTATCGGCGCAAGTCCCCGTGCTTCAACAATCTTTGAAGCAATGCGCCGCGCGTGCCTTTCCTCGCCAAAATGCTTGATCATGTCCCCCAGTTCACGCTCCGGGAGCGTATTCACCAGCTCGGCAGCATCGATCGGCGTCGACTGATCCATCCGCATGTCCAAAGGCCCCGAATGCCGAAAGCTCAGACCTCGCTCAGGATCATCGACCTGCGTGCTCGCAAAGCCGAGGTCCGCAAGCACCATATCGGCCGCGATGCCCCGCTTAGCGAGCTCATTGGGCAACTGCACAAAGTTGCCCTGGATCGCGACAACATTGGCAGACGCAGGATTATCCGGAGCCATCTCCTCACGCACCGCCTGCTCAGCACGCGCCAAGTTTCCCGAATCCATGTCATTGAGCACAATCGTCCCCGTCGGACCAACAGCCTTCGCGATCAAACATGAATGACCACCCAAACCAGCCGTGCAATCGACAAAGACCTGCCCCTGCTGGGGTTGCAACAATCCGACAACTTGGTCAGCAAGAACGGCGATATGGGAGTAGGGCTCAGTCACACCCCACAATATCCCCTATCCTCTCCCGATGCCTCGCAATCCGTCAAACCATGCCCCGATCGTGCTCACCACCACCAGCACGAACTCACAAGCAGCCCAAATTGTCTACGGGCTCGATCTCAGAGGAATCGTCGCGACAGTCGTCGCCAACCCGCTCAGATCCAGCGACCCAATCGCCGTCGTACTCACCAAAGGCGATGAAACAATGGCACGAGCCGCGATCGAGTCAATCTGGGACGCGCTGCTCGAATCCACACCCCGCGCATGGGACCTCAACGGGAACTGCTTCTTCTGTGGCTATGACATCACCGGATTGATGCCCCCCACCATCTGCCCAGAATGCGGTCACGAACTGGATTCCATCGCAGCAAGACGGGCCGCCTCCGAGGGCGGCCCGGACTAACCAACTCAACCAAACGAGCTCGGCCATCCCCAGAAACGAAGCCAGTTCTGATGCGTGAACCCCGCAATGTCAGTATCGCTCCACCCATGATCCCGCAACGCTTCTCCGATCAGAACAAGATCACTCGGTGTGTTGATCCCCTCGGGAAGCTCATCAGCACCAAACCCCCCATCCATGTCAGAACCAAGCCCAACCGATGCAGTCCCGCCCGCAACCTCGCAGATGTGTTCGATATGACGAACAACCCAATCCATCTTGGCACGCCCCTTATCCGCAAGCCCAGGCTCAAGGAACGCGGATAGCAGATTAATCCCAATCACCCCGCCGCGATTGGCGATCTCAGCAATCGTCTCATCCGTCTGGTGACGCTGGTTAGACAGCGAGTTCGGATCACCCATCAAAGCCCGGCAGTTCGAATGTGATGCCATCACTGGACGATCGGTCATCGACAGTAACTCATCAACACTCCGCTGAGACAAATGCGAAAGATCATGGACAACACCAAGGCTATCCATCCGTCCAACCAGCGCCCGACCAAGATCAGTCAATCCATTTCCAGACTTGGTATGGTCCGTCCCGTTGCCACCCGCATACCGCGACTGGTGCCACCACGCCATCCCAATCGCAACGACCCCACGCTCAACCCACATCTCCAGCTCATCCGGATCAGTGATCGGATCAGCACACTCGACGAGGATCCCCATGTTGATCGGTCCGCCTTCGAGCGGACATTCATCTGTAGCTGGCTCGATCGGGTCACGCTCACGTAATGGCATCTGACGAATCACCCCAGCGTCGCGCCACGCGTTATAGAGCAGAAGCTGACGCATCCCCGCCTGGTAGGCAGCATTGGCATCCCCGAATGGATAAGTAAACGCCCCGGTTTCTTGATCATCTTTCTGAGGATCGACCCCCTCGGTAAAGATCGTCGCCAGGCAGTTCCGGACCCCGCCCGCGACCATCGAAGGGAGCGTCACACTCGCCGGTTGGTAGCGACCTCGGCAGGATCTGAGATCCGCATGCAAATCACGCCCGTTTTCAGCCAAATACGCAAGATCGAGGTGGGCATCGAACCATTGATTCTGAGATGTGCAGCCGCTCATAAAGACCTACTTTCGTGAAAGATGAATGCTACGCTTCCCAATAAGCGAATACCCGGCAACAGTCAAAGCTGACGACCGCGACGGGGCTCCACACCTCCAAAGGGGAAACCATGATTATTTCAAACACCCAATCCAAACACCAAACCCGACGAGGAAACCTCCTCATCGGCTGCGGCGTCGTCATCCTAATCTTTATTCTGCTCGCTGGGATTGGGACCTACTTTGTCATGAGCAACTGGCGAGGATGGACAGCCACTGGCAGCACCAAACTAATCGACACCATGCTCACCGAAGCTCAGATCGACCCCACCGAGCACGCCGAGATCATGGGCCACATCGAAGAACTGATGACACGATTCGAAAACAAGGAAGTTTCACTCAATGACCTCGAGAGTGTCATCCAGGAACTGGCCGAATCACCCGTCATCCCATCTGCGATGGTCATGGGGATCGACAAGCTCTACATCAATGATTCGGATCTTGAAGATATCGAAAAGGTCCAAGGACGCATCGAGCTCGCCCGGTTTACCCAAGGGCTCTTCGATGAATCCATCGACGCCGAAACACTCAACCTTGTTCTCGCACCTGTGGTCACCAACACGCCAGACGAGAACGACATTGTGCTGAATCTCAATGTTTCACCGAACAGCAGCGCGATCACTGCATTGCGGTCAGCCGACGAGGTGACCACCGAAGATATCCAGACACTTATCGCCAATGCCAAGGCACAAGCCGACGAGTCGGGCATCACCGAGACACCCGCCGATGTCGACCTCTCCGACGAGATCGCCAAAGCAATCGGCATCGCGCTGGGCGATATCCCAGACGATGCCACTGAAGCAGAAATCGTCGAGGATGTCATCGAGGACATCCAAGATATCGATACCGACACACCCGCAACCGACGACGGGCCGTAATCGAAGTATTCAGATTCATAGAAAATCACACAGCCGCGTCTCGCGAGACGCGGCTGTTTTTTTTAGAACAAGACCGTGAGCAATCGTGTGACGATGAGTTCAAGTATCCTGAACCCACCAAGCCCCAGAAGCACCCCGGCACCAATCGTCAGGACCGGATGCTCCAAGAGCATCGAAGCCGGGAAGTTTGCATTGACCGGGATCGCATGGGCACGCTTGGTCGCCAGAGGGTCGGCATACAAGAAACACGCAAGGTCCTTGTGCAAAAGATCACGATCCGTAAGCACATCGACCTTAACCTCAATTAATCCATGATCGACGGCTGTGAACGCGGCATCATCAGCACTGTTGGCGCTGATATCAAGCGTGCGTTGCGAACGGGTGCGGTGGTCTTGGCCGGTGACTTGGTAAAACGCCATGTGGAGTAATCCCCTTATGCTGGTCCTTCAGCAGGATGCTTTAGCGTACCACACCATCCCATTTCATGTGATAGATCAAAAAAACCACCCTATTTAGGCGGCGTTTGATCTCACAAATCTTGATCAGAGTAGGTATTTCACCTGTGTTTAGACGCTCACAACCGCAGGCTCGCCGCTGACAATCAGCTCGGCCTCGGTTTTATCCACAACTTCCGCAGCACTCACGCCCGGAGCAAGCTCGGTGAGCTCAAACAATCCACGCTCATGATTCATCGTCAGCACACACAAATCAGTAATGATCATGTCGATACACGAACGCCCAGTCAGCGGCAGATTGCATTCCTTCAGAATCTTGGCCTCGCCCTTCTTGTTGCAGTGCTCCATGGTCACCACAACCTTCTTGACACCCGCAACCAAATCCATCGCCCCGCCCATGCCTTTGATCATCTTGCCTGGGATCATCCAGTTGGCGATGTCGCCCTTCTCGGAGATCTGCATCGCGCCCAGGATGCACATGTCGATGTGCCCGCCTCGGATCATGCCGAAGGATTGGGAACTTGAGAAGTAGGAAGATCCGTCGACGGCGGTAATGGTCTGCTTACCCGCGTTGATCAGGTCGGGATCGATCTTGTCTTCTGTTGGGAACGGGCCGATGCCCATCAGACCGTTTTCGGATTGGAGCCAGACTTCCATGCCATCGGGGATGTGGTTGGCGACCAGCGTCGGCATCCCGATCCCGAGGTTGACGACGAATCCGTCTTGGAGTTCTTTGGCGGCCCGTTTGGTGATCTGTTCGCGTGATAGTGGCATGGGTCAGTATAGGAAGATCGAATCACCCACAGCCACAGTCATTCTTGGGTTTGCTCGATTGTTTCCCAACGGGTTTGCCCCCCACCGTCAGCGAGGCTTTGGTCCCACGGCTCTTCTTAGGCAGGACCAGCCGAATCAGCCACAGCGCGGCGATCAAGCCCGCAAGAGTCACCACCCAGAACTGCCAATCGTGTACAGGCATGAAGAACCTTAGGGGCTAAGAGAGCAACGAAACGGCTTGATACGCAATCAAAGCTCCGCTGTACGCCAGCAGCGTCATCCATCCGAGCTGGAGCCACGCCCATCGCCAGCCCCCCGCTTCCTTAGCGGTCACCACCAGTGTCGGAAGGCACAGCATCGCCAGGATGTAGTACACCAGTAGCGACCAGCTCGTCGCGCGCGTAAAGACCGGTGTGCCGTCATCACGCGTCGCATTGGCGATCGACGCGAGCACCGAATCGTCCTCGGCATCATCACTCCCAACGACCTGCACAGCCATCGTCGAAACAAACACTTCACGAGCCGCGAAAGATGCGAGCACGCCGATGGTCAGCTGGCGGTCGTATCCCAACGGCTCAAATACCGGTTGGATGGTGTCACCGATGCGGCCGAGGAATGAGTTCTTTGCCTGTGCCTTGGCGGTCAGCAGTTCGACCTGCTCAGGGGTGGCGTCGACGGGCGGGTCAATAGGAGAACCGGAGTTCGGATATGCCCCAAGCCACCACAGCACAATCGAGATCGCCACAATCAGCGTCCCCGCCTTGCGGAGGAACATCATCGCGCGGTCGTAGGTCAGCATGCTCGCAGCTTTGAGATCCGGGAACCGGTAGCTCGGGAGTTCCATCGCCATCGGACGCGACGGCCCACGCAGGATCGTCCGCCGGACGATCAGCGAACTGAACAACCCCGCCAACACACCGATCACATAGCACGAGGTGAACGCGATCGCCTGCATGCCTGGGGAATCCGGGAACAAGATCACCGTCAGCAATACATACACCGGTATCCGCGCCGAACAGCTCATAAACGGAGCAACCAATATCGTTGCCAATCGATCCTTCGGATCAGGCACCGACCGCGCCGCCATGATCCCAGGGATCGCGCACGCATGACTCGACAACAATGGCACAAACGCGTGCCCACTCATCCCAAACGGACGAAGCACACGATCAATCACAAACGACGCACGCGCCAGATAACCTGTCCCCTCAAGCAACGCGAGCAGAAAGAACAAAAGCACGATCTGAGGCAAGAATATAACCGTCCCACCGATCCCCGCGATGATGCCATCAACCAGCAGCCCGCTGATCGGCCCCTCTGGAAGCAGCCCCGCGACCCACCCGCCAAGCGTCCCGAACCACGCATCGATCAGATCCATCGGGATTGCAGCAAGCTTAAAGATCACCCAGAACAATCCGGTCATCACCACCGCAAAAGTCACCACCCCCAGCAACGGATGCGTAAAGGTACGATCGAGCCGATCCGTCAAACGGTCATTGACCGGCGTCTCCCGTGCCGCAGCAACCAGCGAATAAATATCATCCCCCCACGCCTCGATCGCATCGAGCTCAGTCGGTGCACTCCGATCAGGAATCGTCGCAGAATCCAAGGCCTGCATCAACTCATCAACACCCTCACCCGTCTTCCCAGAACACCCAACAACCGTGCAGCCAATGCACTCGCCGAACCGCTCAAGATCAATATGAATCCCCCGCCGCTTGGCCAGGTCCATCATGTTGACCGCAACAACCATCGGCAAACGCTTAGCGATCGCCTCGGCAACAATCGTCATATTCCGCATCAGGTTGGTCGCATCAATCACAACCAAGATCGCATTGGGCACATGGGCATCAACCCCGGCCGGCGCGAGATCTCCATCGAGCACCTGCCGGCACACGACCGATTCGGACACATCAAGATCAAGCGAATAGATCCCCGGCAGATCAATCAGCATCGCCCCGCAACACTCCGCGTGCCGAGCGTCCTGCGTAGTCCCCGGAAAGTTCGAGGTCTTGGCACGGATCCCAGCAATGCGATTAAACAACGTAGTCTTGCCAACATTGGGATTGCCAAGCACTGCGATAATTCGGCTACTGATCTCTGGGGCTGATTCGACGCTGCTCATTGAAGGCTCACCCGTTGGATTGGCCATCCGGCTGAGTTTCTGACTGCCTCTCGACATTGATCATCACGCGGCCAGCGATCTCTTTAGCAAGCCCAATCCGGCAGCCGCCGCCACATGCACCACTCAGCGAGATAATGCAAGGCTCACCGAGCCTGCACATCGTGATCGATGCGTTTGGACGCAGGCCCATCGCACGGAGCATCTTGATTTCATCAGTCGCGGCACCGTCGATCTGTACCCGCCCGCTCTGACCGCGTGTAAGCTGGGTCAACGGGATCGAACCGTTTGCATGGGCATTGGATTGGGTGTGATCGATCACGGTCAACTCCTCGAATAAATCGTACCACAGTATATCCTATTGAGCCCGCCTATTGAGACTCAATCGCAGAATCGAATGCCAATTCGACCTTTTTGACCGGATATCGGGCAATACCAAGAGCCATGCCCGCTATTGCTCTGGCGAATTGAACACTGGTGCAAACTTCATGCAGTAGCCGCCGCGCCAGATCGGGAAATCAACCTCGCAGCGAATTCCAAAGAACTCGGCGGGATTCCACCCGATGCGATCAAAGAACGATTCGGTCAGCTCAGATTGACGGGCATACCCATCCGTCGACGAGTTCCCCAGCCCCCTACCAAGAAGCTCGAGTGTCGGGACCTGCGGGTACCGGAGCACCCACTTATCCCCGCCTGGCGCCGACAAGTTTGGATTCCATTGCTGCGAATCAATCGAAGGCCGATACAACCGCTCCATATCTTCATGAAGATAGATATCAAAGATCAGCTTCTTCGAAGGACAGTTGGCCAGCGACCAGATCTCGTTGAAGATCGGCTCGCCGCTAGGATCAAGGAACGGATGATTCGACCGCGCCGCACTCACCACATCAAAGGTCTGCGGGTGCTCAAGCGTCTGCGGGTCAATCACACGGATTAAACTCTCCGGCGAACCCCGCGAGGTCACCGTCGGCAGCGGGTGCGAACAAAACTCTTTAAGCAACGCATCAGGCGTCGCCCCCTGAGCGTCGGAGTCGTCAAGATTCTTGAGAGCCTGCTCAAGATCGTCGTCCCATCGCAGCGTGTTGCCATTTGAAATGACGACAGGCATCCCGCCTGGAATAACAGTGGTTTGTATGAGACCTGTGACGATCGCACGCTGGAGTACATCGGGATCATCAGGCGAATGACGGAAGGCATACAGAGAAATAGTCGTTTCGGCGGCCCGCCCCGTGATCCCAACCGCCGCCTGATAGAGCGATTGCCGAGATTGGAGTGATGCGAGCTCCAAGGGTTTCTGATCCTCAGCCTTGGCTGAAATCCTGGCACAAAGTTTGGAATGCGATCCGCCGTAATCGCGTATCAACCCATCGAACTGCTCAATCCCCGCTTGAGCGATCTCGACCATGGTCTGATCCACATCTTCTTTTTTCATCGCCTCAATCAACAGCCCCAGTCCCTTGGTCCCCGGCAACTTGACAAGCGTATCAATGCTCGGCTCATGATCAGCAAGCGCCTGGATCACCCGCTGGCAGGTATTCCGGACCACATCAAGATGCCTCGACATCCCAGACCCGCCCTGAGCATGTTCAGGGAGCAATGCAACAATCGCCCTCAAATCACCATGAAGTCGAGCGGCCACCCTCTCGCACCTGGCGTGCTGAGAAGCGGTCAATGGGGCCGCCTTGGATTTGAGATTCATGAGGGAATCAGAGGACATGACATGCACAATACCGCCTTCAAGGGCAGTTGTGGTGCGAAACGCCTCATGAGGATTGTTAAATATGTGAGGCCTCATGAAACTCCTCCCCCGCTTTTCCGTATGACTGAGTCTTGATTTTTCATCTTTTTAAGAGAATATCTGATTTGAGGGTTGATTTCAAGTCAGATTTAGATATATTTCAATCTATGGCCAGAAACCTGCGTACAGGTCTCCGGTTTAAACACACAACTCGGGGTCTCAGGAAAAGGAATCCAACATGCCAGCTTTGACAAAGACACTTCTCTGTATTTCAGCCCTCGGCCTGTTTTTCGCCAGCGGATCAGCTCACGCACAAAATGTAACCAACCTCCTATCCTTGGGCGGCTCAGGATCAATCGCCAACGACATCAACGACATGGGCGAGGTCGTCGGACAATCAACACTCGCCGGTGGGCTCGGCACAGTCGCAGTCCGCTGGGACGCGGCACACGTCGCGACCAACCTTGACTCACTTCCGGGCAGCGTGATCTCTGAAGCACTCGCCATTAACAACAACGGCGTCATCGTCGGCTTCTCTGAAGAAAAATCCGGCGCACGCCTAGCAACAGTCTGGGACGGTCGCGGGGGCATTCTGAATATGCACACTGCGATCGGAGCAATGGGATCATCGATCCCTTGGGACATCAATGACAGCGGCGTAATCGTTGGGCAAGCAAGTATCACTGCGGGAATCTTCTCGCGAGGCTTTATCTGGGACCAGGTCAACCCCGCGACCCAAGCTGGCACTGATCTCTACCCGGGTGGCTCAAACTACAGCATCAACAACAACGGCGATATTGTCGGCGCCGGTTTCTTCTTTGGCGACCCTGACGACGCACTCCTCGCGGTCCCAGACGGACGCGGCGGCTACGAGTACCCACTCATCAACCCGTTCGGCTTCTTCTTCTCCCAGGCCCGCGCAATCAGCAACAACGGGATGATCATCGGACACTCCGCTTTCAACTCAACCACCAACAGCTGGAACGCCGTGATCTACACCGGCGACAGCCACAACCCGGTTACCACACTCGGCACACTCCCTTTACTCAACACCTCCGAAGGGGCCGATGTCAATGACAACGGGATGGTTGTTGGA
>Ga0209344_10002254_pt1 | contig 21992 bp, 24 predicted proteins | sample Cruoilmetagenom6_FD_187293 | JGI IMG/M metagenome (GOLD analysis project Ga0209344, IMG submission 187293) | Oil polluted marine microbial communities from Coal Oil Point, Santa Barbara, California, USA - Santa Barbara Oil Seep Sample 6 (SPAdes)... | ecosystem: Environmental > Aquatic > Marine... | reverse complement strand
CCTGTCGTCCTTCGTCAAGGACGCGATTGCCGAAAGCGATCGTCCGGAACTGACGTCTGCCAAGATCATCATCTCCGGTGGCCGGGCGCTTGGCTCGTCCGAGAAGTTCCAGGAAGTCATCCTGCCGGTGGCAGACAAGCTCGGTGCCGCCGTCGGCGCGTCCCGTGCCGCAGTCGATGCGGGCTACGCGCCCAACGACTGGCAGGTCGGTCAGACCGGCAAGGTCGTCGCACCTGATCTCTACATTGCCTGCGGCATTTCCGGTGCCATCCAGCACCTAGCCGGCATGAAGGATTCCAAGGTCATCGTTGCCATCAACAAGGACGAAGAGGCGCCGATCTTCCAGGTCGCAGACTACGGACTGGTAGCAGACCTGTTTGAAGCCTTGCCGGAGCTCGAAAAAGCGCTCTGAACCGCCAGAATATGACGACAAGATCAATGGCCGGGCTGGACGTCTCCATCCCGGCCATTTAGGTTCTTGCTCTGGGTGCGCTGCAGCGAGTGCACTGGGTGGCATCCTAGAATCAGTCAGGCGGGTCAAATGGGCAACCAGATCAAGAGTGTCGGCATTATTGGCGCGGGACAGATGGGCGGCGGCATTGCCCATGTCTGCGCCATGGCGGGTTACGATGTCACCGTTCACGACGTCTCGGCTGACAGCCTTCAGGACATGCTTGCAACCATCAGCGGCAATCTTGCCCGCCAGGTTTCCTCCGGCAAGACCACCGAAGCCGAGCGCGAAGCAGCCCTGTCCCGGATCAGCTTCGCACCTGAAATGAGCGGTCTGGCGGCGATGGATCTCGTCATCGAAGCCGCCACAGAAGATGAGACGGTCAAACGCAAGATCTATCAGCAGCTCTGCCCACTGCTCAATCCCGAAGCCATTCTCGCCACCAACACCTCATCGCTTTCAATCACCCGGCTTGCCTCCGCGACCGACCGCCCTGAACGCTTTATCGGCATCCATTTCATGAACCCGGTTCCGGTGATGAAACTGGTAGAGCTGGTGCGCGGCATTGCCACCGAGGAAATCACCTTCAAGTCAGCACGTGCCTTCATCGATACGCTCGACAAGACCGTGACCGTTGCCGAAGATTTCCCGGCCTTCATCGTCAACCGTATCCTGCTGCCGATGATCAACGAGGCCATCTACACGCTTTATGAAGGCGTCGGATCGGTCGAGGCCATCGACACCGCCATGAAGCTTGGCGCCAACCACCCGATGGGACCGCTGCAGCTCGCCGATTTCATCGGCCTCGACACCTGCCTGTCGATCATGCAGGTGTTGCACGACGGTTTGTCGGATTCCAAGTATCGTCCCTGCCCGCTGCTGGTCAAATATGTCGAGGCCGGATGGCTGGGCCGCAAATCCGGTCGCGGCTTTTACGATTATCGCGGCGAGACGCCCGTTCCCACCCGCTAGAGTATCCGATGAAAGCCAGTGCCCTTCGCCGCGGCATGAACCTGTGGCCGCCGCTGCTGTTCTCCGGCATCCGAATTCGCCGGATCAGCAATGATTTTCGCGCCGTCGATGTCGAGCTCCGCGAGCACTTCTACAACAAGAACTACGTCGGCTGCCACTTTGGCGGCTCGCTGTTTGCCATGACGGATCCGTTCTGGATGCTGATGGTGATGCGCAATCTCGACCGCAGTTACACGGTCTGGGACCGATCAGCCGATATCGAGTTCCTGCGGCCCGGGCGCGGCACCGTCTCCGCCAGTTTCCGGCTGACGGACGAAGACCTTGATGACATTCGGGCCAACACCGGTTCCGAGGGCGACGTCTATCTGCGCTCGTTTCCGATCGACATCGTCAACAGCGACGGAGATCCCGTCGCCCGCGTGACCAAGACCCTGCACATAAGGCGCAAGCCCGACACCCGCAGCCGCATCGGCGGCTGACCTGCCTGCGCCCTCTGCGCGGTTGGCTCAGCACAAAATCCCGGACCCACAACTGCGCTCAGCCAAGCGTCCGCGCGATCATTTATATAAAACATCTTGAATATATAATGCGTAATTGCTATATGTCAGTCCAGTTCGAAAACGGGCGGGGCCCGGCACTCGGCCTCGGAGTTCAGCAAAGGAAAGACAATGGCACTCGATCGTATGATTTTGGTATTCGCAGGCTTTATGGTTCTTCTATCGGTAGCGCTCGGCGTTTACGTATCGCCCTACTGGCACTTGCTGACCGTTTTTGTCGGCCTCAACCTGATCCAGTCCTCGTTTACCGGCTTCTGTCCCGCAGCGTTGATTTTCAAGAAGTTCGGTGCAAAACCGGGCTGCGCGTTCAACTGACGCTCGCCACGAACCAAATTCGAGAGTGACGCGGGCGGGTTTTCCGCCCGCGCTAAAGCGTGTTCCGAAAAGTGGGAACCGGTTTTCGGACCAAAACACGCGCTAAAACAAAAACCTAAAGCACATTGCATGAATATGATTCATTGCGACGTGCTTTAGGTTTTCAGATACCCTTGAGGCCTTGCACCAGGGCCTTGGCATCCCCGCTGGCCCATTCAGCCGGTCCGTTCATGGCGCCGAGCATGCAGCCATCTTTGCCGATCATCAACGTCACCGGCAGCCCGAAGGCCAGCCCTTCCTTTTTCAGCGTGTTGAACACGCCCATCGACGCATCGCGGTAAAGCCCCAGATTGGAGACCCCGATCTCGTCGAGGAACGCCTTTGGCTTGGCGACATCACCGGTGTCGATGTTGATTGCCAGCACTTTGAAATCGTCGTCGCCCAGTTCCGACTGCAACTCGGCCAGCGCCGGCATTTCCGCCCGGCACGGCGCGCACCATGTGGCCCACAAATTGACCAGCAGAGCCTGGCCGGAAAAATCGGCGAGCGTCAGCGCATCACCCTGCTCGGACACGAAAGCCAACTCGGGAAGCACAACCGGCTCGTCCCGAACCGCCATCGCCGCCACCTCGCCTTCGGCCAGGGGCTTCAACCTTGCGAGCACCTCCGGGTCTGCCTTGCAGGTGCCAGCCTCGGCCCCCGCAAGACTTTCCTCCCCCGACGCATTGCCAGAGGGCGATGCTTTCCAGTATATCCCGGCTGCCCCGACAACGGCGCCCATGACAATTGCGATTGCAATCAAGGCTCCGGTGGAAAGGCTTTTGCGCGATTGGCTCATGACAAACTCCAAGGCAGGCTCATGTCGACAGATAAGGACAAACAGGCGTCAAACCAGATGTGGGGTGGCCGATTTGCCTCCGGACCAGATGCCATCATGGAAGAAATCAACGCCAGCATCGATTTCGACCGCAAGCTCTATGCCCAGGATATCCGCGGTTCCCTCGCACATGCGGCCATGCTTGCCAAGACTGGCATAGTTTCGTCCGAGGATTGCGACAAGATTACTCACGGATTGAACACGATCCTGTCAGAGATCGAGGACGGCAAGTTTGTTTTCTCGCGCCAGCTCGAAGACATTCACATGAACATCGAGTCTCGTCTCGCTGAGCTCATCGGCCCGACCGCCGGCCGACTGCACACCGCGCGCTCGCGCAACGACCAGGTGGCACTCGACTTCCGCCTCTGGGTCAAGGAAGAACTAGGACGCACCGAAGCCGCGCTGACCCGGCTGATCACGGCCTTCTTGGATAAAGCCGAAGCCCATGCCGACACGGTGATGCCTGGCTTCACCCATCTTCAGTCGGCTCAGCCGGTCACCTTCGGCCATCACTGCATGGCCTATGTCGAAATGTTCGGCCGTGACCGCCAGCGTGTGCGCCATGCCATCGAGCATATGGACGAAAGCCCGATCGGTGCCGCAGCGCTTGCCGGCACCGGCTTCCCCATCGATCGGGAGATGACTGCGAAGGCTCTCGGCTTCCGCGAACCGACCCGCAACTCGATCGACACGGTTTCGGATCGTGATTTCGCGCTTGAATTCCTGTCGCTCGCCTCGATCTGCGCCATGCACATGTCCCGCCTGGCCGAGGAAATCGTCATCTGGTCGACCCCGCAGTTCGGTTTTGTGCGGCTTTCGGATGCCTTTTCCACCGGCTCGTCGATCATGCCGCAAAAGAAGAACCCCGACGCGGCCGAACTGGTGCGCGCCAAGACCGGCCGCATCAACGGCTCGCTGATTGGCCTGCTGACCATCATGAAGGGCCTTCCGCTGGCCTATTCCAAGGACATGCAGGAAGACAAGGAGCAGGTCTTCGACGCCGCAGAAAGCCTCGAATTGTCGCTTGCAGCGATGGCCGGCATGGTCAGCGACATGGAGGTTCGTTCCGACCAGATGCGCAAGGCCGCCGGCTCGGGCTATTCCACGGCCACCGATCTGGCCGACTGGCTGGTGCGCGAGGCAGGCCTGCCGTTCCGCGATGCTCATCATGCGACCGGACATGCGGTCGCCATGGCCGAAGAGAAAGGCTGCGAACTGGCGGAACTGGCGCTGGCTGACCTGCAGTCAATCAACTCGGCAATCAACGAAGGCATCTTCGACGTCTTGACGGTCGATGCGTCTGTCGCCAGCCGTCAGAGTTTTGGCGGCACCGCACCATCGCAGGTCCGCAATCAGATCGCCTGGTGGCGCGCCCGCGTCTAGAATCTGAGATCTGCCGTGCAGGACAAACCGGGTGCACTTTGCGCCAAAAACCTGTATGCCAAAAACCTGTATGTAGGCCCCCGCATCAGACAAACCGCGGGCTATCGCGAGGAACAGCAAATGACGACCGGCCCATGGATTAAAACGACCTGCGCAGTGGCGCTGCTGGGCGCGGTTCTGACCGGGTGCGGCCGCAAGGGCGATCTCGAGCGCCCCAACATCGCATCCGCACCAGCCGGAACGGCGCAAGAGACTACCCCCGCTGCTCCGGTCAAGGAGCGGTCTTTCATCCTTGATGGTCTTCTCGAATAGGCACACCCAGTGAACCATTTTGAATATCGCGATGGCATCCTGCATGCCGAAGGCGTCAGCCTGCCCGACATCGCAGCTCAGGTCGGCACCCCGTTCTATTGTTATTCGACAGCCACACTGATCCGCCATTACAAGGTCTTCTCCGGCGCGTTCAAAGACATCGATTCGATGGTCTGCTACGCCATGAAGGCCAATTCCAATCAGGCGGTGCTGAAGACCCTGGCGCAACTGGGATCCGGTGTCGATGTGGTGTCGGAAGGCGAACTGCGCCGCGCGCTGGCAGCAGGCATTCCGGCATCGAAGATCATGTTCTCCGGCGTCGGCAAGACTGTGCGCGAGATGGACGCAGCGCTTGCAGCCGGTATCTACTGCTTCAACGTCGAATCCGAGCCCGAGCTCGAAGTCCTCAACGCCCGCGCTCTGACCATGGGCAAGGTCGCGCCGATTTCCTTCCGCATCAACCCTGATGTTGATGCCAAGACCCATGCCAAGATCTCGACCGGCAAGAAGGAAGACAAGTTCGGCATTTCCTGGCAGCGCGCCCAGGCTGTCTATGCCCACGCGGCCAGCCTGGAAGGCGTCCGCGTCACCGGCATCGACATGCATATCGGCAGCCAGATCACTGATCTGCAACCCTTCGACGATGCCCTCAAGCTGATGGTCGAACTGATTGGCACGCTCCGCGCCGACGGCCACACCATCGATCATTTCGACATTGGCGGCGGACTTGGCGTGCCCTACCGCGACGACAATTCGACGCCCCCGGATCCGGATGCCTATGGTGACATGGTCAAGGCGCGGCTGCGCGACCTCGGCTGCAAGGTGATTCTCGAACCCGGCCGCCTGATTGTCGCAAATGCCGGCGTGCTGGTTTCGGAAGTCATCTACATCAAGGATGGCGGCGACAAGACCTTCGTCATCGTCGATGCCGCCATGAACGACCTCATCCGACCCACGCTCTACGAGGCATGGCACGAAGTCCGGCCGGTCAAGCTGTCAGCCGCAAGCGCACCCCGCATTCGCGCCGATATTGTCGGCCCGGTTTGCGAAAGCGGCGATTACCTTGCCAAAGACCGCGAAATGGCGGCTCTGAAGCCCGGCGATCTGATCGCAGTCGGATCGGCAGGCGCCTATGGCGCAGTGCAGGCAGGAACCTACAACACCAGGCTGCTGGTTCCCGAAGTGCTGGTTAATGACGACCAGTTCCACGTCATCCGCCCGCGCCCCTCCTATGACGATCTGATCGGACTGGATTCGCTGCCTGACTGGCTCGATTGAGCCTGCATTCACACAGCCCCTGACGCGCAATTCGCGGGTATAATCCCTGAAGGGGACAATCACGCTTCACTTTTTCGGCACAGGCCTCGCCTTGGCCGCAAAGACTGCTATCTTCATATTCGACGCTGAAGGAATATGAGATGGCAGGCAAAGCCGACGGCACGCAAAACCACCCCGGTGGCCCCGATCCCCTGGGCTCGGGCAACGATGCGCCCCGGTCTGTAGCCTTTGCTCGCCTGCGCATGCGGCTTAACCTGTCGCTTGGTCGCCTGCTCACCCTCTCCGCCCCACTCCTGGGTGTCGCCGCGCTTTATCTCAGCCTTTCCTGGTTCGGGGTTTTCCGGATCGTTCCCGACTGGCTTCGTCTGGTTAGCCTTGGTCTTTTCGGGCTCGGCTTTCTGGCAGCGCTCCGGCCTCTTCTTGGCTTCAGGCAACCCTCAGGCCGGGAGATTGATGAGCGGCTCGAAGCACAAAACCGGATCGCCAACCAGGCAATCACCACCCAGGATGACACCATCGAGGCGACCGATCCTTTCGCCCGTGCGCTCTGGCTCGAACACCGCCGCCGGATGGCAGAAAAGATCGGTACGCTGGAAGCCGGCATTCCCCGCTCGAGCCTGCCCGAGCGCGATCCCTGGGGCGTCCGCGTCGCCGTCGCCCTGTTGCTGTTCGTGGCTTTCGGCTACTCATTCTCCGGACACTCCGGCAGACCGTCCGATGCCTTTGTCAGCCATGCCGACAACCAGCTGCCCGACATCCGGATCGACGCCTGGATCACACCGCCATCCTACGTCAACCAGGCGCCTGTCTTCCTCACCGGGCTGGCACGCGAACCGGGAGAAGCGGTCAACGCCATCGAAGGCAGCCAGATCACAATTCGCATTGGCGGCAGAGCCGAAGACGCGCAGGTGTTGTGGGGCGCTGACAGCCAGTCGCTCAGCCCGGTCAACCCGGTTGATACTGCCACGGCAAACCAGGTCATTCCGACAGGCGCCTCGAGCTGGACCATCACGCCGGATGCCGGTGGCGAGCTGAAAATAAGCGCCGGTCGCTCCGAGGCGGCATTTGTCATCAACCTGATCCCGGATGAACCGCCGGTTGCCAGCTTCGTCGAAACGCCGCGCCGCGCCGTCAATGGCGCATTGGAACTCGATTACACGCTGTCCGATGATCACGGCATCGCCAGTGCCGTGGCCGAAATCGTCCCCGCAGGCGACCCCTCACCGGCCACCCGGCCGCTGTTTGATCCGCCCAAATACCGCCTGACCCTGCCGCGGCGTTCCTCGGAAGACAATCGCGCGGTGGCAAGCCATGACCTGACCGAACATCCACTGGCTGGCCAGAAAGTCCGGATCACTCTGGTGGCCACCGACGGCGCAGGGCAGAAGGGCCGCAGCGAAACGCTTGAAACTGTGCTGCCGGGCCGCCGCTTTTCAGAGCCGCTCGCAGCCGCAGTGGTGGAACAGCGCGGTGTGCTGGCGCTTGATGCCAATAACATTGGCAGGGTGTTTGACCTCCATGACGCACTGACCATCGCGCCGGACGAAACCATCCCCAACCTCACGCATTACCTTTTGATCGAATCGGTGCGCGGGAGACTGGGATACTCCCGGTCGGAGCAGGACTTGCGCGACGCCATTGACTACATGTGGAGCGTTGCGCTTCAGATCGAGGACGGCAACCTGTCGCTTGCCGAGCGCCGTTTGCGCGATGCCCAGAACGCGCTCGCCGAAGCACTGGAAAACGGTGCCAGCGACGAGGAGATCAGCCAGCTGATGGAAGAGCTTCGCGAAGCGATGCAGGAATATATGCGCGAGCTCGCACGTCAGAACCCAAACAGTCAGAACCCGAACCAGCAGGCGATGCCTGAAAACATGCTGCGCCAGCGTGATCTCGACAACATGCTCGACCAGATCGAGAATCTGGCCCGTTCAGGCGCTCGTGATCAGGCTCAGCAGATGCTGCAGGAACTGCAGCGCATGATGAACAATATGCAAGCCGGCCGGCAGCAGCGCCAGCAACAGCAGGGCGGCCCGATGCGTCAGCAGATGGACAAGCTGGGCGAATTGATGCGCCAGCAGCAGGAGCTGATGGATGAAACCATGCGTGCAGACCGTGAACGCCAGAGCCAGTCCGGCGAAGGTCGCGACCGCCAGCAGCAAGGGCAGCAACAACCCGGTCAGGGACAGGATCAGGGCCAACAGGGTGAGGGTCAGCAGTCGCTTGAAGAGATGCTCGGCGCTCTGGGCCGCAGCCAGCAGGAGCTGCGAGACGCATTGGGGCAGTTGCAGAGCGATCTCGAGGGCATGGGAATCCAGCCGTCAGAAGGTTTCGGTGAGGCCGGAGAGGCCATGGGTGATGCTGCCGGCAATCTCGAAGGCGGCGAGACCGGTCAGGCGCTGGGCGATCAGGGTCGGGCCTTGCAGGCGCTCAGACAGGGTGCCGAAGACATGATGAACCAGATGATGCAGGCCATGGGCAACGAGCAGGGAGATGCCGAAGGCGAAGGGCCGGACCGCAACGGAAACCGCTCGGCTGATGACCGCGACCCCCTCGGAAGGCCGCGGGCAACCACCGGTCCGGATTTCGGCAGCAGGGTCAAGGTTCCTGACGAAATCGACATCCAGCGCGCCCGCGAGATCCTCGACGCCATTCGCAAGCGTCTGGGCGATCAGTTTTCACCGGAACTGGAAAAGCGCTATCTCGAGCGTCTGCTCGATCTTCAGTGATTATGCCGCGTGTTGGTCAGGCAGCCTGCGGCACCAGCGCATTCGCGACCGCCTGCCGGATATCGGGCAGTGTAAACGGTTTTGGCACCACATCGACGACGATTTTCATCAGCGGCTCGGCCCGTTCGCGTTGTTCGGCGTAGCCGGTCATCAGCAGGATCGGCATTTCCGGGCTATGCTCGGCCGACGCGGTCGCCAGGGCAATTCCGTCCATCACGGGCATCCGGATATCGGACAGCAACAGATCGAAGCTGCTGACCAACAGATGATCCAGCGCGTCTGCGCCATCACCGGCTTCGACGACCTCGTGACCGTCCATGACCAGCGCCCGGGCCACAAAGCGCCTGAGCGAATCTTCGTCTTCGGCGATAAGAATTTTGGCCATGTTGTACTTCCCTTGCTACTGAGAGAAAACTAGGGCGCAAATCTTGCCGCAAGATGAACACCAAACTCATTTTTCAAGCTGAGATTTCCAGGCAGCGGCGTAGCGGTGAAAATCAGGCGTCGCCCTTGACCACGCCGACAAACGGCAGTTCGCGGAATGCGTAGGCCACATCCATGCCATAGCCGACGACAAAGTAATCAGGACATTCGAAGCCGACATAATCTGCATCGAGATTGCCTTCGCGGCGCGAGCGCTTGTCGAGCAGCACCGCGATGTCCACATCATTGGCGCCGCGTTCATACATCAGGTCCCGCGCAAACCGCAGCGTGCGTCCGGATTCGAGAATGTCGTCGATAAGCAGGACGTCGCGCCCCTTCACGTCACTGTCGATGTCCTTGATGATCTTGACGCCCTGGCTTGTGGTTCCGCGACCATAGCTCGACAGCGTGATGAACTCGACTTCCGGCTCAAGTCCGGCATCGTGCAGGGCCCGGATCAGGTCTGCGGCAAAAATGAACGACCCCTTGAGGATCGAAATCACCAGCAGATCCTTCTTCGGACTGGCTGCAATCTCGGCTGCCATCGCACGATTGCGGGTCGCAATCACGTCCGGCGTAAACAGGGGTTCGATGATTTTTCCGCGCACAACCGGCATTCGCGCTCTCCTGGACGTTCCGTCAAATATGAGCGCCCACTCCTAGAGCCCTTCGCCAGCAATTGGAAGCATTTTGATCTTGCAATCCGTGACCCGCCATGTGGTGACGGTCGGTTTCTCGAGGATTGATCCGGCAACAAGAAGTTGTCTGGTCAGTTCCACTAACTGCTGGATCCCTGTCAATCACCTGCCGGACGGATCATTAAAATTGACCCCGCACGCTCGATCCGGGCCGGGCGCGGCAAGGGAGCAGTATAGCCATCAACCGAAACCCCAGTTGTTTTCTCCGGAACGGACGATGTGACCACAGGATCAGGCACAACGACAGCCGGAGTTTCCATCGCCACGATTGGAGCACTGATCCGCGAGCTCTGCTGCTGGGTATCGGTTGTCTCTACCAGGGCATGACCGCTTGCCAGCCAGAAGGCGGTTACCGCCGCCACGGCAGAGATTGCCAAGGCGAGCACCGTCCCGCGCGAGATCGACCGGCGCGACCGCACTGAAGCTTTGGCGTGACCAAACACATCGAGGCGTTCCCCCTGCGCCATCGTTTTCGCAGCAAAATCGCGCGGCACCGGACCGTCGGCTCCCGGCTGGGCGATCCGGGATTTGAACACATTGCCGGTTTCAACAGTGCTGGAACGCGTCGAGAACACGTCGCGTGGCGCGGAAACCGCTTCGAAATTGGCGTCCTCGACATCGCGCACGCGCTTCGTACGCGGCTGCCTGGACCGATCCGGCATCAGGAAATCAGCGGTTCCGGGCTCGATGGCATGTGCCGCGCGGTTCGAAACGCCCATCATGCACTCCTTTTCCACCCCTGCCCCGCAGGAGGCATTGAAACATCTCTTACCGATCCGTAAATGAAAATGGTTAACGCTTGGCGAACAAGCCGCGTATACCAGCCGGTAAGGTGGGCGAATTAACCTGGCATTAACCATGCCCGGCGAGTGTGCGGACGGTCGCTGCGCGGAAAGACCACCAGGACAGGAAGTGACTGTTGATCCATTTCGAAAATGTCGGTTTGCGTTACGGGATGGGGCCTGAGGTCCTTCGTGACCTGACGTTCGACATACCCAAGGGATCTTTCCAGTTTCTCACCGGCCCTTCCGGCGCCGGCAAGACAACGCTGATGCGGCTTCTGTTCATGTCACTCAAGCCCACGCGCGGACTGATTCGCATGTTCGGCCGCGACATCGCGGTAATCCCGGGCGAGGAACTGCCCTTGTTGCGCCGTCGAATTGGAATCGTGTTTCAGGATTTCCGGCTGCTTGATCACATGACCACCTATGAAAACGTCGCGCTGCCTCTGCGCGTGCGCGGCAAGGAAGAGGCAACATACCGCTCTGACGTGATTGAACTGCTCAAATGGGTCGGATTGGGCGAGCGTATCAACGTGCTGCCGCCGGTACTCTCGGGCGGCGAAAAGCAGCGTGTCGCGATTGCTCGCGCCCTGATCGACCAGCCCGAAGTGCTGCTTGCCGACGAGCCCACCGGCAATGTCGATCCACCGATGGCAAGGCGCCTGCTCAACCTGTTCACCGAACTCAACCGGCTCGGAACGGCCGTCGTGATCGCCACCCATGACCTGACACTGATGGACCGGGTCGATGCGCGCCGGATGATCCTGACGGAAGGGCGGCTCGACATTCATGACTGAGCGCGCCGCCAGCAGCAACGGCAACCGGGGCCGCGACAATCCGAAAAGAGACCGCCTGGTCAGCTTGCGACCGATGGCGCCGATCGTCCCGCCGGTCAATGTCTCCGGTCACGCCCTGATGGTGGTCATCGCCATCATGTCGTTCCTCTGCGCGCTGACGCTTGGCACCGTAACCATGGTGCAGGAAAAGGCCGAAGCCTGGCAGGGCGATGTCTCCCGCGAAATCACCATCCAGATCAAGCCCGATGACGGGCTCGACATGGAGGCCGCGCTCACGGAGGTCAGGAATGTCGCTCTTTCCTTTCCCGGCACGCTGAGCGCCGACATCGTCGACCGTGCCGCCACCGCACGGCTCTTGGAGCCATGGCTCGGCGAAGGTTTCGACATGGACGAACTTCCGGTGCCGCGGCTGGTCATCGTCACCATCGATGAAACCGCGCCCCCGGACTTTGCGGCGATCCGGCAGAAACTTTCTGATGCGGTTCCTGCCGCCGTGCTGGATGATCACCGGGCCTGGGCCAACCGCTTGATTTCGATGGCCCGGATCACGGTTCTGATCGGGGTCGGCATCCTGGCCCTTATGTTCGCCACAACCATGCTGACTGTCATCTTCGCCACCCGCGGCGTCATGGCAGGCAATCGTCACATCGTCGAAGTGCTGCATTTCGTCGGCGCCGAAACCAGCTTCATCGGCGCCGAATTCCAGAAGCGTTTTCTGTTGATCGGCCTCAAGGGTGCGGCTGCCGGCGGCGGCATTGCAGCACTCGGGTTTCTCTTGCTCGGCGCATGGCAATCCAACTCGATGGCGACTGCACTGAACGATCAGGTCACAGCCCTGTTCGGCCGCTTTACACTGAGCGGCGCAGGCTATTTCGGCATCATCGGCATTGTCATCCTGATCTCCGCCATGACCGCGGTGACCACGCGCCTGACCGTTATACGCACCATCCGCGAGATTGACCGCCAGCGCGCCGATCCCTCCCTGGCAGAAATAGGTTAGCTTGCCCGGGTTTTGCCGCAAATCCGACTGGTCCTTGCCGGAATCTCGGGGTATTCATGAATCATGAGCGTGGACACCGCACAACCTGAACCGGCCCCGGCCGTGGCTGCCAAGACTGATGCGTTTCATCGTCTGCGGCGGGTGGGTCACCACGGCCTGCGCATAGTCACCGTTGCAACCATTGTCGGCGTGGCGTTGATTGCAATGGGTTTTTTCCGGTTCACCGACACGATCTCCGAATTGAAGGCAACCGGCATCCCCGGCGAAGTCGATGCCATCGTGGCGCTGACAGGTGGGTATCAGCGAATCGATCAGGCCCTGGCGCTGCTTGAAAAGGGCGTCGGCGAACGGCTTCTGATTTCGGGCGTCAATCCTTCCACAAGTGGTGCCGCATTGCGCCGCGCCACCGGCACCAAACTGGCCACCTTCGACTGTTGTGTCGACATCGGCTACGAGGCGCTCGATACAATCGGCAACGCCAATGAAACAGCCGGCTGGATACGCCAGCGCAACTATGATCGCATTCTGGTGGTGACCAACAATTATCACATGCCGCGCAGTCTTCTTGAACTCTCTCAGGCAAGCCCGGATGTCACGTTCCTGGCCTACCCCGTCACCCTCACGGATCTGAAAACAGAGACCTGGCTGTCCGACCCGATAGCCTTGCGAACGCTGTTCATGGAGTACGCAAAATTCTCGCTCGCCAGATTGCGCTACTGGAGTGGTGCCAAGCCATCAAGCGGCTTGCGTGCGGATGCGACCGGCAAACAGCCAGTGGCCGCCAGCTTGGAGTGATTTTTCCGTGCTGCAGGTTTTCCGCCGACCTTCGATGGTGTAACCCGGACGCAAGGCTCCTGCCATCAGCTTGAGCGAGCCACATGCAAATCCGGATTTCTCGATGATTGCCTTTCGTTCCATACTCTTCAATCTCGCTTTCTACATCAACCTGATCGTCCGGATGATCGTGTTCTCGCCCTATTATTTCCTTGCCGAACGCAAGAAAGCCTGGAGCGTGCCGAAGAACTGGGTCCGCGCCAACCACTGGCTGCAGGCGAAGATCGCCGGGACAACATTCGAGATCGAAGGCCTGGAAAACATCCCCGAGGGCGGCTACATCTTCGCCCCCAAGCATCAGTCGTTCTGGGATGCCTACGCGCTGCTGCCCTGGCTCGATGATCCGGTCTACATCCTCAAGCGCGAATTGATGTGGATTCCGCTTTTCGGCCAGTACGTGTCGAAGATGAAGATGATCCCGGTCAATCGCGGTGCGCGCGGCAAGGTCATGGCCGAGGTGCTGGAACGCACCAAACGCGAAATTCAAAGCGGCCGCCAGCTCATCATCTATCCCGAGGGCACGCGGCGGCCGGCGGGCGCTCCGCCGGATTACAAGTATGGCATTGCAAGGCTGTACCGGGACCTTCAGGTCCCGGTGGTGCCGGTAGTCATGCACCCGGGCCTCTTCTGGCCACGGCGCAAGTTCCTGCGCTTTCCAGGCCATTTCAAAGTGCAGATCCTGCCAGCAATCGCGCCCGGCATGGATCCTGACGCGTTCATGGAGAAGCTGGTCGAGGTCATGGAAACCGCCAGCGACAAGCTGCTGGTCGAAACCGTTGAAGCCAACCCGCAAATCCCATTACGCGAAGACGCCAAGCGCCGCCTGCGCGAACTAGGCGCACTGCCGTCAGACCCTCGCCTGCAGTGATGACCGGATCACCTACACGGCGTTGAGCCTGTGCACGACCGCTTCAAGATGATGATCACGGATGCGCAGTGTTCTGAGATGATCAACCGTGTTGATCACATATTCCTCATTGGGGCCTGACTGACCGACCGCACCCGACACCTGCAGTAGCGCGTTCTCGATCGAGAGCGCTCCGGCGTATTGCTCATGGGTCCGGTCGACCACATAGGTCAGGGCCCGCACGTCGCGGCCATCGTCCAGCCGCACTTTGCGTGTTGTCTCGAGATACACATTGGTCACGAGTTCACGCTCACGCAGATAAGCTGTAACCATGTCCCGGTTTTCAGTGCGGACCCGGAAGGCTACCCCGTGACACGAGCCGCCGCGATCAAGCCCCAGCACCAGCCCCGGTCGTTCCGGCGTGCCGCGGTGAACGAAGGAACGGACACATAACGCCCGGTGATAGCCAAACAGCTGGGCTTGCCGGGTTTCCTCATGATCAAAACCAGGCCGCCACATCAGCGATCCGTAGCCAAACACCCAAAAATCGTCCATATCCCAGCCTATATCTCGTCCAGACGTCGCTTGCCTGCCTCATTCAGCCCATAAGTGCATGCCGGACCTTATTGCAGGCCGCACACGGAGAACGCAATGCCATCACCTGCCACCTCTTCTTCCTCAATCTCACGGAAATTCGCATGGCTGGCTGGCGCAGTCGTTGCTGGCGGCTTGCTCTGGACCACGGGCTGGTATGTTTTCGCAACCAGGGTCGAAACCGGTCTGCCCGCCACCCTGGCCCAATTTGTCGGCCCTGCTGCCAGTGCCGAATGCACTGGCGCTGATGTCCGGGGATACCCGTTCCGCTTCGGTGTGTTCTGCGAAACAGTGACCTACGCAAACGCGGACGAAGGTATCAGCGCCAATGCGGGCGCGTTTCGGTCCGCAGCACAGGTCTACCGGCCGCAGCATGCCGTGGCAGAGATCGATGGACCTTTGGTGCTCAACACGTCAGGCCTCGCCCTGCGCGCCGATTGGCAAGTGCTCAAAGCCAGCGCTCGGGCCGTGACAAACGGCCTCGACCGGGGCTCGATCGAAGCACAAAATGTCAGTTTTGATATCGATGGAAGCGGTCTGGCCCAGCGTTTCGCCTTGCAGGCCGAAAAGATGACTGCTCACGCACGTCGAAACGGAGCGGATCTGGATCTCGCGACCTATGTCGACAGCATGCGCAATGATCTCCTTCCCGGGCTGACGGCCAAGGCCTTTGCGTTCGAAGCAACACTGGCCGATCAATCGAGCCTGCTGGAAATTCCCTTCATCCCGCTGCACGGGCCTTTCGATGCGGTACTGCATCGCCTCGCAATCGAATTCGATGAAACCTCGTCGCTCGAACTGTCCGGACCTGTTCAGATCGACGCAGACAACCGGGTTTCAGGCACTCTTGAATTGACCATCAGCAATCTGCAGCAGTTCACTGAGCTTGCGTCCGGTTTCAACCCCGAGATCGCTGGCCTGTTCAGGCAGTTTGGCCCGGTGATTGCGGCCCTGGACACCAAGCCGGACGACGACGCCGTAACCCTGCCGCTGACGATAAGAAGCAATCTGATCTCGCTCGGCTTCATCCCGCTCGGTCAGCTTCCGGCTTTCTGATTTTGCAGGCTACTCAGCGGCGCCCGGGACATCTGACTTCGCAGCGTTACGTCCGAAGTTGGGCGCATCAGTGTCCTGCCCGGCCTCGACGATGGAACGGCGAATGCCGCGGGTTCGGGTGAAGAGGTCGAACAGTTTGTCGCCGTCACCCCAACGAATTGCGCGTTGCAGCGAAGACAGATCCTCCGAGAATCGCGCCAGCATCTCGAGGATCGCGTCCTTGTTGTGCAGGCAGACATCACGCCACATCACCGGGTCGGACGCCGCCAGACGGGTGAAATCGCGAAAACCGGACGCCGAGTACTTGATCACTTCGGACTCCGTCACCGCCTCCAGATCATCGGCCGTGCCGACAATGTTGTAGGCAATGATGTGTGGCAGGTGAGACACGATTGCCAGCACCATGTCATGATGGTCCGGGTCCATCTGCTCAACGGTCGATCCGCAGGCTTCCCAGAATGCGGCCAGCTGTGCGATGGCCTCGGGGTCGGTGCCGGCCGGAGGCGTCAGAATGCACCAGCGGCCTTCAAACAGCTCGGCAAACCCCGCTTCGGGCCCGCTCTGCTCGGTGCCTGCAATCGGATGTCCCGGAATAAAATGGACCGTCTGAGGCATATGCGGCTGCATCTGCCGCACCACGGAAGCCTTGGTCGAGCCAACATCTGTGATGATCGCGCCCGGTTTGAGATGCGGTCCGATTTCTTGGGCCACAGCCTCCGATGCACCGACCGGAACTGAGACGATCACCAGATCGGCATTGGCGACGGCTTCCACATTGGAGCTGAAATAACTGTCGCCCAGGCCAAGCTCGCGCGCCGCATCAAGCGTGGCTTCGCTTCGCGTGGCAACCACGACATGCCCGGCCAGCCCCTCAGCGCGGATCACGCGCGCCAGGGACGATCCGATAAGGCCGATGCCGATCAGGGCGACAGTCTCAAACAGCGGTTTGGTCATATTGTTCAGGCCATAAAGCTCTTCAGCGCGTCGATCACACCGAGATTGGCTTCCTCACTACCGATTGTCATTCTGAGCGCATCCGGCAGGCCGTAACCCGCCACGCGGCGCAACACATAGCCACGCGTCGCCAGATACTCATCGGCTTCCGCCGCAGACTTGCCTGGCGTGGCAGGAAAATGAATCAGCACGAAATTGCCAACCGACGGTGTCACCGACAGCCCCATTGCCTCGACAGCCTCGACCACCCGGCCAAGCCAGATTTCATTGTGCTCGACAGCACTCTCGACATGCTTGCGGTCGGCGATTGCAGCCGCACCGGCGGTTATCGCCAGGGCATTCACATTGAATGGGCCGCGTATGCGGTTGCAGGCGTCAATGATGGCCTCATGCGCATACATCCAGCCAATCCGGAGACCCGCAAGGCCGTGGATCTTCGAAAACGTTCGCGTCATCACCACGTTGTCATTGCCGGAAACAAGCTCAATGCCTGCTTCATAGTCGTTGCGCCGCACATATTCGGCATAGGCCGCATCAAGCACCAGAATGACATGGCCCGGAAGGCCCGCGTGCAATCGCCGGACTTCATCAACCGGCAGATAGGTGCCGGTCGGGTTGTTTGGATTGGCAAGAAAGACCAGCTTGGTCCGCTCGGTCACCGCACCCAAGATCCGGTCGACATCGGCGACCAACTCAGCGGTGTCGGGAACCGAAACCGGGGTCGCACCAGCTGCCGTGATCTGGATCTTGTAAACAAGAAACCCGTGCTCGGTGAAAAGCCCCTCATCGCCCGGCGCCAGATAGGTCTGGCACAAGAGACCGAGCAATTCATCCGAACCGTTGCCACACATGATGTTGCCCGGATTGAGGCCGTATGTGCGGCTGATCGCATCGCGCAGCACATGCGCGGATCCATCCGGGTAAACCGTCAGGTCCGCCGCGTTTGCGGCAAAGGCCTCGGCGACCTTCGGGCTCGGACCCAGCGGCGATTCATTGGAGGAGAGTTTGTAAACCTTGGCGACCCCATGGGCGGTTTCACGCCCCGGCACATAGGCCGCAATATCCATAACGCCGGGTTTCGGGCGGGGCATGTCGGTGCTGCTCATGAAGGCTTTCCTTGCAAGCTGTAATCCAAGGCGGGAACCGTCGGGATATCCTCTTGCAGCTATCTTGTCGAGAGCGGCTTTCGCTCACACAGACGGCTTGGAGCCTTTGGCCTCTCGGTGTGAGGCGCGCGACGTCTGCGGCGAAAGCACCGGCACGAACACCCGCCGTGAGGCGCGCTGCGCCACTGGCAATCCCTGATAGAGCCGTTTCTGTGCCTCAACAATGATCACACCGGAAAACACCGGCCATAATTTCCGGCCCAACCGTTCAAAAACCCGCTGCATGCGCAAAACCACACCGCGCTTAGAAGGCGGAAAGAAAAGGGCTTCAGCGAAAGCACCCGGCGTGAAATTGCTCTCCCGCAGAATCGTGATCAGCTGTCCCCGCGAATAAGGCCGGCCGGCTCCGAAAGGCGTGTGCTCGAAACGCGCCCACATGCCGCGCCGGTTGGGCGCGACAATCACCAGCCGCCCACCAGGCGCCAGCACCCGCCACAACTCCTTCAAGGTTTCACGCGGGTTCTCCGCAAACTCCAGCGAATGAACCATCAGGACACGATCGATAGAGGCATCGGGCAGAGGCAACTCCTCGTCAAACACCAGCGCTGTGGCAGATGGCCCGCCCGCTGGCCAGTTCACGGCCCCCTGCCCTGCAGGCATGAAAGCAAAGGTCCGCTCCGTGTCAGGCCGGAACCGGTCGAGATATGGCGTGGCATAACCAAGCCCCATCAGCCGTTCCCCCGGCAGGTTCGCCCATATCGATGACAATGCCATGGCGACGGAATGCTCAGCAACCGTGCCAAGCCGGGAGTGGTAAAACTGTCTCAAATCAACAATATCGGCATGCATGGCGGCGGACCTGAGTGGTTCAATTGATTTTCAAAGCGAGCTTACACCCGTATCGACAGGGAAAGCCATCATTGAGGCAATGTCATGCCTGCTTGCGTACCGGGTGGTCATTTTGCCGTTGCCGAAGGTGACGAAACGCAGTCTGCCGGTTATGCTCCAATGGTTGATTCAATAATTGCGGTGGAAACTCCATGACCAGCCTCTTGATCGAACAATTTACCTGCAGGCAGGACAATTTCGGCGTTGTTCTGCACGATTCACTGACCGGAGAAACGGCGAGCATCGATGCGCCGGACGGGTCTCGAATTGCCAGCCGTCTCGGTGAAGACGGCTGGAAGCTCACGCACCTCTTGATCACCCATCACCACCCCGATCACGTTGAAGGCATTCCTGCCCTTGCCGAGGCTTATTCGCCAAAGGTCATTGGGCCGACGGATGAAGCCTCAAAGATCACAGGGCTGACCCAGACCGTCAGTGACGGCGATACATTCAAATTTGCAGGCCGTACGGTCCATGTCATCTCGACGCCGGGTCATACCTCGGGCCATATCTGCTTTTACATCCCCGATGAGAAATTGCTGTTTGCCGGTGATACCTTGTTCGCACTTGGCTGCGGCCGGCTTTTTGAAGGCTCCCCGGCCGACATGCATGGCTCGCTTGCCCGCCTTGCGGAGCTTCCCGACGACACCCGCGTCTATTGCGGCCACGAGTACACCCAGTCGAACGCACGTTTTGCCATCTCGGTCGATCCCGACAACGAGACGCTTGCCAAGCGCATGGAGGACATCACCGAACTGCGTTCCAAGCGGCTGCCGACGCTGCCGACCACGATAGGTTTCGAGAAGCGGACAAACCCGTTCATGCGAACAGAAGACCCCGCGATCCGCAAACAGCTTGGCATGGAGACTTCGAGCGACCTGGAGGTGTTCACGGAACTGCGTCGTCGCAAGGACAGCTTCTGACAATGAACGCGAACCTCTCCGCCCGCGAGATCATCGCTCTTCTCGAGATGCAGCAGCATCCCGAGGGCGGCTGGTACCGCGAAACCTTCCGCGACACCGCTGGCGGCAAGCGCGGCAATTCGACCGCGATCTATTATCTGCTCGAAGGCGGTGACTGCTCGCACTGGCATCGTGTCACAGACGCCGTAGAAATCTGGCACTGGCACGGCGGCGGACCGCTGGCGCTCACGCTCTCTGAAGATGGATGCAACGCCCAGTCCCACCGGCTCGGCATGAACCTGGCTTCGGGCGAACGGCCGCAGATCGTGGTCCCCGCCAATTGCTGGCAATCAGCCGCCTCGCTTGGCGCATGGACCCTTGTCGGCTGCACGGTCGCACCGGGGTTTGAATTCTCGAGCTTCGAAATGGCGCCACCCGACTGGCGGCCTTCGCCCTATGAAGGGGCCCCTGTCAGGCCAAAAGGCCAAGCGTGATCAGGGCCTGCCCGGCGTAATAAAGCACCCAGACCGCGGGTCCCGTCAGCCGTCTTGCCGGGCTGCTTTCGGAGATGAGAAACTTCTCCGAGCCCAGAATAGCGTCCGAGGCCATGAACAGGGCTGCCCCTAAAAGCACCATGCCGCCAAGTGTCACACCACCAAGCCCCATCACGGCGATCGCCAGCACATAGGCCGCAACCGGCAGCGCCAGCGGCCCTGCATTCCGGACCATCAAGGTGCCCATGACCAATGCAAACGCAACAACCGCCAACACGCCAGGCACGGGCGCCGCGCTCAATCCTGGACCTGACGAGAGCAATAGCACCGCATAGGCGATATGAGCGAGCAGAAAGCTGCCCAATCCACCCAGAAACGCCGGATCGCCCTCATGCGCCAGAAACGCGTCTCCCGCAGCGGACAAGGCCAGTGCAAGCACAAGCAACAGCGGTCCGCCGGCATGAAACGCCAAAACGGCAAGTGCGCCCACGGCCACGGTTTTGGCAACCGTCCGCTTCAACGACGTTTTTTGCCGGAGCAGAACCAGGTAGATCAAGAATCCCAGAGCAGAAAGCACGAGCAAACCAGCTTCTACCTTATCCAGGCCATCAAGCACCGCGATCACCGCCAGCCAATCGTGTTAAATCTTGCCTCAAGCTTCCCCACCCACCGGACGCGCCCCGCCACCGGCTCCATCTCGCCTCGAATACACTGGCCTAACCACCAAAGCGGGTCGCGGCGACAATCACCAGTCCGACCTTGGTCGGCACCTTGGCATAGACCGGTGCATGGAAGCCACCGCGCTCGTGTTTGGCAAACCAGATTTCCATGCTCTTGAGCTGCTTTAGATACTGGATCCCCGAAGAACCCTTCCGGTAACCGGCTTTGGGTTCAAACCGGATCGAGCAGACGATCGCGTCGCCCTTGAACCCCTTGGTGCTGTAAGGCCGCACACTGATGGGCGACAGATGCAGCGTGACACGGGATTGCCCGTCAAAGATCGGCAGGCTGCGCGGGCAGACTTTGGACCCCGCCGGAAACACCAATCCAGACAGCGGATCAAGCACCCTGCGCATATGCTCAGCCGACAGGGGAACCCAGTCGTCAGCCGTTTGTTTGGTCTTGGGGGAGTTGGTGGCCGACTTGACGTCGCCATTGTTGAACTCGATCTCCGTCCGGTGCGCATCCTTGCCGCTTGAATAGGTCACCAGAAAGGTCTTTGCCAGCAGCCGGTCCTCAGCAAGGGTCCCCGAAACACTGGCGTTGCCGCGAACCTTTGAGAGGATGTCGGCAAAGGCTGACGTCTTCACATCGCCGGAAATCTTGTAGGACGGACCATCGACCTTCGTCACGAAACTCGCATAGGCCATCGGCAGCCCTACAAGCGAGACCGAGTAATCGGTGTGAACCTCGACCGGCTCCGCCCTGACCGCTGTCAGTCCGCTCAGCACAAGCGAAATTGCCATCGTCGCCACAGATAAAACCGAACGGCCACCGAGCATTCGAACCCCCTTGAATATGACGCCTCTCCCCGCAACAGTTGCCGGGTCTGATGCGGACCAGACTTGGTGCACAATGCGACAATTCCATGCCCGCGACGACAAAAAAGCGCTATCATGACCGGCGAACGCCAGATAAGACCGATTCAACCGCCGACTCGGCTTGACGCGGCAAGCAGGTCTGATTATAGACACGCGACTTCCGATAAAGGCCTGCGGTCCTTTGGGTGAGCCTACAACTTGG
>Ga0209344_10002253_pt1 | contig 21992 bp, 22 predicted proteins | sample Cruoilmetagenom6_FD_187293 | JGI IMG/M metagenome (GOLD analysis project Ga0209344, IMG submission 187293) | Oil polluted marine microbial communities from Coal Oil Point, Santa Barbara, California, USA - Santa Barbara Oil Seep Sample 6 (SPAdes)... | ecosystem: Environmental > Aquatic > Marine... | reverse complement strand
AGGTGTCGACCGAGAACGTCTTGAGCACCGCAAAGCAGTTTATGAAAGTGCTAAGCGCCGACATCCACAGCGTTGGTCGGGCAAGACCCGAAACTGGGAGGTACCCGGTTCGGTATCGCTCAACCCTTGCAAGCTGCAGGAAGTTGAGCGTAATAAACAGGCTGCTTAGAGGCAGCCATTTGGACAACTGGGTTGAAAATCACCGATACTCCCCCCTACGCCAATGCCAGAATGCGACACGTTTCAGCACATACGAGCGACGTTCTCGTTGAGTGGCGTTAAATACACTACGCAAATATTCTCTCAGCACAGGATGCATGGCCACGCTCCTACCAGAGAATGCGGTGGAGGCTAAAAGAGCAAATTTTTCGTTAAGAAACAAAATTTCCTGATCAGCCTGTTCCGTTTTATAAACATAGTCATAGCATTCAGCGCTGATCTCCTCGAGCATCGCTGCATTGCGAAGAAAGATCCTCGTATTATTGGGTAGCGCAGTTAAGAGGTTGTCCCTGAAATACGAGCGAGTTTCCGGCCAAGTCGCTGCGGGGAGATTTGGGTTTGGGGTTCGGCACATAAGCCTGACAAGTGCTGGCCATCCACCGGTCGCTTTTATGATGTTGCTGGCTTCGGGGCCACCCATACCCGATAATTCACTAACCTCCTCTTCTGTAAATACAAGTTCATCAGCACCATACGTTACAACACCCGCCATCATAGACAAATGTGGCAACGCCCCGACGCGACTCGGTGCAATGAAAAATTTCACATTGCTCGGTGTTTCACAGATTAAATCCTCAATCAAATCCGCGGTATGTTTAGCCTCGCCAACCCCATCAAGGCAAATTCTTATCGTCTTTTTTGCATTACACAGTGCGTTTCGAAGAACTTCGATGGTGTCGATGTCACTTTTTATCGTGCGCCAGGATTCAACTCCTTCGAGTTGATATAAAACTAACGCTGCAAACAAACTGCCATTAACGTCACATGAGTCAGGGCACGACCGGGTATTGATATAAACGGCGCTCTCAAGTTCCAGTTCGCGAGTGTTTGCTGCCAAGGCCACTTGTACAGATTTTCCATAGCCTGGCGGGGCCCGATACAGAACTACCTTTGATTCAGGCGTAGCAGAAGCGCTCAGGCAATAGCGGTCTATACACCCTTGAGTAATGAAACACTGACGGGCCCACATCCTTTCAGACATCCTCCGACACCAGTCTTCCAAGCTATGGTGTGTCATGACAATCCGATCCCCTGCCTCGTCTCCCCTCCCCAAAATGCGAGGGCGCTATGGGATGAAAGCATATTGATAAATGTCTAGTGCGAAAACTACCTATTCGAGTAGTTGCTCGATTTCCAGTTCTAGCAAATTCTGTAAATGTGCACAACCAGCCCGTTCACCTGAGGAAATCGGTGTTCGCACATGTAGAAAAATTATGAATCTGATAACAATAAGGTGATCCTAATGTCAATTTCAGAAAATGTCTTAACAACAGAGTCTCTTCAGAAAGAGCCTGATGCCGAAAACTATGTGGACAGAAAGCGCCGCCTGTGGGTTCTTTCTGTGCTGTGGCCAGCGACGCCTCTTATTGGCCTTTATTTGGTATCCCAGACTGGATGGAGCATCTGGTACGGATTGGTGTTGATCCTTTGGTATGGCGCAGTTCCCTTGATTGATGCCATGTTTGGAGAGGATTTTTCCAACCCTCCCGAGTCGGCTGTGCCTCGGCTTGAACAGGATCGTTACTACCGGGTACTGACCTACTTGACGGTTCCTATTCACTATGCCGCCTTGATTGTCAGTGCCTGGTGGGTATCCACGCAACCAATGAGTGTTTTCGAGTTTCTGGCATTGGCCCTTTCCCTGGGAATCGTGAATGGCCTGGCTCTGAACACAGGCCACGAACTCGGCCATAAAAAAGAAACGTTTGACCGTTGGATGGCCAAGCTTGTCCTCGCCGTGGTTGGATATGGTCATTTCTTCATTGAGCACAATAAGGGGCATCACCGTGATGTGGCTACGCCGATGGATCCTGCGACATCCCGCATGGGTGAGTCTATTTACTCATTCTCACTGCGTGAAATTCCCGGTGCTTTCAAGCGAGCATGGGGTTTAGAGGAACAGCGCCTCAGTCGTTGTGGAAAAAGTGTCTGGAGCCTAGAGAACGAAGTTCTTCAGCCTATGATTTTGACCGCTGTACTTTATGCGGGATTGTTGGCGTTTTTTGGTCCGTTAATGCTGATCTTTTTGCCCATTCAAATGGCCTTTGGCTGGTGGCAGTTGACCAGCGCCAACTACATTGAGCATTACGGATTGCTGCGGGAGAAAATGTCGAATGGACGTTATGAGCGTCAACAACCGCACCATTCATGGAACTCAAATCATATTATGTCGAACCTGATTCTGTTTCATTTGCAACGACATTCCGACCATCACGCCCATCCTACAAGGGCCTATCAATCGCTTCGCGATTTCAAAGACCTTCCTGCTTTACCTTCAGGCTATCCTGGAATGTTCTTTGCGGCAATGTTTCCTGCATGGTTTCGTTCGATAATGGATCACCGGGTGCTGGAGTGGGCTAAAGGAGATCTCGATAAGATTCAGATCCATCCCGGTAAGCGTGAGTACTACGAGCGTAAGTTTGGTATGAATAGCTCTAAATCAGTCGATACCGAAGCTGGTAAATGAGCGGGCAACCGAAACTGTGTACGTTTACCCTGCTCACGTTTTAGCAGAAGAGCATCTGACGTGCAGCTGAAAGAGGTTGCGCGTCGGGCGCTACCAAACAAAGACAAGAAAAACGTTTGAAAGGTGCTCTAAATGGCTAAATATCAATGCCCGGATTGTGGTTATGTATACGACGAAGTGGTAGGTAATCCCCACGAAGGCTTTCCTGCAGGAACGACATGGGAAAAAGTTCCTGAAGACTGGTCCTGTCCAGACTGTGCCGTCAGGGATAAGGTTGACTTCGTAGCGCTTCAAGAATCGAACTCGGAACTTTCGATGTCCGCAACCAATACATCAGCGATCCGTCCTGCCAGCCAAGCTAAGACCGAGGGAGCATCGCAGAAAGCAACGGACGCATCTACTCCTTCAGCTCATAATAAAACAAAGCCCAAAGCGAAACCCAAGCCTACCCCTTCAATATCGCCGAAGGACTCGACTCAAAAAGATACCTATCGGAAGTGGGTCTGCATCACTTGCGGCCATATCTACGATGAAGCTCTCGGAGATGAAGCCGAAGGCTTCCCTCCCGGCACTCGCTTTGAAGATATTCCAGATGATTGGTGCTGTCCGGACTGTGGTGCCACAAAAGAGGACTATGTTCTCTATGAAGACTAATAATCCGATTAAAAATAACAACAGTCTCGTTCGGAAAGAGGTAGTTTTATAATGCAGATTGCTAGTTTGGCGGAGGTTGGAGTGACCAATGTGTCAACCAGCGATACGATTGATTCAACGTTCGCTGCCCTACAGCGGGCACAACTTGCGCGTCGCGGAAGCTTTACCTTGGAGGCTCGAATAGCGCAGCTCGACCAGCTGCGGGATTCAATTAAACGCTACGAATCAAACATCATTGAAGCTTGCGCGGCGGACTTTCGAAAACCCGCTCCAGAAGTCAAATTAACTGAACTCCTGCCGGTGCTTCAGGAAATTCGACACACTAAAAAACACTTGCGTAAATGGATGCGTCCGAAGCGAGTGGCTGCATCCGTTGGTGTTCTGGGTACGAAATCTTATGTTCGGCCAGAACCAAAGGGAGTGTGCCTGATTATTGCACCGTGGAATTATCCGCTCAATCTTGCGCTCGGGCCTCTCGTCTCAGCGTTGGCTGCGGGGAACGGAGCCATCATTAAACCCTCGGAAATGACACCTCATACCTCAAAGGTGATTGCCAACATTGTCGCCGAAACCTTCCCTCCCGATCTGGTTTCCGTGATTGAGGGTGATGCCGCGGTAGCGCAGAAACTGTTGGCCTTACCCTTCGACCATATATTCTTCACGGGCAGTCCTGCGGTAGGCAAGTTGGTCATGGAGGCTGCCGCCAAGAACCTTTCCTCAGTGACACTGGAATTGGGGGGTAAGTCCCCGACCATTGTTGGCCCAGATGCCAACATAAAGAGGGCTGCAAGAAACATTGTCTGGGGTAAGTTTGCCAATAACGGACAGACTTGCATCGCCCCAGACCATGTTTTTGTGCACGTTAATATCGCAGATCAATTCAATGAAGCACTTAAAACGGAAATTGGGCGAGTCTATGGAAAAACACCAGAAGCCCAGAAATCGACCGCCGACTATTGCCGGATTGTAAATCGACGTCATTTCCAGCGAGTTTCAAACCTGATAGATGATGCCAAAAGCAAAGGTGCAAGAGTCTTTGAAGGCGGTGTTACAGATGCTGAAGAGAATTTTATTGCTCCGACATTGATTTCAAATGTATCCAGCGACATGGATATTTCACGTGAGGAGTTATTCGGCCCGATCTTACCCGTTATTGAATTCGATGATATTGATCTGGTTATTAAGAAAATCAACGATAACCCTAAACCGCTGGCGCTTTACGTATTCGACAAAAACGAGTCTTTTGCCAGGGATATTATCGAGCGAACGAGCTCCGGCGCTGTAGGAGTCAACCTTACAGTCGTGCATTTTCTACATCCGGATCTGCCCTTTGGTGGAGTTAATAATTCCGGGATAGGGGCGGCACACGGTGAATACGGTTTCCGCGCTTTTTCGCATGAAAAGGCGTTGATGGAGGATAAACATTCTCTTACGCATCTTCTTTTTCCACCCTATACAGTCTGGGTCCGGCGTCTTATAGATGCTGCTGTTCGTATTCTGGGCTGAGCATAATCCAATAATAAGAGAGTTATTATGTACGATTACATTATTGTCGGTGCGGGATCGGCGGGCTGTTTATTGGCAAATCGGCTTACGGCGGACCCTTCAAAGCGAGTAGCGTTGCTAGAAGCGGGCCCAAGGGATAAGAATCCACTCATACATATGCCTATAGGTATTGCGCTCCTTTCCAATAGTAAAAAGCTGAATTGGGCTCTTGAAACGGAACCTCAAGAACATCTGAAGGAGCGCCGCCTGTTCTGGCCCCGCGGGAAAACACTTGGCGGGTCTTCTTCTATCAATGCCATGGTCTATATCAGAGGTCACAAAGCCGATTATGACCACTGGGGTCAAGTTGCCGGGACCGACCTGTGGGGATGGGATCGCGCATTAAAACTGTTTCGTCGACTGGAAGATAATAAACGTTTTGGCGCAGATTCTTACCATGGGGAGGGCGGTGAGCTCAGCGTAAGCGACCTAAGAACGGTCAATCCGTTGAGTCGGGATTTTGTTCGCGCCGCTTCCCAGGTAGATGTCCCGGTGAACACGGATTTCAATGGAGAAACGCAAGAGGGATTGGGACTCTACCAGGTAACACAAAAAAATGGTCGGCGTTGGAGTTCAGCGCAAGCATTTCTGCGTGTCGCGGAAAACCGGCCTAATCTTGATGTGCTGACAGAGGCGCGGGTAACCCGGGTGGTAATGGATGGTAAGCGGGCAGTCGGCGTGACACTGAACCAGGGGGGCGAATATCGCCAGCTTAGACTCAATAACGGCGGTGAAGTCATATTGTCTGGTGGTGCGGTTAATTCACCACAACTGCTTATGCTTTCGGGAATCGGTGATAGCGAAGAACTTGGCAAACACGGGGTCCCCCTTGTGCATCATCTTCCTGAGGTCGGCCAGAATCTGGTTGATCATTTGGATATTACGATCATGCACGCGGCGAACTCACGTTTGCCCATTGGCGTTGCACCCAGTTTCCTGTTTCGGGGCGTGAGCGCATTATTCTCATATATCTTTGCGCGACGTGGATTTCTTACCAGTAATGTTGCCGAGTCCGGAGGCTTTGTTAAATCCGAGCCCTCATGCGAACTGCCAAATGTGCAATTCCACTTTTTGCCAACTTACCTGAAGGATCATGGACGAAAAGTGATGGTCGGGTATGGGTACACCTTACATATTTGCGATCTAATGCCCAAAAGCCGCGGTTTTATTGGTCTCAAAAGCCCTGACCCATTGGCCGACCCGTTGATTCAACCCAATTATCTCAGTAACCCCGAAGACATCAAAACAATGATCTCGGCCGTTAAATTTGGACGACGGATACTCGGGGCACCAACAATGACTTTACATAGTAAACGAGAAATTAAGCCCGGAAACTCGGTGTCTTCGGACGGTCAGATTGCGGACTTTATCCGGGAAAATGCAGAGACTATTTACCACCCCGTCGGCACTTGTCGTATGGGCGGGGATCCGGATTCAGTCGTTGATCCGGAATTAAAAGTCAGAGGGATTGAAGGGCTAAGAGTTGTCGATGCCTCGATAATGCCCAGTTTGGTTGCTGGTAATACCAACGCACCCACCATGATGATTGCCGAAAATGCAGCGGACATCCTCTTAGGTAATGTTTAGGTTCAAACCCGGATTATGCCTTCCACATTGGACCTTAATGACGCCAGTTACTCGCGCCAACGAATTACAAAAACGATAGGAGATAAACGTGCTTGGCCAAATGATGAACATGGAACTCACCGTGAATTCCTTGATCGACCATGCTGCTCGCTACCATGGAGACGCTGAGATTGTGTCGATAGGAACGGATGGAAATTCCAGTCGATCTGACTGGGCAAATGTTTCGGAGCGGTCGCGACAACTTGCGTCGGCGCTTCGAACGGCAGGCTATGTCCAGGGGAATCGGTGCGCGACCATTTGTTGGAATAACGTGGGGCACCTGGAATGTTACTTTGGCATCTCTGGTGGCGGGATGGTGTGCCACACCATTAACCCGCGTCTGTTTCCAGAACAACTCATTTACGTTATCAACAATGCTCAAGACAAAGTCATATTCTTTGACAAAACGTTCCTTTCGATTGTTTCAAATATTCGAGACCGACTGGAGACGGTTGGGGAATTTGTATTGATGTCCGAACCGGACGAAGAAATTGCAGAGCAATTTCCAGGATTGTTTTTTTATGAAGAGTTTCTCCAGCGAGGAACGCCTAACGCGAATTGGCCTGAAATCGTCGAAAACCAGGCCTCAAGCCTCTGCTATACATCGGGCACCACCGGAAATCCCAAAGGGGTGCTCTATTCACACCGCTCCACCGTTCTGCACGCGCTGGTAGCTGCTCAACCCGACGCACTGAATTTATCGGCACGGGACGTGGTGATGCCGGTTGTTCCTATGTTTCACGTAAATGCGTGGGGGGTACCCTACATTACGGCGATGGTTGGAGCCAAGCTGGTGTTGCCTGGTCCTGGCCTGGATGGGCAAAGTTTGGTCAAGCTGATCGATTCAGAAAGCGTAACGATTGCACTGGGTGTGCCTACGATTTGGCAGGGACTTCTCTCGGCTTTGGACGAGCTTGGGTTCTCGGCACAGTCGCTTAAACGGACGGTGATAGGGGGTAGCGCTTGTCCGCCCTCAATGATGTCGGAGTTTCGTGGTAAGTATGGCGTAGAAGTTGTCCATGCATGGGGAATGACTGAAACATCACCGATCGGAACCGTCAACGCACTGCTGTCGAAACACAATACTCTTTCGGAGGAAGGAAGAAACAAAATCCGTGAAAGCCAGGGACGGCCTCCCTACGGGGTGCAGCTCAAAATTGTGGGAGAAGACGGCCATCAACTGCCCGAAGATGGCATTGCTAAGGGAAATCTCCGCATCCGTGGTCATTGGGTGGTAGCCGATTACTTCGGTGTTGAACCAAATCAGACTCTTGAGGAAGACGGTTGGTTCGAGACAGGTGATGTTGCTTCGATCAATGATGATGGGTTTATGACAATACGTGACCGCTCAAAAGATATTATTAAATCTGGTGGTGAATGGATATCGACAGTCGAATTGGAGGAAATAGCGATGGGCCATTCTGCCATCAATGAAGCTGCCGTGGTGGCGGCCTCCCATGATAAGTGGGATGAACGCCCAATACTGTTGGCAGTAAAAATGCCCGACGCAAATATTACTGAGGAGGAACTTCTTGCTCATTACCAGGGGAAAGTTGCCAAGTGGCAGATCCCAGATCGTGCCATCTTTGTGGAAGGATTGCCACGCAATGCCACTGGCAAAGTATTAAAAAACAAGTTGCGTTCTGAATATGGGAAAGTATTAGTCAATAAACCGGCGTGAACGATTCAAGCAGCTAGAGCGTGAAAATGCCGAACTGAAGCGCGCCAATGAAATTCTCCGTAAGGCAGCTGCTTTTTTCGCCCAGGCGGAGCTCGACCGCAAACCCAATTGATGGTGTCATTTATCGACGAGCATCGTGCTCAGTACGGGGTCGAGTCGATTTGTAGTCAGCTGCCAATCGCCCCATCGACGTATTACCCTACCACAAGGCACTTGAAGCCAATCCTAAACGACGGGCAGAGCGATATCGGCAGGGTGCGTTTCTTATGTAGTGGCATATTTAATTTAGCCACCTAATTAGAGGTGCTAATATGCCCCAAGACATCACTAGGTGGCAGCATGGCAACAAGACCAAAACGTAGCTTTAGCCCTGAATTCCGACTAAGTAGTACAGCTGGTCGTCGATCAACACTACACTGCTCGTGAAGCGGCTGACGCCATGAATGTGTGGTATTTCGAGCATGGATAAATGGGGTCGTCAATTACGCCGAGGCGAAGCGCAGGCATCCGGGACGGTGGAGCGAACCGAGCTTGACAGGAACCGCCATGGAGGGGGCTGGATGCCGTTGAGTATGCCACGCTGGAATGGGTTGACTGGTTCAACAATCGCCGACTACTGGAGCCCATTGGAAATGTTCCACCAGCAGAATGAGAAAGGACGTACTATCGTCAACTGGAGGAGTCAGGTGAAGCTGCCTGACTCAAACAAACTGGTCTCCGGAATAACCGGGGTGGTTCACTTTGGATTGGTGGCCAACGCCACAGTGCGATCCCCGGCCATCCGGCGCCTGGAGTTTGTTGCGTTCAGGTTTGTTGTGCTTATTGTTCATGAAGATCTGCTTGTTTGGCGCCCATCGACGGGAGCAACAACTGAACCTGACCGCTGGCAATCGGTTTGCTCTTCTTGCCTTGCCAGCAGGTCACCCGGACTAGGCCGGTCCGCCTGCCTTGCCGAACAATTTCGGCGCTGGCGAAAGTCGATCGGGCCTGCGCGGAGCGGAGGTAGTTAATGTGGCTATCGAGAATGCGTGGGCAACGTTTGTCTGTATCCTGGCTTTGTGCAGCAACCCGCGCGGTGAGTTCGATCAGGGCGCCAAGCACGCCGCCATGGAGGGCGGGTAGCATAAAGTTGCCAATGAGCGCTTCACGACACGGCATATGAACCACTAGACCTGTATCGCCGCGTTGAATCTCAAGCCCAAGGTGCCGTGCGTAGGGAATGCGCTCCAGCAGGGCCTGCCAGTCGGCACATTCTTTCCCTCTTTCGGTAGGGCCTGAGATGGGTTGTGCCGAATCGCCAGTCGTGCTCATGCGCCCTCCTTTTTTCGTCCACCGGCCTGGAATCGCTGGCCCTGGGTGTTGCGCATGAAGGTGGCATTTGCCGTCGCTAACAGCTCACTGTCACCCTCACTGAGGATGTCGCAATGGATGAACGCAACCTCGTCCGTTAAATGACGGCAGGTGGCCACCGCCAAGAGGGCACGGTCGCCGATGGCGGGCCGCAGATAATCCATGCGCAGATCCAGCGTGGCAATAGGCATCAACTCCAGGGCCCCCGCGAATACCGCCAAGCCTCCGGCGGAGTCTGCCAGCGAGTAAAGCACGCTGGTGCAGATTTCTTTTGTATCCTCGTCGGCGAACATCCATGGCTGTGGGGTTACACTCATGCAGATCTGGTTTCCGTTCACAGAGACAACCTGCATACCCAGATCCCTGCCGTGGGGAACCTGTTCGGTGAACTGCCACGCCGTCACCACAGCGTCACTGTGCTGAGCTCTGTTCGACTCCGTCATCAGATATGCCCACCCCGGTTTGCATTTCGCGCAGGGGTGGAAGTGGCGGGAAACAGCTGATTTTGATAGGTCATTGCCATGTCAGTTTCTTCCGAATAACATTGTTGCTGGATTTTGGTTGGTTAACCAACCAAAAGTCAAGAATCTGTTGAGGCAAATGGCACGCCACCCGTGCAATGGCGTACGATCAGTGTAACGAGTCTGGTGGTGGCCGCTCTGATGAATAATAAACTTGTTATAAAAAAAGATTGTCGTTGACCCGATAGCCACAGAATGCCTTTGTACAGTTGCCATCGTAACGTCCTGATGGAGTCACTGACGTGCCGCTGTGCCCGTTGCGTGTCCTCTCGGCCAGTAATCTTCGGGTAACGCAGGTGCCGGGAACAGTGAGATGTTTATTTGTTCCCGACACCTGAGCCGTTCAGCGACCAGAAAACCATAGGCTGCGATGCATAGACTGGCATGATGATGAAAGCCTCGCCAGTTACGCCCTTCATAGTGATGCAGACTGACCTCCTGTTTGAGTTCCTAAATAGTCACGCTCAATTCGCCAACGTGCCTTGGCCGTTCTCACCAGGGTATTGAGTGGTGTGGACGCCGACTGGTTGCTCAGCCAGTAATGAGAGGGCTCATCGGCCCCCTGAGGCCACTCCATGAGCAGCCATTCCGGTTCACGGTATTCCGACCTCGTGCCACCCGAACGCGTAGCGCCGCAAAACGCGACGTCAGGGGCTTGTTGGTTCCTTCACGCCACGTGATGGTTTGAAAGTCGTCTGTCGCCAGGGCTAATGCCTTGACGGAGACAGGTTGATCCTCATCCGGCTTTCGAACATGCTTGGGCGGTCGTCCATTGCCTGACCAATGTGAGGGCTACCGGGAGCCCAGACGCTCAAGTCTTCCTGAACCCCGACACAATACGTCAAACCCCACTCGGGGAGCTAACGCGCTTCAAGGTATGACTCAAAGCGTTCATGTAGCGTATGAGATAGCATAAACACCCATTGTCAGTGAGACTGTTACCTCTGTAGTGTAGCAAAGCTATTTTATGACACAGTAGCACTAGGCGGGTTTACGTCTTTCTCTTTGTAGAATGGGCTCAAGCATCTAGCCTTCTTGATAACGTTGGCGGCAAAAAATGCCCTGAGGCATGACCCTCTACTTTAGCAGTTCTTGCATCATGCAGCGCTCACATATTCAACCAGAAAGGCACTCTGATGTTTCGAAAACCAACTTTATGGCTTGCAACCACGATGTCAACGCTCCTTGGAAGTCCCTTGGCGATAGCTGATGTTTCCATAGCCTCCGGTGTTACCAGCGAGTCCACCGCCTCCCTTCACATAGAAGCTGACCGCTTGTTCTCACTGGAACGCTGGCACCCACAGCTTGACCTTCGGCTAAGTACCGGTTTACTATTGCTACCTGGTGACGATGAACGGGATAATGCCGCTTGGCAGCTAACGCCGTCGCTACGCTACAAATTTTCCGGCAAGTATCAGGTCTTTGTGGAAGGCGGGATTGGTGCCGCGGTGTTTCTGAACACCCGCATGGAGTCACGTCAGCTCAGCACCGGCTTTCAGTTACAGGATCGCCTGGCCGTAGGCATGCCCGCTGGCAACGGGGAATTAACGTTGAGCCTGTCTCATTATTCCAATGCCGGAATCAAAAAGCCCAATGATGGTTTCGAGATGGTGATGCTAGGCTACCGCTGGTAGCCCTGAACCTCAGGGAAATGCATGAAAGACCGCGCTATGACGCGGCTTGCAGTTCTTTACCAGTAGAACTAGCACACTTACGAAACAGGATTCCTATATGAGGCGAGGTAATGTTGGTTCATTAAGGCGCAAGCATAGTCACTGAATGATTGGCAAACTCTAGCAAATGTTGCAGCAATCCGCCTGGGTAAGCATGGTGATAATTGCGACTACCCAGCGCATAAAGAAAGGCATCCTGACGCTCCTGTCCTCTTGACAAAAAGGCGCGCAGGTGATGAGACATTAGCGATTGAGTGGTGGCAAAAAACACCGCTAATGGGCAGTATGCTTGGGATAGCGAATGCAGTGAGGCAAGTGCGTCCGCATCTTCAAGGCTTGTCTCGCGAAACTCATTAAGCAAAAAATTACCTTACACGCCTTTTACCCCAGTAGTGGTGTGTCTAGGGAGGCATATTCAGAGTCTCATTAGTGTAGCGTGCTCCTCCAGGAATAGCTGTTGCACCAACCAGCACTCTTACCTATCATTGGCAGCCGTGAAGATGTCCCTAGAAGGTGCAACGGCATTACTTGCAATAGATGCCGATCAAAGCATAAATGAGTGGTAAAAGGTGCAAGATAAACAACCATCCGGTAAGTCTCGCTCCTCCTCACAAAAGGCAGGAAAAACAGGCAAAACCCTTCCCAGCCAGACCCTGATGAGGGGCCTCGATATCATTGAAGCCGTCTCCGAGGGCGTCGAAGATATTGCCGAGCTTGCAGCAAAAACCGGCATGACCTATAGCACTGTTCACCGTATCCTTTCGGCACTACAGGCACGTCACTATGTCACGCGCGACACTGTGCGTGGCTACAGACTAGGGCGAAAATTGCTGGAGCTGGGGTATCGTGCTTATTCGCAAACTGACCTTGTTCGGTTGGCTCATCCCCTCCTGGAACGCTTGGCCAAAGAAACCTCCGATACCGTCCACCTTGGCTATGCCGAACAAGATCATGTTATTTATTTAGATAAGATAGCAAGCCGAAGAGCCGTTGAAATCAGTTCGCGCATCGGCGGTAGCAAACCGCTTATCTCCACCGGCATCGGAAAAGCGTTATTACTGGATTCTGATGAAGCCGAATGGCGTCATATATACGAACGCAGCACACACCTCCTACGTGAGCCTGGCACGCTAGAGCTGTGGCTGAAGCGCATGCGCGAATATGTAAAACAAGATTATTCATGTGACCTGGGCGAGGATGAGCAATCCATTCGCTGCGTTGCTGCTCCGATACGCGATAGCAGTAGTCGTATCATTGCAGCCATCAGCGTCTCAAGCACCCTTGACTATATGAGCTTGGAGCGTATGGAACAATTGGCGCCTGTCGTGCAGAGAAGCGCCAAACTGATTAGTGCTGAACTAGGCGACGCTACTGCCTGAGTGTGCAAATGTTATAGAAGGATGTGTCGTCCAGTGGCGCTTGCCGCCCACCTGGGCGCATGTGCCTTTCACTAATCAATGATTTTTCCCGGATTCAATATACCTTGCGGATCAAGTGCCTGCTTCATGCGCTTTATAAGATTAATTTCAGCCCTATTACGGCTATGAGCCAGATAGGGCTTCTTGTGGGTTCCAATACCGTGCTCTGCCGAAACGGAACCGCCTAGATCACGAGTTATGTCATAGAAGGCGTCTTCAAGCGCCCGCTCGGTCTGTTGGTTATCGTCCGGCAATGGGCCAACGACGATGTGCAGATTCCCGTCGCCCACATGGCCGAAATACATAGCATGAATATCAGGGAACTCATCAACCATGACACGACGCAGACGCTCAACGCACTCTCCAATCTTGGAAATGGGAAAGGATACATCGAAATTGATGGTGGGGGCATAGGAATTGAGCATTTCGGCGATGGAATCTCTGAGCGCCCAAAAATCTTCAGCATCACTATGGGATTGGGCAATTACGGCATCCAGCACCCAGCCTTCTTCCATAGCGTGCTCCAGTACTGAATTAAAGCGCTCCGTGTTTTCTTCAGGTTCGGCTGACTGCATATCCATCAACACATACACCGGGTAATCAACCGCCAGAGGAACACGGATGCCCTTCACTGTAGTAGTGGCCGACCGGTAGTAATCGGCCCACATAACTTCATAGGCACTCACCAGCCCAGATAGTCTTTTCTGGGCATAGCGCATCAACTTCACTACCTCATCCAAAGCCGACAGCGCGATCAGTGCAGTGTGGGCTCCTGTTACCCCTCCGTGCAAGCGCAACACTGCCCGGGTGATAATCCCCACTGTGCCCTCTGTACCGATGAACAAGCCTTTCAAATCTGACCCTGCATTATTCTTGAACATCTTGTTCATCATAGACAGAACGGTGACATCCGCCAACACAACTTCCAGCCCCAGCACTAGGTCACGAGCCATTCCGTAGCGAATCACCCGGTTACCTCCCGCATTTGTCGCAATGTTGCCGCCTACCTGGCAGGAACCCCGTGCGCCAAGGTCTAGTGCTAAGAAAAACCCTGCCTCGTGAGCGGCTTCTTGGGCGACCTGCAAAGGAGTGCCCGCCAATACTGTGATAGTGGCTGAAGCGGAATCAACTTCTTCAACATCGCTCATGCGCTCCAGCGAAATCACCACAGCACCGCCCGCGAGGCCAGTCAGCCCTCCCTGCGGCACCACCGGCCACTGGTGTGTATGGTATACAGCCAACGCTTTGGAAATTTCATCAGTGGAGCGAGGAAGCAAAAGCGCCATTGGCATCTCCCCGCGTTTGCCGCTCCAATCTTGCAGGTGCTTATCATTGATGGCGACACCCACCAGAACCTCGTTCACACCCAATACGTTTTGGAGAGCGGTTAGCACATCATCTGAGCTTCCATTTTTGGTGCCTAGTTAGGGTTGCTGAAGGTCGACCATAGTAATAACACCTTTTTTTAATTAATTTTAGAGTGATTCATTATCAAATAATGAGAACAGAATTCAATGGTTGAAAAAAATTTTACACAAAAGTAGAATCTACGCCTAGGTTACAGCGTTATTTCACCTTGATGTCTGATCGCTGGAACCGATTTCTATTGCTCATTTAACCCAGCAGGATCCGGGTCTCGGTTCCCTATCGCGACAAGAAGTATGAATGGAGATAACAAAATGAATAACACTCTTCCCTTGCGCTTTCTTCGCTCCGCAGCTCTGGCTGCTAGCCTCTGTGCTGTTTTCACAGAGTCCGCCTTTGCCCAAGAGCTTGTGCTAAAGGCAGGTCATGCGGCTTCCACCAGTAATACTGGCCACAAGGCGTTCGAATTCCTGGGCCAAGAGCTGGCTGAAAAAACCGACGGCCGCATCGTCGTTGAAATCTTCCCCAGCTCACAACTCGGCAGCGAACGTGAGTTGGTCGAGAGCATTCAACTGGGCAACGTCGATATGACGTTTGTCTCATCGGCTGTGCTGGGAAACTTTAATCCGCAATTCTTTGCCCTGGACATTCCTTTCATGTTCAAGGGCCGCGATGGCGTATACCGTGTGCTTGATGGGGAAATCGGCAAAAACCTGTTAGTCAGCCTGGAGCAAGTGGGTATCAAGGGCTTGGGGTACTGGGAGAATGGCTTTCGCCAGCTGACCAACAACAAACAGATCATCCGGTCACCCGAAGATCTAGAAGGCATGAGAATGCGCACCATGGAAAATGCTGTGCATATCGAAGCCTGGCGTGAAGTAGGAGCAAACCCCGCCCCGCTGGCCTTTGGTGAGCTGTTCACCGCTCTGCAGCAAGGTACCTTCGATGCCCAGGAAGGTCCTATCAATCTATTTTACGACATGCGATTCCACGAAGTGCAGGATTACATTAGCCTGACCAACCATGTGTACTCCCCGTGGCCTGTGCTGATCAACCCCGATGTTTACAACCGCCTGAGCGACGAAGACAAGATTATATTAGAAGAAGCAATCACCAAGACTACCGAGTACCAACGCGACCTAGCGCAGAAGGCTGATGAAGCTGCGATTGCCGCCATGCCTGATATTACGATTACTGAACTAACTCCCGAAGAGATCGAGGCCTTCGCTAGCCGCATGAACCCAGTCTACGAAATGGTGGAAGAGCGCGTAGGCAGTGAAATCATTGATGCCATCTTGACTGAAGTCAACTAGGGGAAACTGGCCTCAAACCGAAACAATATTTCGAAAAAATGACCCGCTCGCTGCGGGCATGAAATACCCCAGCGAGCGACGGTGCAGGATACCCTCTAACCTGCCGCCTGCGGTGCCATTCTGGTGACATAACAGACTGCCATCACGGGCTCAACATCGGAAGTTACATAATGTTCAAGTTTATAGACAATCACCTAGAAGAAATATTCATGGTATTTCTATTGTCTTTGATGTCGATCCTGATCGGTGCGCAAGTTTTCATGCGCTACGTGATGAACGACTCGCTGACATGGACAGAAGAACTCGCTCGCTATGCGTTCATCTGGGCCACTTATATTGGCGTTGCTTGTGGCGTCAAGCGTAATGCGCACATCTGTGTAGAAGCCGTCGTCATTAAGCTCCCTGCTCTTTACCGGCATTACGCCACTATCGTTGCCCAGCTGCTGTTCATCGTATTCGCCCTTATGGTGATGAAAGAGGGGTACGCCCTGACGCTCAAAATACTATCTTTCGGTCAAAAATCATCGGCCTTAGGCATTCCGATGGGCTGGGTCTACCTCGCTCCCACCGTTGGATTTGGCTTGGTACTTATCCGCCTTGCTCAGCATATTATCACTGAAATCAAGGCGATTCGAAGCGACCTAAGCGGGGTCAAATAATGGTAGCCCTATTATTGTTTGGCTCCTTCCTGATCTTTCTTATGGTCAGTGTTCCGATTGCCATATCGCTAGGTTTGGCATCATCCATTGCCCTTCTCTTCAGCGGTGAGGTCAGCAGTAGCTATATCGCTCAAGGCCTGGTAACTTCCATCGATTCCTTCCCGCTGATGGCGGTGCCTTTCTTTATTCTGGCCGGTGACCTGATGGGCGAAGGTGGCCTTTCGCGCCGCTTGCTGAACGTGGCTAACGTTTTTTTTGGTCGTTATACAGGCGGCTTAGCCGTGATCGGCGTGGTCACCTGTATGTTCTTTGCCGCCATATCTGGCTCGGGCCCTGCAACAGTGGCTGCTATTGGTGGCCTGCTACTGCCAGCCATGGCAAGGGCGGGCTACGAAAAAGGGTATTCGGTCGGCGTGCTAGCGTCTGCCGGTAGCTTGGGCATTATCATACCACCCAGCATCCCCATGATCATCTATGCGGTATCGGCCAACGTGTCCATTACCGAGATGTTCCTGGCGGGCGCCGTCCCCGGTCTGCTGATTGGCCTGGGGCTGATCCTTACCGCCTACATCAAGGCCCGCAGGGCGGGTTATACCGGCGACGAAACACGCTACCCCGCGAAGGAAAAGCTAGCCACGGTCTATGAGGCAAAGTGGGCGCTGCTGGTACCGGTTATCATCCTGGGAGGGATCTATGGTGGGGTATTCACACCCACTGAAGCGGCTGCAGTCGGCGTTATTTACGGCTTTATCGTGGGCGTCTTCATCCATAAGGAAATTAAGGTCAAGAGCCTTTACGACGTCATTTCCAAATCGGCCCTGACCTCCTCTACGGTCATCGTCATTGTCGGTACCGCAACCATCTTCGGGCGTATGCTGGCGATCGAACGTATTCCTTTCATGATTGCTGAATATATCGTCACCCTGACTGATAACCCGATTCTCATCCTGGCGTTGATCAACGTTCTGCTACTGTTCGTCGGCATGTTTATGGAGACTCTGGCCGCCATCATCATTCTGGTGCCTATTCTGTTGCCGGTCGTCGTAGCGGTGGGTATCGACCCCGTGCACTTTGGTATTGTGATGATCCTTAACCTGGCCATCGGCATGGTGACCCCACCGGTGGGCATCAACTTGTTCGTGGGTGCACGGGTGGGTGGAACTTCATTGGAAAAGGCTTCTGGTGGTGCCATTCCATTTATCTTGGCGATGTTCGCGGTACTGGCCTTAGTTACCTACGTGCCATTGATCTCCCTGGCGCTTGTCAACCTGATGGGCGGATAAAGAACACCCATCAATTCATTATCCAAAACGCATATCAGGAGTAGGAAATGGCTCAGAAAATTAAAGCCGCCATCATCGGCCCTGGCAACATCGGCACCGATCTGCTGGCCAAGCTCATGCGCAGCCCCGTGATTGAACCCGTCTGGATGGTGGGTGTAGACCCTGAGTCCGATGGACTCAAACGGGCCAACGAACTGGGTCTGAAAACCACAGCGGAAGGCGTGGATGGCTTGCTGCCGTTCGTCAAAGAAGAGGGTATTCAGATCGCTTTTGACGCCACTAGCGCCTATGTACACAGAGATAACTCCGATAAGCTTACCGCCCTGGGCGTGCTGATGATCGACCTGACGCCTGCGGCTATAGGCCCTTTCTGTGTGCCCCCTGCCAACCTGCAGGAGCATCTGGGTCAAGGAGCAAAGAACGTCAATATGGTCACTTGCGGCGGCCAGGCCACCATTCCCATAGTGTATGCCGTGTCACGCATTCAACCTGTCGACTACGCCGAAATAGTGGCGACGGTGTCGTCCAAGTCGGCCGGCCCAGGTACTCGCAAGAACATCGACGAATTCACCCGCACTACCGCTAGCGCGGTTGAGCAGGTCGGCGGTGCGAAGGAAGGCAAGGCCATCATCATTTTGAACCCCGCCGAGCCGCCCCTCATCATGCGCGACACAGTGCACTGCCTAACCGAGGGCGAGCCCGATCAGGAAAAGATCACGACATCTATCCACACCATGATTGCCGAAGTGCAGAAGTATGTGCCTGGGTACCGCCTGGTAAACGGCCCTGTGTTCGATGGCAATCGCGTGTCCGTCTACCTGGAAATTGAAGGTCTAGGCGACTACCTGCCCAAGTATTCGGGCAACCTAGACATCATGACGGCTGCTGCAGCGCGTACCGCCGAAATGTTTGCCGAGCGAATCCTTGCCACCGCGACCGCCTGAACTGGAGAAGATCATCATGAGTAAAAAAGTCATTCTGCATGACATGACGCTGCGTGACGGCATGCACCCCAAGCGCCACCAGATCACGCTAGAACAAATGAGTTCCATTGCGCGCGGTTTGGACGATGCTGGGGTTCCCCTCATTGAAGTCACCCACGGTGACGGTCTGGGCGGTGCATCAGTCAACTATGGCTTCCCCGCCCATAGTGACGAAGAGTATCTGAGCACTGTCGTGCCTTTGATGAAGCAGGCCAAGGTATCCGCCTTGCTACTGCCAGGCATTGGCACCGTCGAACACTTGAAGATGGCGCACGAAATTGGTGTCAGTACCATCCGCGTAGCTACGCACTGTACGGAAGCCGACGTTTCTGAACAGCACATCTCACTGGGTCGCAAGCTGGGCATGGACACCGTAGGCTTTCTGATGATGAGCCACATGATTAGCCCTAAGAGTCTAGCCGAGCAAGCCAAAATGATGGAAAGCTACGGCGCTAACTGTATTTATGTCACCGATTCGGCCGGCCACCTGTTACCGAACACCGTCAAAGACCGTCTGCAGGCAGTGCGAGATGCGCTCAAGCCTGAAACCGAATTAGGCTTCCATGGCCACCACAATCTGGGCATGGGGGTGGCCAATAGCGTAGCTGCTATCGAAGTTGGCGCCGATCGCATTGACGCTTCTGCAGCCGGATTGGGTGCGGGTGCGGGCAATACGCCGCTGGAAGTGCTGGTGGCCGTGCTTGATCTGATGCAAATGGAGACCGGTGTGGATATCTTCAAGATACAGGACGTAGCTGAAGACTTAGTGATTCCCATTATGGATTTCCCCATACGCGTAGACCGCGACGCACTGACCCTGGGCTACGCCGGTGTCTACGGTTCATTCCTGCTGTTCGCCAAGCGTGCCGAGCAGAAGTTCGGCATCTCAGCACGCGAGATTATTGTCGAGATGGGGCGCCGTGGCATGGTGGGCGGACAGGAGGACATGATCGAGGACACAGCACTGTCGCTACTGCGCCAGAAGCAAAGAGCCTAACCAGTCTGCGTGTTTTTGCCCAATAATTTTGTTTAATAACAAAGGCCGCCACGTTAAGACAGCACATCTAACGAGGTGGCCCATGAAAAGGAAAGTGTTTCTTCTCAGAGATAAACGTCCTAATTCGCTAGCCCGGATTTCTCATAGCATCTCAATAAGTTCTGCAAGTGGCCCACAATGCTGCTAGGTGTCCATATCCCAAAGGGAGATGGTTGCGCCACACGGCCGACCGGCATTCCTACCTTCGAAGATAAAGTCTTGCAGCGTGCCGTGGTGGCCCTGCTGGAACCGCTTTATGAGCATGATTTTCTGGACGGCTCGTATGGCTTCCGGCCAGGTAGCTCGGCACACCAGGCGATCCAGACGGTACGGGATGGGCTGATGTCGATGGGAGGCGGCTGGGTGATCGACCTGGATATCCAAGCCTTCTTCGACACGATCGACCACCAGCACCTGCGTGCGTTTCTACGGCGACGAATGAAGGACGGTGTGATCCTGCGTTTGATCGGTAAGTGGCTCAAGGCCGGGATATTGGAAGCCGGGCATTGGCAGAAAAGGTGAGATAGGCAGCCCACAAGGCGGGGTGGTAATCCCCCATTTTTAGAGGGCTTCAAAAGTAGAGCTCAGGCCAGAGCGGCCAGTTTCTGTCGTGGGGTCATGCCCCCAAGTGCCAAGTTCGGTCGTTCGCGATTGTAGGTCCATAACCATCGCGTTGCATATTCCTGCACTTCCTCGATGGAGCTGAACAGGTATTGAGCCAGCCAGTCATAACGTACGGTGCGGTTGTAGCGCTCGATATAAGCGTTCTGCTGTGGATTGCCGGGCTGGATAAAGACCAGTGTGATCTCGTGCTTATTGGCCCAAGCTCTCAGGGTGGCGCGGATGTACTCCGGGCCGTAGTACTTGCTGAATAAGCAGGTTGGAGCCAGTCAATGATCTGATCGAGGGCTCGCATTACCCCCTCAGAGGGCAGTGACAGGTCTACCTCAATACCCAAGCCTTCCCGGTTGTAATCATCGATCACATTGAACAACCGGTAGCTACGCCCATCGTCTAGCTGGTCGTGCATGAAATCCATCGACCAACTGACGTTGATGGCCGTGGGCACGACCAGCGGCTCGGGCTTTCCACGTGTACCAGCCGCTTGCGAGGCTTGATACGCAGGTTCAGCTCTAGCTCCCGATAAATTCGGTAAACGCGTTTGTGATTCCAGGGGTAGCCCTTCACGTTACGCAGGTACAGAAAACACAGGCCAAAGCCCCAGTTGCGCTGGTGATGGGTTAACCGCACCAGCAGGTCAGCAATCGCGGCGTTTTCATTGCTGAGTTTGGCCTGGTAGCGATAGCAGGACTCGCTGATGCTGAAAGTGACGCAGGCCAGACGAATGCTGCAGCGGGCATTCGCCACCGCTTTGTACGCCATCTCACGGCGTCGAGACGGCTTCACCACTTTTTTTCGATGGCTTCCTTGAGAATATCCGCTTTCAATCGTTCCTCAGCGTACATCTTCTTGAGCCGCCGGTTTTCATCCTCTAGTTCTTTCAACCGGGCCATCATTGACGCATCCATGCCGCCGAATTTAGCGCGCCACTTGTAGAAAATCGCACTGCTCATGCCATGCTCACGACATAGCTCCGGAACCGGTGCGCCGCCTTCGGCTTGCTTGAGAATTGACAGTATTTGGCTGTCGGTAAAACGTGATTTTTTCATGCAGAATCTCCCTGCGTTTAGCTTACGGAAAATTCTACTTTTGAGCACCCTGGTTTTTCGGGGGGATTACCACCAGTCTCCGCCACTCTATCAACTCGATAATGGCATACTATTATCTATTAATAATAAAATGATCTATCTTTATTCCTGAAATAAAAACTCACTGCTCAGGAACTCGACATGTCTACCGAAACCCTCCAACCTGTAATGCCACAAATTAACCGTCCAGCCCCGGCTTTTACTGCGAAAACTACTCATGGTGAAAAGTCGCTCACTGACTATTTAGGTAAATGGTTGGTTTTATTCGCCCACCCGTCCGACTTTACCCCAGTGTGCACCACGGAATTTTCGGCATTTGCGAATTACGCAGAACAGTTCAAAGAGGTCAACACGGAATTGCTAGGCCTTTCCATCGATAGCATCCACTCACACATCGCCTGGACACGCAGCATTAAAGATAACTTCGGGGTTGAAATTACCTTCCCGATTATTGCTGATCTCAACATGAAAGTGGCAAATGCCTACGGAA
>Ga0209344_10002252_pt1 | contig 22010 bp, 12 predicted proteins | sample Cruoilmetagenom6_FD_187293 | JGI IMG/M metagenome (GOLD analysis project Ga0209344, IMG submission 187293) | Oil polluted marine microbial communities from Coal Oil Point, Santa Barbara, California, USA - Santa Barbara Oil Seep Sample 6 (SPAdes)... | ecosystem: Environmental > Aquatic > Marine... | reverse complement strand
TCGGTTTCCTCAATTTTTGTGACCGTCGTATTGTTAAGCCCAAAATGCGAAGTGTGGCATATTTGCGCCCGCAGGCCAAGGGCCACCAAAAGAAATAAGCTGATAAGGAGAGTGTTTTTGTTCATATTTGAAATGTAGTATTTGAATATTAAGAAATAGGCTTAAGAAAGTTGTACATTAAATATTTTAAAAGTAAAAAGGGTGAAATAATCAAAAGGGAGCCCCACAAATTTTGGGGGCTAAAGATGTTCGGGAAGTTTTTTACCACAAAAAACATCAAAATACCACCCAAAACAATCGATATGTGCAACACTAGTATGGGTGGGGTGAAGGGGCCAATTCCTAAGGAATTTGATTGTTTTCCACGAAAAAGAAATTGTTCCAAAGCCACAATGATTAAATTGACATTAAAAAACCAGTTCTGAAAAAAGAGAATGCCCATATTGACCATTGTTACTTCCTCATTGCCCCAACTGGCAATAACCCCAAAGAATACCACGATAAATACAAAGTAAATAGCCATCATAAACAGCGGGCCAAAAATAGAAAGTGACACCTGTTTTTCCTCACGGCTTTCGTTCCTAAAACCATAGATGGCAACGGCAAGGATGCGGATGAGTTCAGTCCACCAAAAAAAATAAATTATGTAAAAGATGGTGGTTTGCCCGAACACTACAGCCAGCGCCGTAATAAAAGTGAACAAAAGCAAATCGTTCCTTTTATATTGGTGTATGATAGTATAAAATGCAGGTTTCACAAGCAGCAATTCCTTATTTTTTGGAGTTTATCTCTTTCAATGGATCAATCGTAAGCTGTGGTAATGCCTTGGCCTGCTCCTCATATTTGGTAATATCTGCCTCAGTATCGGTGGCTGCTATTACGGCTTTTTTACCGTCATATCCCAACCCGCGGTAAGTAATCTCGTGTACATGCCATTTTTTATCGCTCCAAGGTGCCTTGTCCAGTCGCAATCGAATGCGTTTGGTCCAATTGCCTTGTTTGTCAAATTCATACATATAGGCATCGTAGTAGTTTAACATGGTATAGGAATAATCTACTTCTATCCCCGGAAGATTATCTTCATTGTACATCGTGAAGTTATGCCCACCACCAGAGGCTATATAGATTTTTTGTCCTTTGGCGTTATAGAAAGTTTCCCTAAAACCATCGTGTTGGGCATAGCCATCGCCATACGGTCTTATTTTCCAAGTAAATTCATAGTCCTTCTTAATGGAACGCGCTACTATGGTATCGCCTTTGGCATCGGTCTCAAATTCGCTGTGAAAGCCCGCATACAAATTGCCATGAAGCCAAAATAGGTTTAGTGTGGTTTGGGTGTCTGCTTTGCCTTTATCAAAAAGATTTTTTTTATTGCTGGTGTATTGGGTATAATTGGGATTATAGGTAAAGGTGGTACTGTGGTATTTTGGGTTTTCAAAAAGAGTCACATAGCCATCCTTATTGAAGGCATAGCGAGTAATGGCAGGATTGTCGCTCATGGCGATACGGTCCTTTATATTTAGGTCTTTGTTGAATTGGTGCTCCTCAATGGAGGTAACATTGCCTTTCGGTACTTCAAAATCTCTTTTTAGGGGACTGTGCTGCGCAACGGAAGTGAGTGTTGTAAATAACGTCACTAGGGTTACAAGTTTGGAGAGTGTTTTCATAAATGGAATAATTATTCACAAAAATGAAAGAAGTACTGTTTTTTCACAATACGACAATTGCCCTATTTAACCTGATCAATTTTGAGATGTGGACAGGGTTCTTTCCCCTTATGCCTCGTTGAAAGACTTGGGGGGCTTCTCGCCCATCAACACTAGAAGTGGCGGTTCATAAAGCTTATATGCCAAAACAGGCTGCTACGGCTACACCCATAGTACGGTTACGCAACCTGCCTTAATAGGAGGTTTCTCAATGTATGGTTAAAAAGGGGCTACGCTAAGCTACACTTTTTCTACAATGCTAGACAAAGGCTACTATAAAACTAATGAAAGTAGTTTTTTAATTCGATTTTGAAAGTCCTCTTTTTAGGTCTGTAGCAACTTCAGGGGTCTTAATCCCTGGTGCTTTCGAGGATAGTTATATATATTATTTAATTCTTCACGAGCCTTCTTTCCTTCTCCAGCCATGTTAACTTTTTTATACTCTTATTCATCTTGTTTTTTGGGGATGCAACATCAGGGTGACATGATAAGAGAGTTAAAAAGAAAGTACTTTGTTCATCCGGCTCAATAATAGGGTTTGAACCCTATTGCATCATGGATTTCATAGAAGGAAACCTGTTCCTCGTGCTTATAATTACGTACTATTAAAGGCTTTTCATAATGCTTCCACTGAGAGCGGTCTAACGTATTAGTTGCTTCAAAAATTAATAGTTTTTAAGATAATAGACTTGTGTGGTGGTGTGAAACAAAAAACACAAATTTAAAAATTATCAAAAAAATGTATCTTAGAAAGATGAAATCATTAAGTTGTTTTTTCTTTTTTCTAATCATTTCTATACAATTTATATGGGCGCAAAACAAATTGGATTTTAGATTAGTGGAAACCCAAGGATTTAATAAATCTTGGGTTTCAGATATTGCACAAGATCAATATGGTTTTATTTGGTTGGGCACACAAGATGGATTGTATCGTTATGATGGATATGACATGCTGAGCTTTAGAAGCCATCCGTACGAGGCTACTTCACTTCCGGGTAATTGGGTAAGAAAACTGGATATTGACGCTTCAGGTGAAGTATGGATTGCGACCTACGGTGGGGGACTTTCAAAATTTAATAAATCTTCCTTAGTGTTTCAAAATTTTAATAAAGAAAATCCTTCCTATGGAACCTTTCTTCGTTGGGTAAAGACTACGGAAGATGGAAATGTTTTTTTGGTTTCAGATTTAGGGGTGTATAGTTATACTGCCTCTGAAAATAAATTTTTAAAACTGCCTTTTGGCTCTATTAGTTCTTTGATAGCAATAACTGATGATAATGTGGTTGTAACATCCAAAGATACCATTCATATACTTTCCCAAAATAATAAAGAGGAGAAAAGGGTTGCTGTGAGTTCAAAAATTTCGGCGATTTCCGCTATTGGGCAAGGGAAACTGTTGTTCGGATCAAAAGAAGGTGTAGGTATGGCAACTATTTCGGGAGAAGTAAAGACCATAATTGACACCCTTTCTGTTCAAGTTATTTCAAATGCCGTAAATAAAAAAGTTTTCTTGGCATCAGAGAATCGTCTTTATGAATACAATTTTGAGAATGATTCATTAGGGTTGGTAGATAGTACTTCATTTATAGAGGCCCCTATCCAAACCTTATTCATAGATAAGGATCAAACACTTTGGGTTGGGACCCAAAAGGGTTTATACAAGGGCAGGAGTAGATCTGCCATTTTTTTTGACCCTGAGGTCCCCTTTCACATCAGAAGAATTACAACACAAGATTCCGTACTTTGTATGGTAGGAAATGATGGACTTATTTTAAAAACAGGCAATACTGTTACAAATCTTTTGGAAGATACAGAAATCACCGCTATACTCTCCAAAGACCAATCTTTATGGATGGGCACTAAAGATGGAGATTTAATACAAGCAAGCTTATTGGGAGAAGTACTGCAACGCATTCATTTAAGTTCAGATATTATTGATGACAAATATATTTGCGATGTGGTTGAAGATAAAAAGGGGCGGATTTGGGCTGGTTCACTTGAAGGAATATACTTTTTAAATTCGGAAGGCATTTTGCAAAAGGAAATACATTTGCCTTTGCCAAAGCATGTCAAAAATCAAAAAATAATAAGATTATTAGTGGACTCTAAAGATAGGCTTTGGTTTACTACTGCGGCACACGGTGTTTTTATGTTGGAAGATGCATCCTTGTATTCCAAAGATAGACCACCTATTTTTAATCATTTTTCGCATAACCCCAATACGAAAAAAGGCCTCACCTCAAACATTGTTTTCTCGATAGACGAAGCAACAAACGGTACCATTTGGCTTGGTACTGATAGCGGGGTTGCTTTTTTTAATGAAACTATCCAAGACTTTCAACACCTAGAAATCAACAATCAGTTTTTTGATAAAAAAGTCATGACGGTTCGAGCAGATTTAGATAACAATTTGTGGATTTCAACCATTTTTGATGGAATCTTTTTCTATGAAAAAGGTAACAACACTTTCGTAAACTATACCTTGGATGATGGTCTAATTTCTAATGCCTTTTTATATTCTTCAGGCTATTTGGATAAAGAAAAAAACATACTTTATTTTGGCACCGATGAAGGATTGCAACAAATTAATCTGGAGTATGCAAAACCTTTTGAAGTGGCTAGACCCTCATGGATAAGCTCATTGATTATTTATCGCAATAATATTTCGGAATTTATTCCAGTAACCAATCCTGCACCTACCCAAAGCTATAACCTAACGTATAACAATAGAGATGTAACTGTAAATTTCTCAACAATAGATTACAAGCATACCGAAAAGACTAAATATGCCTATTCCTTTGATGGTGAACACTGGACAGAACTGCCACAGCGAACGGCGCATTTTACAAACTTGTCCATAGGCACAAATGCCATTTACCATAAAACCTATTTTTTGGGGCAAAATACTTCCCAAAACGGAACTGTACATAAGCTTATGTTCTTGGTGGCTCCACCCTGGTATAGAACCAATTTGGCATATTTTATTTATTTTTCATTGTTTCTTGCGATCATCATCTATATATATAACTTACTATTAAATAATAGACTGGCAAAGCAAAAAATGGAGTCTGCACTATTATTGGATGAGGCAAAATCTACTATGTATGCCAACATTAGCCATGAATTCAAAACCCCTCTTACTTTAATAAATGGATTGGCAAACAGGCTTTTAAAAAAGACGTCGATACCAGAAGAAGAAAAGCAAAGCCTTCATTCTATAAATGAAAACGGAGAACAACTCTTGCATTTGGTGAACCAAATGCTAGAATTAGTTTCAATAGATACTAACCAGCTGTCCAAAAATTATAAAAATGGAGACGTGGTTCTGTTTGTAAAAAAATGTGTCTCCCTCTTTTACCCTTTTGCAGATTTAAAAGAAATAAAGCTTCGTTTTCATTCTTCGATAGAAAAATTACTTGTGGATGTCGATGATGAAAAACTTCAAAAAGTGATTAACAACCTATTGAGCAATGCCATAAAATTTACACCCAAAGGTGGAACTATCACGGTGAGGCTTCAACAGAACAATGAAAAAACACTCAAAATTGAAGTTGAAGATTCAGGAAAAGGAATTAAAGCCGAAGACCTACCGCATATTTTTGATAGATATTATAAAACTTTTGATTTGGAAAATAATATTGGTAGCGGTATAGGAATGGAATTGACAAAAGGATTGGTAAGCTTTATGGAGGGTACCATTACCGTAAAAAGTACCATAGGTAAAGGAACGCTTTTTACCATTTTACTTCCCATTAAAAAAACGGCAAAAGCAACAAGTGTGTTTAGGTATGAAAAACCATTTGTGGAGTCCAATGAAAAAAATAGCATAAGCTTGCATAGTCCCCCAAATGAAGGAAAAGATACTATTTTAATTGTGGAAGACCATGTTGATATTAGAAATTATTTTAAGGATATTTTCGCTAACCAATATCGAGTTTTAGAAGCTCCACACGGAAAAAAAGCACTGGAAATAGCTGAAAACAAGAAGGTGGATTTCATTATTTCTGACGTGATGATGCCTGTAATGGATGGGTTTGAATTTTGTGAAAGGCTAAAAAATAATGCCAAAACTTCTCACTTGCCCTTTGTGATGGTAACAGCAAAAACAGATGTCGATAGTAGATTAAAAGGCTATAAACTGGGGGTTGATGCCTATATTAATAAACCCTTTCAGGAAGAAGAATTATTGCAGATTATTAAAAATTTATTGGCAAAACGAGCAGCACAGATATCTTTTTACCAGCAAATATTAGAACTGAAGCAACATACAGATGAGCCAAAAATAAACGTATTAGATATTCAATTCATAAAAAAAATACAAGAGTTTGCCCTGTCCAAAAAAAAGGATTTAAGCATGGAAGCACTTGCTAGAGAGTTGTTAATGAGCAGATCTCAACTGCATCGCAAGATAAAACAACTCACGGCTATGTCCATTACTCAATATATAAATCATATTAAACTGGAAAAAGCCAAACAACTCTTGCTACATTCATCATTGTCCGTTTCAGAAATTGCTTACGAGGTGGATTTTGAAGACCCCAAATATTTCTCAAGAGTTTTCAAAAAAGCAGAGGGAAAAACTCCATCCGATTTTAGGGAAAATCTTAAATAAAAGTACTGCTTGGTCTAATTAGAGACAATAGTTCACCCTTTTGAAACAATAATCTCCCACCCTTATTCATCTTCATTATAGTTTTGACTTATAAACTCAAAATTATTGATTATGAAAAAGATAAAAATACTTACGGTGATTATTGTACTGCTAAGTGCCGGTATAGCCATGCCGCAAAACCATTTGCCAAAGAAAAATAATGAAATAGATGTAAAAAAATTGCACACTCCCGAATTAAAAGTGTTATATGAAAAGGCGCGCCTACTGGAAAATGCTACACCCCATGAAATTAATGCCAATAGGATTGAAATACGAGAGGCGTGGGAAAACATCAATCTTGATTGGGCGCAATTATATAAGCCCATTGAAAGTTCATCAAGGGATAGTGATTTTGCAGTTGAAATAAATTCTTCTAGTAAATCATCGTTAAATCCACAAATTCAAAATGAAAGATGGGCAGATGATATTCAAATCCATAACTTAAGAGTAGATGGCGGGGTTGATATTGTTTCTTTTAATGAAGGAGAAACGCTATATGCATCAAGCTTTAATAATAACGCAGGAGGAGATTATTATATAAATATTTTTCAATCAACAGATCAAGGGGAAACTTGGCAAAATTTTAGAAGTGTATCTATAGGTGTGCCTACCCTAAAAATGAAAACGCTAGCGATGGAAGGTACAAATAGTGGCGATAAGTACTTGTTGATTTACTACATAAACCAAAACAACACCTTTAGGGTACTAAGGTGGAACTTAACGGCTGGCGAATTATTTGAAGGAGAAACAATTACAAATGATGTAGTTGATTTTGCTGTGGACAGAAACTGGACCGCCGCTGCAGATAATCAGCGTGTATTTGCAGTCTATAAAAAAACAAATAATGAACTCTATTCAGCACGAACAAACGCCGGAACTTATGGGTTTACCTGGGTGGACGAAACTTATTTAAACAATAACAGAGGGCAAGTTGATATAGCTTATGGTAGAAATGGCAGTGTATATGTTGTAATGGTGAGCGATGCAACAGGCTCAATGTACGTGCGGGTTAATGATAATTACAATGACCCCGCTTCTTGGTCAACATCAGATTTATTGGAAAACGGGGCTGATAAAGAATCAATGTTGCCCACTATAAGTGCAGAAAGGCTGGACATAAACAATGATAATGTTTTGGTGGTAGCTTCTTCAAGAGATGCTGGAACTAGCGGAAAATATAATTTGAGAAGATACATTAGAAATAACGGAGCGGATTTTGATGCCGGAACCACAGAAGGATCTCCAGCTGGGATTAGCTACCTGTTTTTTGATAGTTTTATCAACTATAGAGGCGGCTCAAATATTCATCTAGGAATGGTTGAATATTTCATAAATGGTTCCGAAAATAATAAGGTTTACCATCGATTCTATAATGGCGGTTCACTATCAGGCTATAATCTAGCCTCTAGTGAAAACCTTAACGTGTTTAGTCTGTTTTTTAAACCCTATGGGCTTACTTCTATAACTACATCAAATGGAGAAGAACCTATGATGGTATTTTGTGGCACTAGTGCTGATGGTACCCATGGAGAGGGTCTTTATTTTGATAAAGAGTCCAACATTTTGAGCACGGTTGATTTTGATAAACCTCAGATTGCTATCTATCCCAATCCTGCGCAAAACCAAGTTGAGGTTCTTTTTCCAAAAGAGGTTGTGCCAAATTCAATGACCATTTATGATACTACAGGAAAGGTAATACGCCAACAAAAATTCAAAGAGGTTGGCGGTTCTCTTGTTATAGATATTTCGTTTTTGAATGATGGGCTCTATTTTTTACGCTTTGAAACAGGGAACGGAATCATTACCGAAAAAATTATAAAGAATTAAAAGAGTAAAAAAGATGAAAACATTCCAAATGATAATTGTACTTCTGACTGTGGGAATGACAGTGGCACAAAATCCTACCCTAAAAATTAGTGAAGAGGTGAATTTAAAAAATAAATACACCCAAGAGCTAAGAGAGCTCTATGCACAATCAAAATTTTTAGAAAACACTACCCCCGAGGAAATAAACGCTAATAGACTTGCCATTAGAAATGCTTGGATGAAAGTTGATCCAAGTAGGGGAAACCTATACCGGCCAGTAGACAATGGTGGGCATACAGAAGATTATATCACTTCGGTAATAGATTATAGAAACACAACTCCTCCTCCACAAACAATAAAAAACAGGTGGGCACAGGATATACAAGTTCATAATTTAAGGATTGATGGCGGTATAGATATTGTCGAGTTTAACGATGGTGAACAGCTTTACGCATCCAGTTATAGGGCCCTTCCAACACCTACATTAGATTTATACGTGTCAAATGATTTAGGTGAAACTTGGTCTCCCTGGCAGCTGGTAACTTTTTCAGAGCAAGTAGTTAAGTTAAAAATGTTGACACTTTTTGCGGCAACTGGAGATAGGTATTTATTGGTATATTACCTTTCTCAGGGCAATTTCTTTAATGTGATGCGATGGAACCTTACAACGGGAGCTCCCCTTGAAACAGACGTAATTACGGGTGATGTAGTTGACTTTGCACTGGATAGAAATTATTCCAACAACACTGTATTGCAACGTGTTTTTGCAGTTTATCAAAAATCGAATAATCTTATTTATGCAGCTAGAACCAATGCGGGAACCTATGGATTTGATTGGGTTGATGAAACCTTTATAAATGGCGATAGGCGCGAACTTTCCTTATGCTATGGTAGGGCTGGGAGTATATACCTAGCCTCAGTAACTTTAACAAATAGGAGTTTGGTAACTAGGGTCAATACAGACTATAACGATCCCAATGCTTGGGAGGCATCAAGCTTTATAGAGGATGGGGCCGTTAGGGAATCCGTAAAACCTACTATTAGAGCCGAAAGATTGGCCTTAAATCAAGATAATGTAATTGTGGTTACCTCATCTAGAGGAGCAGGAAACAACGGAAAATATAATATAAGACGATATATAAAAAAGAATGGAGCAGGTTTTGGCACCGGTATTACCAATGCATCGCCCAATGGAATTAGCTACCTATATTTTGATAGTTTTATAAACTACTATAATGATGATTCTAATGTCTATATTGGGTTTTTAAGACAATCTATAGATGGCTCAGAAAACAATAGGGTGTTGTTAAGGCCATACGATGGTGATATATTACAGGAAAGTGAGTATGCTTCATATGAAACTCTGGACGTATTTGATAATTATAAACCCTTGGCAATTACTTCAATCAAATTGGGAATGGGGGAAGAGCCCATGATGGTATTTGCAGGAACCAGCGCAAATGGAACCCATGCTGAAGGACTCTATTTTGATAAAAAATCCAGCGTTTTAAATACGGTTGATTTTGAAAGCGCTTACATCTCTGTCTGTCCAAATCCCGCGCAAAATAAAGTTGAGGTTCAATTTTCAAGGGAGGCTATGCCGAAATCTTTAGCCATTTATGACACTACTGGGAAATTACTGAATAAACAGTTTTTTATGGAGGGAACCGATACTGCCATTGTTGATGTATCATTTTTTAATAATGGAGTCTATTTTTTAAGCTTTCAAACCAATAGGGGAACTATAACTAAAAGAATAATTAAAAATTGAACAATAAAAAGTTGGAACAAAGCTATTCCTGTTCTTTTTATACTGCTTTGTGTTTTTTAGTGGTTAATTAATAATTTATATTTAGAAATAGTAAAAGAGCTCTTATTAAGTTAGCGTTAAAGTCAATCTTGATACATTTTTCCCATTCCAGATTGCGCTTCAATTGGGAGACGAAAGTGTCGGGGCAATCTTCTCTATAATACTGTTTTTTTAATTAGTATTTATAGAATTTAAAAAGTAGCTTTTGATTTACTGTTAACCATTTTAGAGTCTGTTACTTATCTGATTTCAAATTAGCACACAGCTCAGTAACGTACTTTTTGAAAGCGTGCCTATCTATTGTTGAATTTGTAATGCCCTTCAATGACTTTTAAAACTGCCAAAATAGTTATATTTGGTACTCTCCCCGGCTTTCAATGAACAATTAGACAATTCGATTGTTGGATTTTTGGATAGTATAAAAAAATCGCCCGAGGAAATTCCACGGGCGATCTTCTTTTAACTATCAACAATTATGAAAAACTATTCTTTGAGAAGACGTTTTGTAATCTGTCCATCCTTTCCTATTATTTTCACATAATAGGTTGCTGCGGCCAGTTGTTGGACGTCTATCGATTTAACCGAGCCCATTCCTTGAAGGTCTGCTTTTTGCACCAACTTACCTCTTAGGTCGTAAATCTCCAGTTTTTGTAAATCAATCCCTTGTGGATTGCTTATGTTCAACGTGTTCTTGGTTGGAACAGGATACATCGCTATGCTTCCCAAATCTTGGGAATGATCGCCTATACCCAGAATACTCTCTACGATAAGCTCAAACTCACAGGTGCCAGTGTTTCCGTATTCATCTGTCGCCGTGAGCGTGATGGTATATGTACCGTCTGATAATGGCGTACCAGCTGCAGGGTCCTGTGTAGTTATGGTTACCGGATCCGTACAGTTGTCTATTGCGGTAGCCTCACCGGTCGCGAAGTAATCCGGAACGATGTAGAACAGGTTGCTGGCCCCGGGATCAACGGTTTGGTCCGCAGGACAGGTAATCACCGGCGCAAGCTGGTCGACAGCGGTCACCGTTGCCGTACAGGTGCTCAGGTTGCCGTTGTTGTCCTGGCTGAAAACCTGGACCGTAACCGGCGTTCCGATATCTGCACATGTAAATTCGGTAATATCAACCGCCACTGTCAAGATGCCACAGGCATCATCGTTGGAGGCTATCACATCACTTGGGTCAAGGGTCGCTGTCCCATCCGCTCCAAGCTCAATTGTGAAATCCTGGCAGACAAGCACTGGGCTTGTATTATCCTCCACCGTTACGATAGCGGTACAAGTTTCAGAGTTTCCGTTGACGTCGGTTACCGTGAGCACAACGGTATTGTCGCCTATGTTCGAACAGTCGAAGGTATCTATATCAAGGTCATAGCTTGCGATGCCACAGGCATCCGTACTACCGTTATCTATATCCGTTCCAAGAATAGTTACCGTTCCCGTTACGGGGTCAAGCTCAACGGTTATGTTTTGGCAGGCTACTACAGGTGCGGTCACGTCCTCTACCGTTACGATGGCGGTACAGGAAGAAACGTTGCCGTTTACATCTGTAACTGTCAAGATCACGTTGTTGTCGCCAACATTGGAACAGTCGAAGGTGTCAATATCTATTGAGATACTCGCCACACCACATTGGTCGGTGCTTCCAGCGTCCACATCACTCGCAACAATGCTTGCGTTACCAAATTCATCCAATTGGATGGTTATGTTTTGGCAGACCGCCACGGGAGCCTCGTTGTCAACCACCGTAATGATAAAGCTGCAGGTATTGGTGTTTCCGTTCACGTCCGTTGCGGTGAACTCAATGGTTGTAGCTCCCACGGGGAACATACTTCCGCTCGGGTCGCCCATAGTCTGTGCTACAGTTGCAACCCCGCAGTTGTCCGAGGTGATCGGCATTGGGAAGTTTACGATCGCGGAGCAGAAACCTGCATCGGTGTTTACGGTAATGTCCGCGGGGCAGGTTATGGCCGGTGGGATGCTGTCCTCAACCGTTACTATAGTAGTACAGGTGGAAACATTGCCGTTTAAATCGGTTACCGTTAGGGTCACCGTGTTTGGGCCAACATCACTACAATCAAAATCAGTAATATCTATTGTAGTGCTTGCAATTCCACAGGCATCCGTACTTCCGTTCTCGATATCGGCAACTGTAATACTTGCCATTCCGTTTGCATCCAGTTGGATGGTGAAAGGAGCAGCACAGTTTGCAACAGGTGGCACATTGTCCTCAACAGTTACAATGGTCGTACAGGTTGAGGTATTTCCGTTCACGTCGATTACCGTTAGGGTAACCGTGTTCGGGCCAACATCACTACAATCAAAATCTGTAATGTCTATCGATGTGCTTGCAATCCCACAGGCATCGGTACTGCCGTTTTCGATATCGGCAACCGTGATGCTTGCCATTCCGTTTGTATCCAGTTGGATTGTGAACGGCGCAGTGCAGTTGGCCACTGGAGGAACCTTATCCTCTACTGTTACGATGGTCGTACAGGTCGAAGTGTTTCCGTTTACATCGATCACCGTTAGGGTCACTGTATTTGGCCCAACATCGCTACAGTCGAAATCGGTAATATCTATGCTCGTGCTCGCTACCCCACAATTGTCGGTACTGCCGTTCTCGATATCGGCCTCCGTGATGCTGGCCATCCCGTTGGCATCCAACTGAACGGTGAAGGGTGCGGCGCAGTTGGCAACTGGAGCTTCAGTATCATTCACAGTAATAGTTTGGGCACAGGTACTTTCATTTCCTGATGCATCCGTGGCAGTCCAAGTAACCACGGTTTCGCCCACAGGGTACATATCGGAAGCGTTATTGGTATTGTTATAGTCATTAATAAGGGTTAGTTCGGAACAATTGATATATCCTGCAATCCAACTGCCATTAACATCCATATTGGTTAAAGTTCCGGTGTGTCCATTTCCTGAATTGTCGATAGCTGTTGTACTTCCGTTACCATCGTTAAGTGTGTAATATGCTTCCAGATTTGTTTCTGAAGTACTAACACATCCTTGATAGTTGTTTAAAATATCGGCACTGGTTCTGGCTTCCCTCCAAATTCGTATTTCGTCCAATTGGCCATGAAAGTTCTGGGTACCATCAGAACGACTACCTATTGTCATAATATTATTGGCACCCACAGTACTACTTCCGCCGCTAATTGTTGCTTGTAGGTCTCCATTAATAAAAACCTCACGATTATTGGTAGCGGCAGTCCAGACCACAGCTATATGTGACCATGTATTTAGGGGTATTGCAGTTGGAGCATGTGCCGAATATAGGTTATTGATAAATAAATAGACTTCACCAGTTGAATTCAATAATATGGATACAAATTCATCTGCTTCTTTTTGCGCAAAGAATAGTCGTTGTGTTGCAAATGAATGTGGTCTTACCCACATTTCTATTGTAAAATCAGTATTGGCAATATCATTGAATAAAGCCGGGAGTGCCGCAGTAACATAATCATCAGTGCCATCAAACTCCAAAGCAAAGGTTGCTTCACTGCAATTATCTGAATAGAAAGGTTGCGGGACGGTTACAAAGGCCTCACATATTCCAATGTCATTATTAACAGTAATTGCTGCAGGACAGGATAGGGTAGGAGGTGTATTGTCTTCTATGGTTACTGTTGCGGTGCATTGGGAAAAAATTCCGCTAGCAACATCATTAACCGTCAGTGTCACGGTATTTGCTCCTAAATCTGAACAATTAAAATCTGTTTTTGAAGCTGAAAAACTTATTGCGCCACACGCTCCTGACGAGCCTCCATCTAAATCGGTGGCAAGAATACTAACATTTCCTGAAGCATCCAAAAATGCAGTTATATTTTGGCAAACGGCCACTGGGGGATTGGTTCCACCGTCCGTAATTGCCCAATTATGGATGTTTATTAAATCTGCTCTTGCACTTACTCCGGCACAATATATACTATTGCCCCCATGAAAAGGTATGTTGTTTGGGATGGCTGTTTCACCTGCGTCCAAGGTGTTCCAGCCTATTAGTAGGCTGTCATAATTAGCAGTAGACAAGGTAACGCCTGCAAACATGTTATTGGCTCCATCAATGGAATCAGGAAAAGCGGTGCTCAAACTACTAACATCCCAACTTCCCAAATCTTGATCGAAACTTGTTGCGCCAGCAAACATACTGGCAAAAGATTCTGCACTGCTGGTATCCCAAGTACCTATATCTTGATTAAAGACGGTTGCATCTTCAAACATACTTATAAATTCGGTAACCTTGCTTACATCCCAGCTGCCGATATCCTGATTAAAACTGCTCGCGCTACGGAACATTGCACCTGTGTTTTGTAGGTTGGAAGTTTGCCACATAGCCAAGGGTTGGTTAAAGCTGGTAGCATCTTGAAACATCCTTGCCATTAAAATTACATTGCTAACATCCCAATTGGAAAGATCCGTGTTAAAAGCGGTAGCTCCTTCAAAAGTACCTATCATATAAGTTATGGTGCTCACATCCCAATGACCAAGATTATCGTTCATGGATGTTGCATTTTTAAACATTTCATTTAATGAGGTTACATTGCTTAAGTCTGGTTTATCCGTTGCCTCAATACGGAGGTTACTGCACCCTTCAAAAGCGCTATCCATGCTAGACCATTGAATATTTCCCCAATTAAGCACCTTGAGTATTTTTTGTCGGTCTCCAGACCCATTAAATAGAATACGTGGGAAACTACCCGATATTCTTACTTGATAGGTACCGGGTGCAGGATAGGTATGGGTAACATTTCCCAATCCTCCTGTAGTAAAGGTATCTGATGTACCATCGCCCCAAGCTACAGTATAGTTATATGCCGTGCCTAAAAACCCAAAAATGGGGAGGACTATTTGATTGTTGGCGCTGGATCCGGGGTTGTCCGTTTTCCATTCGGTTATAAATTCGGGCAAGCTTCCTGAAGGAGATTCATAGGCTCCTTGATCTACTGTTAAACCCACTATCCGGTAGTTTCCATCTAAATCGGTAGGTTGATCATTATATTGATTTATCCCGGTGTTTATAGCTGGTGAACTGGGTTGAAGTCGGAAGTTCCGGGTGGAGGGATTTACAAAAAGCGGGTTTTGCCCTACTACATTTTCTACTGTAGAAGCAAAAACAACTGCATCAGACTGGTCTACCGACATTTGGTTGTTTATAGGATTGTTTCCCCATATAATGGTATTGTATATACCCGAATTGTTGGCAGTTCTGTAAAAGAGGGTCGCTGCTCCTCCAGAAGAAGAGGCTGTTTCGTTATTACTAAGGGTACAATTAATTAGTTGTGTTCTATTATAACTTGTAAATGGACCACCTATTCCATCTCTTGTGCCCAATGCCCTAACTGCACCTCCAGAACCAGTGGAGTTATTTCCATCAAATAATGAATTTAGTACTGTAAAAAAAACAGATGCCCCAGTTTTTGATGAATTCGATATGGCACCTCCATATCTACCTTCATTGTCGAGAAATGAACTATTAGTAATTTCTACATCTATAGTAGCATCGTTTGTTGCCTCTGAATAGATGGCTCCACCAAATCCGTTAACGGTAGATGTAGTAGTATTATTTGAAAATATACAGTTGTTAAAGTAGATACCGGCTCTAGCTCCATTATCTGCATTAATATATATAGCACCTCCTTCGGTAATACTGCTGTTGTTTCTAAAAGTACAATTTATGGCCTTGGGCAAAGAGGTAGCGCCGTTATCCACATCGTTAAACCAAGCAGCTCCTCTTTGCGCTTGCGGGCTTGTTATGGTCGCTCTTCCATATTCCACAATAAATCCATCCAGCACGGTATTATTAGAGACATTTACCGTTAAAATAATATTGGCTGTATTATCTGAATGGTTGCCTTGTGAGCCAATATCGCCACTCATTATAGTAGGGTAGGCATTCCAATCCCTTTCCTGTAATGTTCCTCCGCCCGTGGGGAAGCCTCCCCTAATCTTCATTCCATTTTTAATAACAAACGACGCATTGCGGTCACCCCTTATTATTCCTGGGGCATCGTCTGCATAATAAGTGCCCTGCGCTACCCAGATTTCTACCCCCGGCGAAAGCGTTCTAAGAGCTCTATTTAACTGGGTATATGCATTCGACCAAGAGGAACCATTGTTGTTTCCAGTTGCAGCGGCATCTACGTAATAAATAGTTTGACTAGAGGCGTATTGAAACGTAAATAGAATCAATAGACTAAGTAGAATTTTTTTCATGGCTTTTTGGATTTAGTTATAGGGTAAAAGTAATTTCCGTAACCCATTGGGAAAATGCGTAGACCTACGTATCGAGATCCTTATTTGTTTCTAGTAGCCAAATTAATAGGGCATTTTGTGAAGATTTAATACCTAGCTTCTTTATAATGTTGCTACGGTGCTTTTCAACCGTTCGGGATGAACACTCTCTAATAATAGCTATTTCTGAAGAAGACAGACCTTTTTGGATAAACTGTAAAATTTCTTTCTCCGAATTGCTTAAAACCGACAAAACATCTTGTTGTGAATTATTCACGACCTGAATTTCTTTAGTGTGTTCCCAAATGTATATTCATAATAAGTTAAAAAAAATGGGTATACCTACGTAGTGTCAATTAGGGAATAGTGTTCAATAGGAAGTTAATAATCTACTTCCCAAATCATGGCTGGTCCTGAAGCAAAATGTTTTAAAATAAATTGTTAGGTATTGAACAACTGCGGATTTTTTTGAACCCAAAGCAAGAGTCCATTTTGGGTAGGGGGAATTTCTAGTTTTTTGATGATGTTACTGCGGTGCTTTTCAACCGTCCGTTTAGAAATAAAAAGTTCTTCAGCTATTTGCGAAGATGAAAAGTTCTTGGCTAGATATCTAAGTATCTTTGCTTCTGCTACCGTAAGATTATTAACTTCCTGTGCTGTCGTGGAAAAATGGATGCCCGCCTCAATATTTTTACTTATAAAAGTCTTTCCATTCAAAACTTCCTTTATGCAAAATTCAATTTCTTGAAGCGCATCTTCCTTTAAAATATAACCCTGAATCGTTTTTCCCACTTCCTGAATAATTGCTTCTTCCTTGAAAAGTGTAAGGATGATAATTTTACAGTCAATTCCTTTTTGTACACACTGGGCGGCTATCTCAAGTCCGTTGAGCTTTGGCATATCGAAATCCAAAATAGCAATATCGGGATTGTGCTTCACAATTTCATTATAGGCATCGTTTCCATCCATAGCAGTTGCTAAAATGATGTGCTTTTTACTTTCCAAAAATGCCTTTGTGCCTGTTAATAAAATGGGATGGTCGTCAGCTATGACTAGTGTTGGGTTCATTTTTTGGTACTTTAATAGTGATGCTTGTTCCTTTGTTGGGAATTGATTTTATATCCAAGATTGCCCCAATAAACTGGGCGCGCTCTTTTAGGGTTCTCATTCCGAGCCCACCCAATACTTCTCCTTCTTCGGCCAAAACAAACCCATTTCCATTGTCCTTCAGGGTAAAAATAACGGCATCTTTTTTTTCTTCAGACGATAGATTGCAGGCTGTAGCGTTGGCATGTTTTTCAACATTGGTAATACATTCCTGAAGCATTCGGAATATATAGATTTCTTTGGCTTTTGAAATCAAACCTTCTTTGGCTTCAAGTGCCTCGGAATAAAATACGTTTGAATTTTTCTGAAAGGTTGAAACCATATTCTTTAATGATTTCGTTAAACCTAACTTTTCAAACTGAAAAGGGTGTAGATTGTGCGACATCTCCCGAACCTCTTGAATGGTTTCCTGCACCAAATCAATTTCTTTCTGTTCCCTTTTTTCAGAACTTACAAGTGAATTCTTTAACATCAATAGTTTCTGACCAACACTGTCGTGAAGTTCAGAGGCTATACGTGCCTTTTCGTTTTCCTGCGTTTTAAGGAGATCTTTTGTAAAGGATTCCTGCATTTTCTGCTTCTTTCTGGCATAGTTTCTTGAGCGTATTAAAAGAATGGTTCCAAAAATACCAAGCAACAACAATGCGCTTATTAGGTACCACTGGCTCCTTACTCTTTCGCGCGATTTCAACAGGGCTATGTTTTTTTGCTGAGCTTCTAATTTTAGATCCCGCTTTTCAGTCTCATAAATTGTTTGATAGTAAATTAGCTGGTTTTTCAAGGCTTCCTCTTTGGTATTGTTGAGGTAGTTTAGAACAAAATTTTCCTGTACATTGGCTTTGTCAATTTGTCCGGAAGCTTCAAAGATTAAAAGTAAAAGCTCATGGGATTCTTGGATTATTTCTTTGGAGTTAAACGTTTCTGCAAACTTTAATTTTTCTAATGCCAAAAGTTCTGCCTTATGCAAATTTCCTAGACCATATTGATAATATGCTTGTGCTTCCAGATATAATATATTGTGAAATGGGCTCCCTTCAAATTGGGGATAAAGGGCAGAAATAAGATCATAATATTTCTGGGAGTTTTCAGTCTGTTCCTGTTGGCTTGCATAAACAAGATAACTGTGGTAACATATAAATTTAAAATGAGCATTATTATAAACTTCGGCATAAGCTACGGCTTTATCTAGATGCAGTTTTTGCGCTTCATAATGATTCTGTAATTTTTCATCAAGCGCGGCATTTAAATTTTCTATTATCAAATTCTGATAATCTTTAATTTCTTCGGCATATGCAATCTTTTCATCTCTTAAAATCTTGGCGGGCTCAAAAAGATAATTGAGGCTATATACAGTGGCAAGGATTCCTTGAATATCAACCAATCTATTTTCATCTTTTTGATAGCGCAATAAAGCGAGCGCAGCAAAGGCATGTTCCATTATTGATGAAAAATCATTGGCCTGTGCGCCATCTACAACTATATATCCATGTAGTGTTGCCCAGTCACTATAGGATGAATCGTTTAATTTTTCAAATAGTTCCAGGCTCTTTTTGCTTTTTCGCCTTGCTTCATCAATTTTGGTCCCTTGGGATCTTAGATAGTCATAAAATATCAATTGTGCTCCCGCCTGTATGTCTAAGGGAGTGTCTTTTTTTAGGAAAGGTTCTATGGGCTTAACAGCCAATATTGAATCCATTTTTTTATTTAATACCCAGCGTAAGCCCAATAAATTAAATATGCGTAAGGTATTAAGGGTATCCTTTTTACTGTAAAACCCGTTAAAAAGACTTTCCGCATCCCGAAAAAAATGATTCTCGTTCTCAAAAGTATGGTTGTCTACATAATCTTTAATTTTCGCTGTGCGCTCTGCATTTTTCTTAATAGCCGCAATTTCCAATAATATTTTTTCTCTATCTCTGCTAGCTTGGGAATAACAATTACCTAATAGGAAAACGAATAATACAAAAAAGAAATGTTTCATTTAGGTAATTTATAAAGTTATTCCAGTGTAGAGAAAAATAAGCAAGAAAGGTAAGAATAATAATAATTTTTAGATATACGTAGGTATACGAAAACGCATTTTTCCAGTGAATTCATTTTCGTTCCGTACTAAGACTTTGCTCAGGGCAAACTACTTTTCTATAGGCCGAAGAGTTCTAATTAGTAAATTTAAAAGAAATAAGTTCTGGCTTACAGCCTAAAGCTTTCTGCTAAAACCTATATTTGATACAACCACCAGTTAAAAAGTTAATTTATAAAGCTTTAGGATAGGTGGTTTTCTAATAGAACGCCAGGCTATAAATACAAGCGAGAAAACCCCGTCTAAATTTTAAAATCATTAATTTAAAGCATTTAAAACAGCAGCAAAAGGCGATTGGATTTTAAAATGGGAAATGGGGGAATTGCGATGTTTTTTACTTTTTCTAGGCCACATAAACTCAACAATAAAACCCAAAGGCCTGCTTGGACGTTCCCATTCTATCTACAGTCCTTACAAACCCCCACAAGAATACAATTCGTTTGTTGGACAATATAGTTATCGGGCAGAGAGTATATAATTGGTTCAGCAAGACATTCAATAGTTTCACATAGGGTGCACCTAAAATGAAAATGGTTTGCAGGAATTGGAGGCAGGCCTTCACAGCTATCACAGATAGCGAAATATTGCTTTCCATCATCTGCCACTATTTTATGTACTATTCCATCCTTACAAAAACGATTCAGTATCCTATATACAGTAGCCCTGTCGGCATCAACGTCCATAAGCTGTAAAACGGCATCTTGACTCATAGCCTTTTTTTTGCTTTTTAAAATTGCCAAAACAGCCTCTTGAGCAGTAGTATTCCTTCGTTTAATCATACCGCAAACTTAGCGAAAAAACCCTATTGCGACAAATTTGCAATAAATTAATGCAACAGTGTTGCATTAACTAATAAATACATTATATTTGAAGTGAATTAAAATGGCACATAAACAATAAAAATGTGTGGAGTATTTTATTTGTCCACACAGCAAGTTTGTTTTTTAGAACATAAATATTTAAAATAGTATGGCAGCTAATACAGATTTCGAAGTTATAATTATAGGGGGTAGTTACGCAGGGCTTTCTGCGGCCCTTGCATTAGGGCGTTCCTTAAGAAAGGTTTTGGTCATTGACAGCGAAAAACCTTGCAATATACAAACCCCACATTCCCATAATTTCTTGACTCAGGACGGACAAACACCCGCAGCAATTTCAACGCTCGCCAAAAAGCAGGTTAAAAAATATGGGACCGTAGCATTTTTTCAGGGCATAGCCACAAGGGGCATAAAAATGGGGGAGGGTTTTGAAATAACAACCGATAAGCAAAAAAAATTTACCGCTGGGAAGCTAATTTTTGCTACGGGTATAAAAGATATTATGCCCCCTATTAAAGGTTTCGCGGAATGCTGGGGAATTTCTGCGATTCACTGCCCTTATTGTCACGGTTATGAATTTAAGGGAAAGCCAACGGGAATACTTGCGAATGGAGAAAGGGCATTTCACTTGGCCTCCTTAGTGCATAACCTTACCAACAATGTTACACTTCTTACCAATGGTAAAGCCGACTTTACTAAAGAACAAATTGCCCAATTGAAACATCATAAAATAGAAATAATCGAGAAAGTCCTGACTGAAGTGGAACACGAAATGGGAAAAATCAATCAGGTGGTATTCGCTGATGGTACTAAAAAGGGGCTGGATGCTCTTTATGCAGCTTTGCCGTTTGTACAACATTCTGAAATACCTGATTCTTTAGGTTGTGAACTTACAGAACAGGGCTATATTAAAGTAAGTCCATTGCAAGAGACCAACATAGAAGGGGTTTTTGCTTGTGGTGATAATACAAATGTGATGCGTTCAGTGGCCAATGCAGTATATTCAGGCAACCTAACAGGGGCAGTAGTAAACGGTAAATTAACAGTAGAAAAATTTTAAAATGGTAGAAGTTTTTATAACCAACATTCAAAATAAAATTCAGGCGGAAAGGGTTTTGACAAACCTACGAATAGATTATCCTAAATTTGAATTACATTGTGACCTTAATGAAACAGAATTTCCTTTTCTCTGCGGGCATACGGTTTTAAGGGTTGAAGGTGACTATATCAGTGCAAAGCAGCTAATGGAATCAGTTTTAATCCAAGGTTTTAAATGTGAAATTTTGGAAGATAAAGTATGTACGTAAATTAAAAATTGTGGCAGAATTTTGGGAATCGGTGTATAAGGGCAATGAAAAAATGTGGGGAGCCAATCCTACCGACAATGCCTATACAGCATTGGAGATACTCCTCAAACATAATTGTGCAAACGTATTGATTCCAGGCTTTGGTTACGGGCGAAATGCAAGGGTATTTTATGAAAGGGGTTTTGGGGTTACGGGAATTGAAATATCAAAAACTGCTATTGAAAGAGCTAGGAGTCACTTTGGTCCTGAGGTGACCATACACCACGGCTCAGTGGCCAAAATGCCTTTTGACGCTAAAAAATTTCAGGCAATATACTGTTATTCCCTTATTCATCTTTTGGAGAAAGCGGAAAGAATTAAGTTAATTGAGGATTGTTTTGCTCAATTAGAGCCCAATGGCATAATGATTTTTGTAGCGTTGTCTACAAACGATAATAGATTTGGGGTAGGTAATGAAATAGAAAAAAACACCTTCCTTTCACCCC
>Ga0209344_10002251_pt1 | contig 22015 bp, 22 predicted proteins | sample Cruoilmetagenom6_FD_187293 | JGI IMG/M metagenome (GOLD analysis project Ga0209344, IMG submission 187293) | Oil polluted marine microbial communities from Coal Oil Point, Santa Barbara, California, USA - Santa Barbara Oil Seep Sample 6 (SPAdes)... | ecosystem: Environmental > Aquatic > Marine... | reverse complement strand
AAGCAGTAGCAACCATTCATGCTGCCGGAGGCGTTGCCGTGATGGCACACCCGATACGATACGATTTATCGACTAAATGGTTACGGCGTTTAATTGTTGATTTTAAGGCTGCCCAAGGTGACGGTTTAGAAGTGGTGTTACCACAGATGAATAACGAACAACGTAAATTAATGCTAAGCTTCTGTTTAGAATATGATTTGCATGCATCCATGGGCTCTGATTTTCATCAGCCAAGTCGTTGGAGCGATTTAGGGCGTAATTTAATTATGCCAGAGCAGGCCAAGCCTATCTGGCAACTCTGGCAAACGAAAGCCTTGAGTTAATTATCCTGAAGATTTTTATGATTAACCTGTTATTAAGTTGGAGCTCATTATGAGTCAGTTTTTTTATGTTCACCCTGACAATCCACAAGGTCGCTTAATGAAACAAGCGGCGGTAATCATTAGCCAAGGTGGTGTTATTGTGTATCCAACAGACTCTGGCTATGCCTTAGGCTGTCATATTGGTGATAAAAAAGCTTTGGAGCGAATTTGTAATATTCGCTCGATAGATAAAGAGCATAATTTTACTTTGATGTGTAGCGATTTATCCGAGTTATCGGAATATACCCGTGTTGATAATAGTGCCTTTCGGTTACTGAAAAACAATACGCCAGGGCCTTATACCTTTATTTTTAAAGGCTCAAAAGAAGTGCCTAAACGTTTGTTGAATCCGAAACGTAAAACTATTGGTATTCGGGTACCTGATAATAACATTGCCCAAGCGCTATTAGCTGAGTTAGGCGAGCCTATTATGTCGACAACCTTGATCATGCCTGGCGCTGACACGGCAGAATTTGACCCTGAACATATCCGCGACATTTTAGAGCACCAAGTGGATTTGATCATTAATGGTGGTCACCTAGGTGAACGCCCAACTACCGTGGTGGACTTTTCCAATGATGAGGTTGAAATTATTCGTGTTGGTGAAGGCGATCCTACCCCGTTTCAATAAAGCTTTATTAGCCTCATAGGCTTAAATCAGCCTTAAAAAAGTGCAAAGTTAAAAATAGAATGTTAAAAGTTGAAAGCCCAGCATGTCCGAACTAACGGTTAAGTCATCAAAAACGGCGGCACAAGGTAATAGCCCTGACTCAGGGGTTATGTTACAGCAAGTGCTGCCTTTTGCTTTTTTGCGTGGTGAAGCGATAGTTGAAAAGCCGCAAGATTTATTTATTCCTCCCGATGCCTTAGAAGTTATTTTAGAGATGTTTGAAGGGCCGCTCGATTTATTATTGTATTTAATTCGTAAACAAAAATTCGACATCTTAGATTTACCTATTGCCCCTATCACCACGCAATACATGACTTATGTCGAACTTATGAAAGATATTAAACTGGAATTAGCCGCAGAATATTTAGTGATGGCATCAATTTTAGCGGAAATAAAGTCACGATTATTGTTGCCTAAACAAGCGGTTGAAGAGGAAGAGGGAGATCCTAGGGCCGAACTGGTGAGAAAACTGCAAGAATATGAGGTGATTAAAAAAGCAGCGGAAAATATTGATGCACTACCCAGGGTTGACCGCGATAGCTTTATCGCCAGCGTAGAATTAGCAGAAAACTTTGTCCCTGAAATTGTCAACACGCAAGTGGATCTAGCTGAGCTAGTGACTGCCTTACAAGGGGTAATAAAACGGACTCAAGCCTATGAGCATCATCATATTCAAAAAGAGTCTTTATCGACTCGTGAGCGCATGGCAAAAATAATGACTACTCTTCAAGCGGCAAAAGATGAGCAAGGCTATTGTGATTTTAGCGATTTATTTACTATAAAAGAAGGCAGGCAAGGGGTAGTTGTGACATTTTTGGCTATTCTTGAACTCATAAAAGAGTCATTGATCGACTGCATTCAAACGCAAGTGTATGGTCAGATCCGCGTTAGTCTCCCTAGACAATAATCAGAACTATGGTAAAACAAGCAACAATGATAGCCGATAAAATCCGTCACAAAGATATTGATGATGCCAAGCTAAAACGTTTAGTTGAGGCGGCGTTATTTATTGCTGAAAAGCCGCTGTCGGTGCAAATACTCAAACGTGACTTTTTAATTGAATATCGTGTTAGTAATCTTCGAATTCGTGATATAATTATCACAATTCAGGCTGATTATAAAGGCCGTGGTGTTGAACTCAATAAAGTAGCCTCGGGTTATCGATTTCAAACGCCGGCGGAGCTTAGCGCAGATTTAGCGCATTTATATCAAGAAAAAGCACCGAAATACTCGCGTGCTATATTAGAAACATTAGCATTAATCGCCTATAAACAACCGATTACCCGCGGTGAAATAGAAGATATTCGCGGCGTAGCGGTCAGTAGTCAGATCATTAAAACACTGACAGAAAGAAATTGGATTAAAACCGTAGGTCACAAAGAAGTGCCGGGTCGACCTGTATTGTATGCCAGTACCCAAGAGTTTCTTGATTACTTCTCGCTGACATCACTCGACCAGTTGCCGGCATTAATGCCGATGGAAGATTTTAGCAGTTAATCCGATTGCTATACTAGGTTTGGCACTTGAGCTAAAAACTAAACACAGGGGAAATTTCCCCTAAACTTAAAGAGACAGAGACGTAGTGAGAGCTTTTAAAGTGCTTTCATCAAGTTACTGACGTAAGAGAGTTAAGACCCATGTCTGAGAAATTACAAAAAGTATTAGCGCGTGCTGGCGCAGGTTCACGCCGAGAAATGGAAAGTTATATTAGCGCTGGTCGTGTTAGCGTTGAAGGGAAAACCGCCTATTTAGGCGATCGCGTTGAAGGTAATGAGCTTATTCGCGTTGACGGCCATCAAATTAAACTTAAGCCGTTAGCAGATGATTTATGTCGGGTATTAATGTACAACAAACCCGAAGGCGAAATGTGTACCCGTAAAGATCCCGAAGGTCGACCCACGGTATTTGACCGTTTACCTAAACTCGACGGTAGTCGCTGGGTAGCGGTAGGTCGTTTAGATATTAACACTTCAGGTATGTTACTTTTTACCACCGATGGTGAGCTCGCTAACCGTTTAATGCATCCTTCTAAACAAGTTGAACGTGAATATGCGGTGCGGGTTTTTGGTGAAGTGAATGAAGCTATGCTGCAAACCTTGCGCCATGGTGTAAAGTTAGAAGATGGCACTGCCAAGTTTCAAAAAATTACTTACCGTGGTGGTGAAGGCCGCAACCATTGGTTTCATGTTGTGCTTTCAGAAGGGCGTAACCGTGAAGTTCGCCGCTTATGGGAAAGCCAAGATGTGCAAGTTAGCCGTTTGATCCGCGTGCGTTACGGTGATATGGAAATGAAACGTCAGTTGCCGCTAGGCGGCTGGACCGAGTTAAATCTGCAAGATGTTAATTACTACCGAAAACTGGTCGATTTACCGCCAGAAACGCAAAGTAAAGTCAAAGTTGATGAAAAAGCCATGGATAACGCGAAAAGCAGAAGAATTCGCCGCTCAGTGAAAAAACATCAGCATCGCAGCCAACAAGCAACCAGACGCCGACGTTAATAATCAAGCGTTACTGGCTAAGTTAGTTACTGGTTAAGTCAATAATGACAAGTTCGCATCATAGTTGAACTTGTCATTTTTATTTACCCTTAACCATTCTATTTTGGCAAGCATGGAAAAATAAGATAGTGTATTACCACTACCGCTTGTGCGTTATTAATTCTACCACAAGCGTTTATCTCAGTATTTGGTTTAAATAGGACAATACGTGCAAGCAACTCTTGAAAAAATCTACGTCGAAACCCCCGAGCAATTACAATTAGTATGTCAACGCTACTCGCAAGCCAGCGTGCTTGCTATTGATACTGAATTTGTCCGCACCCGAACCTTTTATCCTAAATTAGGCCTGCTGCAAATAAATGACGGTAAAACCCTCGCATTAATTGACCCGGTGGCGGTCGATGACTTATCGCCATTTTGGCAATTACTGGAAAATCCAAATATTGAAAAAGTGTTGCATGCCTGCTCGGAAGATCTTGAAGTTTTTCTTACCGCGGGCAATTGCCGGCCAGCGAACTTAATTGATAGCCAAATTATTATGGCATTTTTAGGTCATGGGATATCCATGGGCTATGCTGCCATGATTGCCCACTATACTGATATTGAGATTGATAAGTCTGAGTCGCGCACGGATTGGATGAAAAGACCGTTAAGCGAAAATCAACTTAACTACGCTGCCGCAGATGTTGAGCACCTGTTTAATATTTTACCGGTACTGATGGCCGATATTGAAAAGGCCGGTTGGCTAGCCGCAGCAAAAGAAGAAAGTGATTTGATGGTTGAGCGCAAATTTACCGCAGTTGATGAAAGCCAGTTGTATCTCAATATCAAAATGGCTTGGCGTTTAAGTTCGCAGCAACTCTACCGACTGCAACAGCTTGCTATTTGGCGTTATCAACAAGCTAAACAAAAAGATCGCCCGATTGGTTTTATTGCCAAAGATCATACCTTATTGGGCTTAGCACAAGTTAATCCGAGTAATGTAGCCGTGATGGCAAAAATAGAAGGTGTTGAGGCGCTAGATATTCGTCACAAAGGTAATGCCATGTTGACGGTATTAAAGCGCGTAAATGAAGAGAAAAACGCTATATTGCCACAAGCCATTGTTCGCCTTGATGAATACCCAGGCTATAAACAAAACTTTAAAAAAGTTAAAAACTATATCAGTGAATTAAGCGCGGAAGCGGATTTGTTGGTTGAAAATTTAGCCTCGAAAAAACAAATAAATCAATTTTTATCTTGGTATTTTAAACTCAATGGCGCAGAAAATAACCGCCACTTGGTCGATATCATGCGCGGTTGGCGCAAGGAGCTGTTCGGCGATAAATTACTCGCCTTTGTCGAGAATGACTTTAAAGCTGTTTAGTCAATTTACACTTAAGTAGATTTGCCTGTAAATAACCGCTAAAGGCGTGGCCTTATTGTTGTGATCAGAGCGAATAGCTTGTTAACATAGCTTTGTATTAACAAGGCTTCACCACCCATTTTAATCATAGGTCTCCATTATGCTGTGTTGTGTTTATAAAAGTTCTAAAAAAGCCCAAACCTATCTCTTCATTAATAAACGAGATGATTTTGCTGTGGTACCTGAAGCGTTAATGAAAATGTTTGGTAGGCCGGTCATGGTTACCGTCATTAACTTAGCGACAAAAGTTAAACTCGGTTTTGCTGACCTTGATAAAGTAAAAAGCAACTTAATCGAGCAAGGCTACTATTTGCAGTTAACGCCGCAGGAAGATGACTTATTAAAAGATCATTTAGCGCAGATGAAAATGGCTAATAACAGTGCAGGAGAGAAATAATAATGCGTGTGCTTAATGCTTTAAAAATTTTATCATTTTCACTTTGTGCTGCCGTGTTTTCTCAAGCAAGCTTGGCAGCTGAAACTAAGACAACCCCCGCACTTACTCAAACAGGTTTTGAGCAATACATTGTCAAACTAAAACAAGAAGCGCTCAACAAGGGCTTCGAAGCAGTGTTAGTTGATGAGTCTTTTGCTAATGTGGTCTTTCACCAACGGGCCGTTAAAGCGGATCGTAACCAACCCGAAAAAGTTGAAACCTTAGATACTTATTTACCCAAACGTTTGCCCGATTGGAAAATTAATCGCGCTCGCGCTAAGTATAAAGAACATCAAGAGTTGTTAAACAAAGTCGCCGCTGAATATGGTGTACAAGCGCGCTTTATTGTCGCGCTTTGGGGCTTAGAAACTAATTTTGGTAAAATTATGGGTAACTATAATGTTATTTCAGCGTTATCAACTTTAGCGTATGAAGGACGCCGAGAAGCATTCTTTAAAAAGCAGTTATGGGCGGCGTTAGAAATATTGCAAGCAGGTCATATTGATATTGCCAATATGAAGGGCTCTTGGGCCGGCGCGATGGGGCAAAATCAATTTATGCCAACCTCGTTTGTTGCCTATGCGGTTGACGGTGATGGCGATGGCAAAAAGGATATTTGGGGTAATCAGGCGGATGTATTTGCCTCAATGGCCAACTATTTGAAAAAAGAAGGCTGGAATGATGAACTTACTTGGGGCCGACAAGTTAAATTGCCCAGTGGCTTTGATACCTCATTAGCCATTCCTCAAAGGACAGGTGGTCGTAAAAACTGGTTAAAAGCTTGGGCTAAAAGCGAGAAAACCTTAGCTCAGTGGCAAGCCTTGGGCATTCGCCGCACCGACGGCACTAATTTACCTGCTGTTGATATTAAAGCCGCGTTAGTCTTTCCTGATGGCGAAAAAGGTCGAGCGTACTTGGCCTACAATAACTATAAAAGTTTGATGCATTGGAATTTGTCATACTATTTTGTTAGCTCGGTTGGACATTTATCAGACCATATTAAATTTCCACCTATTGAATAAGTGCCATAAGTAGACCTATGAGTAAAAAAAATAACCGCTCGCTTGCAAAAGCGAAGGCTAAAGCAAAGAGTGTCATTGTTGAGCGTTTTTGGGAAACTAAAACGCTTAATGAAATGACGCGTCCTGAGTGGGAGTCATTGTGTGATGGTTGTGCTAAATGCTGTTTACATAAATTCATTGATGATGAAAGTACCACAGACGAAACTGAGTTAATGCCGACCACTCATATCGCTGAAGGCGAGCAAATGAATTACTCGAACATTGCTTGTCATTTACTCAATGATAAAAGCTGTCAATGTTCTAAGTATGAACAACGTACCGAACTCGTGCCAGATTGTGTGCAGTTAACTCAAGAGAATTTAGACGATGTGTTTTTTATGCCGCCAAGTTGTACCTATCGGCGCTTAAAAGAGGGGAGAGGCATGCCGTCTTGGCACCCGTTATTACACAACGGCAAAAAGTCAGCGATGCATCAAGCGGGCATGTCAGTGCGTGGCAAAATTATCAAAGACAATGATGTTGAGCTCGAAGACTTTGAAGACTACATCGTACTGTGGCCGTTGCACGATATAGACTAGTTCGTTTGTAGTGGCTCAAACTAATACTTTGAGTTTATCGGCTTTTATCAAACCTGACAGTCGCAAAAGCCACCACAGCGGCCGTTAACAGAATCGCAGAAGCATGATTTTTTAGTGCGCAAAGCTAAAGGTAGTTAGTACCATATTTCACATTTTTCTTGTGACAAGTTCTACCACTTTGCGGAACTATCTAGAGGGTTATAGGTTCTACAAATTTGGTTTTTTAGCGTTCGAGCGTGGTTCAGTAACCGATTCTGATGAAAGACCCCGCGCTTTACTTTTTGCCCTTTTGTTCCTTTGTTCTTTTTTACTCGCTAAAACTACTGTATTAATAAACTCTGCTGATTTTTTGGTGGGGTTATAAGCGATCTCAATAATTTTACCGTTATATTCGATAATATCGCCGTTTCGAATTTTCTTACGTTTTTGAACTACAACTTCATTATTTACTAAAACATTACCTTCACTGATCATGGTTTTAGCTTCGCCGCCACCGCCAACCATATTGGCTATTTTGAGTAATTTACAAAGTTCTATTGGTTCAACACAAATGTCGATAATTGAGTGTTCAGACATGGAATACGCCTAATAATTTTTAAATAATAATATTGTTAAATTCTAACATATATAAGGATACTTTATAATGTTGAGCTTGCAGAAGGAGACGTATCAATTCTGATTGTTACTAAACTTGACTGGCTTCTGCGCCACTGAAGCGGAGATAGGGACTTTACATCAGCGCGTCAGTTGTTCCGACAAGCAGACAAATGTATATATAGCTAGAACTAGCTAGCTTCTACTGATACGGTTTCTACTTAAGTGGAGTCTACACGGACACCTAAAGGCGTAGTTTATTACCCTAACTAAAAATGGCATAGTATGTTTTTTATAAAATGAAAATGTTTTCGATGCTACTGTTTTTTTCTGTATTAACGGGGTGTGGTGGTTATGAAGATTCGCCTTACCCTATGAGTCAGAATAATTTACAAACTCTATCAGATAAACTTCTAAGTAATGTTAAGGCATATACCAGATCACCTAACGATTCAGATATTCAAGTCTTCAGGGATGTTTATCAGGCAACTTTACAGGATGATTTAGGTTATAGTTTTGATAAAACGGTGCGAGCAATATTGGTATTTGGGTATGGCGGAAGGGCAGCAGTTGATGTGCTTAGTCCTGTTTTAAAGTATATTATTAATGATAAAGCTTCAGCTTTAGAAGAAGACATAATTTCTAAAAGAACTTTTGAATTAATATCTTTACCACAGAATAATATGAATAAAGGGGATATGCAATTTCTTCAATACATCATAGCGTGCCAAGAAAATAATAATGACGAATGCACTTCTAAAGGTCTTATTGAAATTATCGAAGCTAAAAATACAGACCAAAAAATTTCTAAAATATTTGAAAAGTATGATATTGACTCAAGTGATTTAAAAAGTGAATTGGCTTACAAATTTGACTTCAACATTCCTAGTGGTAATTTTATCACTAAACCTGATGGTTCAAGGTTCAATACTAACTTTATTTTCAGTTCAAGCGATCCTTTTTATGTTGATAAAACCAACCTTGAGTGTTTTTTGCTACCATATATATTGATAGCTCAATACCGGCAAGTTGTTGAACACTCATGCCTATTCGTCGTTTTACTAATAAAGTCAATAAACTTGCCCACAGCAAACCTTTCATCATTGTCGCCTTGGTGGTGTTAAATTTTTGAAGGTTGCAATAAAACTTCCATTCTTTAAATAGCAATTCTATTTGCCATCGTAGACTGTAGAGCTTTATTATCGCTTCGGCGCTAAATTTTTATCGACTTAAGTTAGTTGCCCAATACGTCGGCTCACTTTTGCCTTTAGGCCAACTCGCAATTAATCGGTAATTCGTTTTTCCTTCCACATCCATATCGACAATAACGCTGCGGCGAATATGCTTTTTAACGTTTTTTTGCTTCTTCTGTGAAAACCGCTTTAACGCTTTACCGTGATGATTAAAAGCAGCAACGACGCTTGGATTAACCGTTGTTTTAGCCCTAACAATATAAAAGCCTCCTGCCGTATTAATAGATTCAAGGTACGATAGCTTAAAATAACCTCTGTCTGCTAAAAACAAGCTATCAACTAACGATTTTGCATCTGGTAAAAAGTCATATTCAGCTTGGCTATCTGAGCTCACTGAAATTGTTTGGGGATAACCTTGAAGCAAATCCCACCTCACATGACCTTCTATTGCCGCAGGACTTATTTTAGTAAAACGCCCTTTAAAGGTATCTTTTAAACTGTCATGCTCTGCTTTTGGGATAGATAGTGGTTTGGTGATTACTATCAGATCAAATTCAGAGCATGAATTCAATTGTTTTATTCCTTAAGATCCAACCTCTGAATCCTAATTGCGCAAACAAGTTATCCATCGCCCGATTCAACCAACATGCTGTTTTTCCTGTAATTATTTAACTTACCACCATGGCATTTTAGCCATGTTAAGTATAGTCAGCCAGGGGCAGTCGTATTGCTTGGGCATTGCTCAGTTAATAGATACCGATATCAAGTCCGGCGGCTATTGTCATGCCCAACTCTTCACATTGCTCAAGAAACGCGAGTTGCCATTCGCCACGACAGACTAAGGGGGGATGAACCCAGTGCCAACGCAGGCCAGTACAGATTGATTCGACCGCGCGGCAAGTACCGGTACCATCATTGCCTGCACGTACAAATAACGCACAAGGCAAGCCTTGTTTTACTTCTAGGCATGGATAATAGCAGCGATCAAAAAAATCCTTCAAAGCACCGCTCATATAGGCGAGATTTTCCGTCGTGCCCATAATGATCGCATCACAGGCTAATACATCCTCTGGGGTGGCTTCTAATGGTGGCACCCAGCGCGTTTGTACCTGTTCGATATCAGGATGCTGGGCCCCTTTTAGCACGGCATTAACCATTAACTGGGTATTTTCAGAAGGAGCGTGGGCGACAATTAAAAGTGTTTTCATGGTTTTACTCATTTTGATTTACCCTGCCAGTGGCTTTGTTGTCTTCTTCACTTAACCTTATTGTAGTTACATCAGTATAATCGCTTAATAACCTTAGCTTTGCTTAGTGAGTATGAAGGCTGAAACACTGACATTACGATGGTTAATTAAATTCAGCCGCTTAGAAATACACCGGTTGGAATATAAACAACTAACTTAATAACCTTATGCAGAGAAAACCCCAGCAGCATTTAGTTCACGGGTCTATGCTCTCATAGCAGACATCAATATATATAGTTCTTAAACTTAACTTCGAATAGCGTAGATAACATAATAAGCCAGCATGATACTGACTCATTGATAACTGTAGTGCGTGATAGTTTTTACTTTTGAATGGAAAAAACTCTCTTTATCGGTAATGCCTTAGTATCTATAACACTGCCGCGCATCATTACCATTGAAAGTTTTCGGATATTATGAATGTTCTCAAGCGGGTTAGCATCAAGTAATAGTAAATCGGCAGATTTACCTTCTTCAATAGTACCAAACTGCTCGAGCCCCTTAGCTGCAATAGCACCATTTTTAGTGGCGGCAACAATCGCGGCCATTTCTGACATTCCCAATTCTACTAATCCTTCTATGGCCAAAATACTACCTATCCCTGCTTCTTGATGCAATGACTTCGGGCTGATACGAAACTCAGGAGCTTTACCTTGATAGTTATCAGTCGCGATTGTAACACGACACCCCGCTTCAATTAGGCGTTTAGCATTACGATATTGTATTTCAAAAAGCTCTCCTAGCTGAGCGTCTCTGGCATGTTGTTCTGCGGAAGTTTTTGCTGCGTGGGCATTAGCAAGTTCAGATAAGGCTGCTTTTCTTTGTTTTATGTGTTTACTTAAAGGATGCCCTGTGAGGGTATTGGAGCGTATTGCACAGAGCACATCGCGTTTGACAATCAGCTGGATTAGATCTTCTGGAAAGTCTTTACTCAGCATTTCAGGGTGTTGAATTAAATCTATGCCGGCCTCAACGGCTAAACGAAGCGCCTCGGAACTGGTTGCGTGAGTTTCTGCGATAAGGCCACGTTTGTGTGTTTCTTCCACAATCACTTGCTGTGCTCGAGGTGAAAATCCAATCAAGGCAGGGCGAATAAAATGAGCAGTACCGCCGTATTTAAGAAAATCCCCCCCTTTATCTAAATAATGATTGATCGCATTACGTAAGGCATTTGGCTCCATATCTAAAAGCTCTTCACCTACACCTTGTGAGATAGCATCATTCCATTGCTGCTGAAATAAAGTCAGTTCAGATTCTTTCATCATTGAAAAAGTCATGGAGAAGGGACCTCCCCACCCAACGATATTACCTGCAACCAACATACGCGGCCCAATAGCATCCCCTTGGCGAATATCATCACGAACTTTTAGCAATGGCATTAAAGAGCCGTAACTGTCTCTTATCGTCGTGATACCATATTTTAGCTGCCTTTGCGCGAACTCTAAGATCAGCTCATCATTTCTTTCGCCATACTTAACCACCGTTTCTTGGCGTCTAGCATTACCATAAATAGACGCATGAACATTACTATCAATAAAGCCGGGTAATAAATATTTACCTTTACCATCAATTATTTGTGCATCAGATGGGATAGTGTTTTTATTATTTTCGGTAATCTTAGTAATACGCTCTCCTTGAATAATAACGGTGGTATTTTTTAATGGCTTGCCGCCATTACCATCTATCAGGGTCACATTAGTAATAGCGGTGGTACTTGCATATGCCAGTGATATTACCCCATGCAATATTAGGCTGTAGATAAAAACGTTTATTAATCTGTTCATATTGTTGTCCTTAAGAATATTTATGGTTGATTGTTATTACAGCATACAATATAGTTTAATTGGTGTATATTGTATATTATTCGTTGTTGTGAGGACGGAAACATGAAGTTAACTACAAACGTTGCGCTACGTTTTTTTAGTTTATTTGCAAGAGCTAATTTACTGGTGGGCATGCTTAGCATGTCTCAAGGTGTTGCTTTAGCAAGTGAAGAGCGACTTTCACCATACGAAATTATCGATAAAGCTGATGCGAGTGCATGGCGGCGTATTGATAATGAAAATACGTTATATATAGAGTTTATCCAGGGACGTGTGGTTATTGAATTAGCGCCCACATTTGCTCCTAACCATGTAAAGAACACGAAGGCACTAGCACGTGAAGGTTTCTATGACGGTTTAAGTATTTATAGACTCGTTGATGGTTTTGTAGCGCAAGGTGGAGCACAAAATACACATAAAGAAATTCGCAACGCTAAACGGACCTTGGTATCGGAAAGATTTAGAAAAGGCGGTAAAGATATTGGTTTTACAGCTTTGGGGGATTTTGATGGTTATGCAGCACAAACTGGCTTCGTAGATAGTTTTGCTGCCGCTCGCAATGAAGCGGGTAGCGAAAGTTGGCTGGTACATTGTCCAGGCGCTTTTGCCATGGCGCGCGGTGACGATCCTGATAGTGGTGGTACCGAGTTTAATATTATTTTAGGCCATGCCCCCCGTTATCTTGATCGCAATGTTACTGTATTTGGGCGTGTTGTGGATGGCATGGATGTTTTACAAAAGCTTAATCGTGGGAAATCATCATACGGGACTATTGAACCAGAACGACATAATCCCATTTTGTCGATGAAAGTTGCAGCAGATTTGCCAACTAAAGAACAAATACCGATAGAAGTGATGAAAACAGATTCAAAAGCATTTCGTCAACTGATCGCATCGCGTCGTAATCGTCCTGAATCATGGTTTATTGAAACGCCTAATTATATTGATGTTTGTGGTATTAAGATCCCGACACGAACAATTAAACAATAAACAACACGGTTCAAGCTAGGGGCGATTTAGTCGTGGCGCGAGACTTGTAACCAAGTGCGCTCGGTAACTGCCCCTGCGTTACTCTACTGGCTTACTGCCATGTAAGATAGGTAAAAATTAAGCAAAGCTTCCGCGTCCTGCTCACCCCCTAACCTACATCCGTGTCATAGGTAGGTACTTAAGGTAGAGCTTAATACCGATATTAAGCTCTCAATATTTATGGTAGCAAAAAACACTCAAGGTTGGTTTTATCAATTAACGGAATCAATAACACAAGGAGTGATATTGACACTGAAAAAAGTCTGGGGAAAAACGAGCAACTTTTTATCGAAATATACTCAAAGAGCGAACCCGACTAGAGATAAGGAAAAAGGACGATTAAAATGCGGCCTGAATATAATTATCTCTTAATGTCCAACCTATGAGGTAATGCTAGATGAACGATCTTTTACCTTCTAAACAATAAAATAAGTAAAAACCTGCCCAACAAGCAGGTTTGTTTATTAATAGATTTAATCTACTTTATATTGGGCTTTACGAGTTGCCAGTCAGGTTTAGTTAACATCAGATATTTAAAAGTGCCCCTGTCTAAGCTATCAGATATATGTTTTTTATTTTTAGATATAGAGTCAGCCAAGATACTCGATTAAAACTTATAACCCATTAAATCACTAGTCAGTTGCTCTCACCTACAAAATCATGATAATTTTTCATGAATCAATGAAATAAAACCATTTTTATTCATAAAATGAATCAAGTATAAATACACACTTCTTAATACTAAACAAGATTACAGTTGATTGCTAAAGAGATGATTAGGGAAAAATCAACCGGACTGTGATGGAAAGTCTAGGTAGAGCAAAAAATAAATTTAGGTTTTTACACGAAATTGGATAACAGATCACCATGAATAAAAATTTTACATTTTCTATTAAGAACATTTGTCTTGATGAAAACTATCAACCTTCTAACAGTACACGTACAACGACAAACTTTGCTAATTTGGCCAGAGGTGAGAGCCGACAACAGAACTTGAGCAAGGCTTTAAAGATGATCGATAATAGCTTTAATGCCTTAGCTTACTGGGATAACCCCAAAGGTGATCGTTATACTGTTGAACTTGAGATCATTTCTGTTGATATGGATATTGAGGGCAGTGGCCGTACTTTTCCATCGATTGAAGTATTGAAAACCAATATTGTTGATCACCAAACAAACGAACGTATTGAAGGCATTGTCGGAAATAATTTTTCTTCTTATGTGCGAGATTATGACTTTAGCGTATTGCTTGGTGAGCATAATAAGGGGCAAACCAACTTTAGCATTCCAGATGATTTTGGTGTGCTACATGGAAAACTCTTTAAATATTTTGTTAACTCAGATACATATAAACAGCACTTTAATAAGCCACCGGTTATCTGTTTAAGTGTTTCCGATAACAAGACCTATCATCGAACCCAAAATCAACATCCTTTATTAGGCTTTGAATATCAACCCAATGAATCTTCTTTAACTGAACAATACTTCAAAAAGATGGGGTTACAGGTTCGTTATTTTATGCCGATTAATAGTGTTGCGCCTTTGGCTTTCTTTTTTTTCGGCGATTTACTTAATGATTATAGTAATCTTGAGCTGATAAGTACTATCAGCACGATGGAAACGTTTCAAAAGATTTACCGACCTGAAATTTATAATGCCAATGCAGTGGCAGGAAATTGCTATCAACCAAATTTAAAAAACCAAGATCATTCCTTAACTCAAATTGTTTATGATCGAGAAGAGCGAAACAAGTTGTCTATTCAGCAGGGAAAATTTGCTGAGGAGCACTTCATCAAACCATATCAAACAGTGCTTGAGCAGTGGTCTGCTAATTACGCGCTTTAATTAACTCGAAGGTACAGCAGCATTTATTATGAAAGCACCTATTCTGAAAACACTACTACCTACCTCAACGGCAGGTAGCTTACCTAAGCCGTCATGGCTTGCACAACCAGAAGCGCTATGGTCACCATGGAAATTACAAGGGGAAGAATTAATTGACGGCAAGCACGATGCGTTACGTGTGTCATTACAAGAACAACAGCAAGCGGGTATTGATATTGTTAGTGATGGCGAGCAAACACGCCAACATTTTGTTACTACGTTTATTGAGCACCTGATCGGCGTTGATTTTGAAAATCGTAAAACCGTTAAAATACGTGATCGATATGACGCGAGTGTGCCTACGGTAGTTGGGGCTGTTTCTCGACCAAAATCTGTTTTTGTTGAAGATGCCAAAATTTTACGTCAACAAACCAATAAACCAATTAAATGGGCTTTGCCAGGCCCAATGACGATGATAGATACACTATATGATGACCATTATAAAAGTCGTGAAAAGCTGGCATGGGAATTTGCTAAAATTCTTAATCAAGAAGCCAAAGAGTTAGAGGCAGCAGGTATTGATATTATCCAATTTGATGAGCCTGCTTTTAATGTATTCTTTGATGAGGTTAATGAGTGGGGAATTGCTTGTTTAGAAAGGGCTATTGAAGGACTAAAGTGTGAAACAGCTGTACATATTTGCTATGGCTATGGCATCAAAGCCAATACAGATTGGAAAAAAACCTTGGGGTCTGAGTGGCGACAATATGAAGAAGCTTTTCCTAAGCTGCAAAAATCTAATATCGATATAATCTCGCTAGAGTGTCATAACTCTCATGTTCCAATGGAACTACTTGAACTTATTCGCGGGAAAAAAGTGATGGTAGGGGCTATTGATGTTGCAACCGATAATATTGAAACACCAGAGGAAGTTGCCAACACCTTACGAAAAGCACTTAAATTTGTCGATGCCGACAAGCTTTACCCTTGTACCAACTGTGGTATGGCTCCTTTATCTCGTAAGGTGGCAAGGGGCAAGCTAAATGCTTTGAGTGCGGGCGCAGCAATTATCCGAAGAGAACTATCGGCGTCGTAATAGGCGCCAATAATTAAACTACCAACAACTAACGGGCATAAAGCCTATAAGAAAAGCTGCACCAACATTCGTAAGCCTGTAAATAGTAATACAAGGGCAAATATTTTTTTCAGTTTTACCGTATCTAATATAGCTGCCAGTGATGCGCCTAAAGGTGCGAATAATACCGTTAGTGGCACAATGCAAATGAATGCAATTACATTGACCAAGCCAAATGTACCCGCAGGTGCATCAGCGGGAGTGCTGCCAAATGCTAACATTGTTAATGCACCAGGTAAGGAAATAATTAACCCTATAGCCGCAGCGGTGCCAACGGCCTTGTGAGCGTTGTAGTTATATAGGGTGAGCAGTGGAACAGCGATAGTGCCTCCACCTATTCCGATCATAGAACTGAAAAAGCCAATGGACATACCCATAGCCGTTTGTCCGGCGGTGTGAGGTAATTGTTGATACAAAGCCGACTTTCCATTTTTAAACAGCATATTAAGTGCAGATAAACTCGCTATTATACCAAATAACATTGTAAGCATAGTACCTTCAACACGAGTCACTAACCAACTTCCGGCCAATACCCCAATAAGAATAAATGCAGCCCAACGTTTGAGGAGGTCAAAATCCACATTACTCTTTTGATGGTGAGAACGAATTGAACTAATAGATGTTGGTACTATGGTGGCTAGTGAGGTTGCTGTGGCAACCAGCATTGCAGATTCCGGTGAAGCACCAAAGCTCTGGAACAAAAGAAACAGCACAGGGACGATTACAATACCGCCTCCTACACCTAACAAACCTGCTAAAATACCCGCAAATACCCCTGTAGCAATCAATGCCAAAAAGGTAGATATATTATTTATGATTAATTCAATGATATTCATTAATTACTACTGCTGTTTTTAATCACCGAAAAAATTTTACTACCAACCCTTGATGTCATTGCCGCCAAAGTGGTTAGTTCTTTAAGTAGAACTTCAGTCCCATCATTCCTTACAGAGAGCTTTAGCAGATCAAAAGGGTGAGTATTACCGTGATTATTAATTATTATTTGATTCATTATAAATAAACTTGTTTTATGAATTAAAGTGATATAACTTCATCAATACATGACTATAATTCATGAGAAAACAAAAATTAGGAGTTAACAAGTGTTAGAGAGGATGCATTTAGAAATACTCACCGCAATCAAAGAGCATGGAACTCTAACTAAAGCGGCTGATTCGTTGCACTTATCCCAATCTGCGTTAAGTCACAGTATCAAAAAGCTGGAGGGTCAACTTGCTACTCAGATATGGAGAAAAGATGGTCGAAGCTTGCGCCTTACTGCTGCTGGAGAGCGTATTCAAACGCTTGCTAATAGGGTATTGCCACAGTTTTTACACACGGAATTATTATTAAGTCAAATTGCCAAAGGTGAGATGGGCTCGTTACGAATAGGAATGGAGTGTCACCCGTGTTATCAATGGCTGCTCAGAGTAATACAGCCTTATCTAGAACAGTGGCCAGACATTGATATGGATGTGAAGCAAGAGTTTCAATTTGGCGCTTTAGGTGCTTTGCTTAGTTACGAAATAGATATACTTATTACACCAGACCCACTTTTAAAGCCTAAAATAGATTACATACCCGTTTTTGAATATGAGCATAGGCTCGTAGTTGCCGAGTCTCACAAACTGGCACAACAAGATTTTGTGTTACCGGAGCAACTAAGTGATGAAAACCTGTTTAGTTACCCTGTAGAGCCACTTAGACTCGATATTTTTAGTCAATTTCTTAACCCAGCAAAGTGTTCAGTAAAAAAACATAAATACATTGAAACTACTGAGATCATGTTGCAGATGGTCGCCGCTGGCCGAGGTGTTTGTGCCTTGCCGGGCTGGCTAGTGGATGAATACTCAAAATCAATGCCTATCAAGAGTATTCGTTTTGGAGAGAAAGGTATTAGTAAACAGATCTTTGTAGGTATCCGCAAGGACGAACAACAAATTAATTACTTAAGTGACTTTATTACTCAAGCTAAAAAAACAAAATGATCAATTAGTGCAGCTTTTAAGAGTGGCACTTTGAAGTATTCCTCATGGCTCTATATTAAATGTCTATAATGAGTTTGGGGTTATCAGTCAGGTTTAGTTAACATCTGATACTTAAAAGCACCACTGTCTAAGCGATGATATATATGTTTTTATTTTTAGATATAGCGTCAACCAATAGACTTGATTAAAACTTATAGCCTTACGGGTAAACGTCATTTAACCTCAGTCAATTCCTGCAAATAACGTTGGCCATTTTCAACATAATGTTTAGCTGATTGTGTAAATATTTCTCGGGTAGAGTCATCAAGGGCTTTTATAACCTTCGCCGGTGAGCCTAAGACTAAGTGACCGTCCGGCACTTGCATATTTTCGGTGACCAAACTATTGGCGCCAATTAAGCAGTTCTTACCTATGTTAGCACCATTGAGCACGACAGCATTCATGCCGACTAAAGTATTGTCACCAATGGTACAACCATGCAGCATCACCTTATGACCTACGGTGACATTGCGCCCTATGGTCATGGGGAAGTCAGTATCAACGTGTAAAATCGAACCATCTTGAATATTGGTATTTTCGCCAATTTTTATCGTTGCCATATCGGCACGAATCACCACGTTAAACCAAATACTGGCATGCTCACCTAAGACTACGTTTCCGATAAGGGTGGCATTGGGGGCGATAAAGTTATTGTTATGTAAACTGGGTGTGACGTCAGCGAGTCGGTAAATCATTATCGTATCCTAATTCGAATATATTTTATTAAATAGCTAAGCTTTTGCAAAATTAAGTATTCAACTGTAACTATGGCGTAGTCGGCATAGTTTAATCTACTCTTGCTGCTGAGAAAACTAGACCTTTGGGTTAGAGCTATTGAAAATAACCATCACCGTATAGTGAAAATAAACAAGCTTGATGTATGAAAATAAAGCAATTAATGGTAAAACATTAACCTATTATCAAAAGGATTAATTTATTATTCAGTTTTTTCAAACCACAGTATGAGCTTAGCTAAAGAAAATGGCTAAGCAAAGCTATTCTCGACTGCTCTTTTGAGTTGCTCGACTTTATCTCATTATATTGGCGTTATGGGGTTTAGAAGGACTGAACATTAGGTTAAACCTTATGAACTGCCAAGAAGATAAATAGATTAGTCCGATTGGTATAATAATAATAATAATTTTAACGCTACTATGAAACTTAATGTTAAGTCGAATGAGATACCGAGTAATAAGTGAGGTCAATGTGAAAAATTGCTGAGCTTTTGAAACGGTATTTTTAATGATGAAAAGGGGGATTTATGATTATTGGTATACCAAAAGAAACATTGTCAGGTGAAAACCGAGTCGCTAGCGCGCCAACTGCGGTCGCCGCTTTGCTCAAGCTTGGTTTTGCAGTACAGATACAAAAAGGCAGTGGCACTAAAGCCAGTTTTACCGATCAGGAGTTTGTCGATGCGGGTGCCAGTATTGTCACCAAGAGTAATGTTTGGCAGTCCGATATTATCCTCAAAGTAAATCCTCCTTCTTTGGAAGAAATTACCTTAATGAAAGATAAGGCGCATCTGGTTAGTTTTATTGCCCCTGCGCAAAACGGCAACATTCTAGAAGCGTTAAAAGATAAACAGATCACTACCTTAGCCATGGAAATGGTGCCACGAATGACTCGCAGTCAATCAATGGATGCGTTAAGTTCGATGGCAAACATTGCCGGCTATCGTGCCGTGATTGAAGCAACGCATCACTTCGGACGTTTTTTAACTGGCCAAATAACCGCTGCAGGTAAAATGCCGCCAGCTAAAGTGATGATTATTGGCGCTGGGGTTGCTGGTTTAGCGGCCATAGGCACCGCGAGTAGTTTAGGCGCGATTGTTCGTGCATTTGATACTCGCCCAGAAGTGAAAGAGCAAATAGAAAGTATGGGCGCTGAGTTTCTCGAGCTTGATTACGAAGAGCCCGAAGATACTGGCTCTGGCGATGGTTATGCCAAAGAAATGAGCAAAGCCTTTATTGATGCTGAAATGGCGCTGTTTGCCGAACAAGCAAAAGATGTTGATATCATTATTACCACGGCAATGATCCCAGGTAAGCCCGCGCCTAAATTGATCACAGCTGCAATGGTTGAGTCGATGAAAACTGGCAGTATTGTCGTTGATTTAGCGGCAGCGGGTGGCGGTAACTGCGAATTAACCCAAGCCGGTAAGGTAGTTAATGCCAATGGCGTAAAAATCATTGGTTACACAGATTTAGTGTCTCGACTACCGAATCAAGCATCGCAGCTATATGCGAATAATTTAGTTAGCCTCGCAAAATTGCTATGTAAAGAAAAAGACGGCACGCTTAATATTGATTTTGACGATGTCGTTATTCGTAATATGACGGTGGTGAAAGACAATGAAATCACCTTTCCACCACCGCCTATACAAGTTAGTGCGGCGCCAGCTAAGCCGAAAGTTGCAGCGGCTAAAAAAGTCGAAGCTAAATCAGAAAAGCCGATGGACCAGCGTAAAAAACACATGTTAATGGCCGCAGGCGCCTTACTTTTTGCTTGGGTTGCCAGTGTCGCGCCGGCAGATTTTCTCTCGCATTTTACTGTTTTTGTTTTAGCCTGTGTTATTGGTTACAACGTGGTTTGGAATGTCAGTCACTCACTGCACACTCCGCTAATGAGTGTCACCAATGCTATTTCTGGCATTATTGTTGTTGGCGCGATACTACAAATTGGTAACAGTAACCCGGTGATACAGGTGCTTGCGGGCATCGCGATATTAATCGGTACAATCAATATTGTTGGTGGTTTTTATGTCACTAATCGCATGTTAAAAATGTTTAGAAAATAAGAGGCACAATAATGGAATTTTCCCAAGGTTTGATCAGTGCTGCTTATATTATTGCAGCCTTACTATTTATTTTTAGCTTGTCTGGTTTAAGTAAACAACAAAGTGCGGAAACCGGTAATTGGTATGGTATTGCCGGTATGACCATTGCGCTATTGGCGACTATTGCCGATCCGCGTGTTGATAATGTTTGGATTATTTTTGTCACTATGGTGATCGGTGCCGCTATTGGTCTGCGCTTAGCGAAACAAGTAGAAATGACACAAATGCCAGAATTGGTGGCTATATTGCACAGTTTTGTCGGTTTAGCGGCGGTATTGGTTGGTTTTAATAGTTATTTCGAAATGGACCACTCAGCCATCACTAACTTTACTGCTAGCCAGCAAATGGCGACGAATATTCATCTAGTTGAAGTTTTTTTAGGGGTGTTTATTGGCGCAGTGACGTTTACTGGCTCGATTGTTGCGTTTGGTAAGTTGCGCGGCATTATTAATTCTGCGGCATTGATGCTGCCACATCGCCATAAAATGAACTTAATTTCTGGCCTGGCATCATTTGCCTTGATGGTTATGTTTGTTCAACAAGGTGGTAGTAATGGCCCCTTGTATTTAATGACCTTTATTGCTTTAGCTTTTGGCTGGCACTTAGTGGCATCAATTGGCGGCGCCGACATGCCAGTGGTTGTTTCTATGCTTAACTCCTACTCTGGTTGGGCAGCAGCAGCAGCTGGCTTTATGCTCAGCAATGACTTGTTAATTGTCACCGGCGCGCTCGTTGGCTCCTCTGGTGCGATACTTTCTTATATTATGTGTAAGGCAATGAATCGCTCATTTATCAGTGTTATTGCCGGCGGTTTTGGTACTGATGTGGTTATTGACACTGATACTGATTATGGCGATCACGTGGAAATAAATGCTGAAGGTGTGGCAGATATGTTAAATGGTGCTAAGTCAGTGATTATCACTCCAGGTTATGGTATGGCAGTCGCACAAGCTCAGTACCCAGTGTATAAATTAACCCAAGTTCTTAAAGAGCAAATGGGGTTTGATGGGTTTGTTGTGGGAGACTGGAATGGCCATGGGCAAATCAAAGGTTGTGATAATGACAGTTGCCCACAGGCGATTAATGCTGGGCTAGATGTGTTTATGGCGCCCACGAAAACTTGGAAGCCTTTATTAGACAATACCATCGCCCAAGTCCAGAGCGGCATCATTCCTATGTCACGTATTGATGATGCGGTGACGCGTATTTTACGAGTGAAACTACGAGCAAATTTATTTGATAAGCCCAGTCCTGCTAATCGGCCATTATCGGGAAAAACGGCCATGATAGGCAGTGAGTCTCATCGACAAGTGGCAGCGCAAGCAGTGAGGGA
>Ga0209344_10002250_pt1 | contig 22024 bp, 19 predicted proteins | sample Cruoilmetagenom6_FD_187293 | JGI IMG/M metagenome (GOLD analysis project Ga0209344, IMG submission 187293) | Oil polluted marine microbial communities from Coal Oil Point, Santa Barbara, California, USA - Santa Barbara Oil Seep Sample 6 (SPAdes)... | ecosystem: Environmental > Aquatic > Marine... | reverse complement strand
GAATAACAATTAAATAATTATGAGTACAGAAGGAAAAGTAGCAGTAATTACAGGAGCAACTGGAGGAATCGGTTTTGAAGTTGCTAAAAGATTAGGACAAGACGGTTTTACAGTTATCTTAAATGGTTTAGATGACGAAGCTGGCGCCAAAAGAGTAAAAGAATTGACCGCAGAAGATATTACTGCAGAATATTTAGGTTTTGACGTTACCAATGAAGAAGCGGTAACTAAGAACATTAAAGCTATTGGTGAAAAATATGGTAAAATAGACACTTTGGTAAACAACGCTGGTGGATTAGGCGGTAGATCTCGTTTCGAAGAAATGACTACAGAATTTTATAGATCTGTAATGGCCTTGAACCTTGACTCTACTTTCTTTGCTTCAAGAGCTGCAATACCTTACCTTAAAAAAGGTAATCATCCATCGATCATTAATTATACGTCTAATGCCGGGTGGACTGCTGGAGGACCAGGAGCTGGTATCTACGGAACATCTAAAGCCGGAGTTCATGCTATAACAAGAGCTTTAGCTAAAGATTTGGCTGAATATGGTATTAGAGTTAATGCAGTATCTCCCGGTACTATCGATACTCCTTTCCATGCTCAAATTAAAGCGACAAAACCAGAAGTTTTTGCTTCTTGGGCAAACAATATCATGTTAGGTAGATTAGGGCAACCAGAAGATGTAGCTGGTGTTGTTTCTTTCTTAGCCAGTAAAGATGCTTCTTTCATCACTGCTGAAACTATTCAAATTGGTGGTGGTCAAGCATTGGGAATCTAATAGGAAACCTATTTGTTAAGTATATTAAAAGCGTTATCGTCATTTACGATGACGCTTTTTTCATTCAGAAGAACCCCTGATTATCAATTCTGAATCTAGAATTATTTTATTCAAAGTCTGCTCTACAACATCTTTATCAACATAACCTAAAAAGGTTTCGGCTGCTAATTTTCCTATTTGTTTACTATGTTGACTTATACTTGTAATTGAAGGTGTTACCAAAGATGTAAACGGTTCATTACCAAAACCTACTAATTTTATTTCTTCAGGTACTTTGATATTTCTTTCTTTCAAAACCTGCAATGCTCCCAACGCAGCATAATCACTTGCTACATAAACTGCATCAGGTCTGCTTTTTAAAGCCAATAATTTTTCTATTTGATTTCTACCATCTTCTAGCGTAAGGCTACTTTCTGTCAACAATTCATCGTCGTGCGGCAGGTCGTGTTTTTTAATTGCATCTATATAACCTCGAATTCTGTTATTGAATATTCGTGTTCTACGGTAACCACCTATATGTGCAATACGTTTACAGCCTTGTGCTACCAAATGCTCTATAATCATATGGCTACTTTCATAATCATTGATACCTACATAATCAACATTTAAGTCATTCTCTCCCCTATCAAACAAAATTAAAGGAATACCGTTAGACTTTATTTTTTCATAATATGATAGATCAACGGTTTCATTTGCCATTGATGCTATAATACCATCAACTTGTAAATACAAAAGCGTATCAATATTATCACACTCCTTTTCAAATGATTCGTTAGATTGGGTTATTATAATGTTGTAGCCAGCTTTATCAAGAACCTCTTCCATATTTTCAACTACAGAAGAAAAAAAATTACTATTAGTTCTAGGTACGATCAACCCAACTAATTTACTTTTCCCCTTTCTTAAGGCACTTGCCAAATGATTAGGCTGGTAATTCAATTCTTTGGCTACCTGTTTTACAGCTTTCTTTGTTTTTACACTTATACGCGCATCGTCATTTAAAGCTTTGGACACAGCTGCGGTCGAAATACTTAAAACATTTGCAATGTCTTTTAAAGTTGTTCTTTTTTTATTCAATTAGTTTGTATATATTTGTTCAATCGATTAACCAAAAGTAAGACTTTAATTAATTTAAACAAAAAATGTCTGTTTTGGTTATTTTTTAGCTAAATTGGTTAATCGATTAAACAAATTATAAACCAGTACATATAAAACAACATGAAAAAAGTAGTAACATTCGGTGAAATCATGCTTCGTTTAGCACCACAGGGATTTTTAAGATTTTCTCAAGCTAATAATTTTGATGTAGTTTATGGAGGTGGAGAATCTAACGTAGCTGTATCTTTAGCTAACTATGGTGTTCCTGTAGATTTCGTAACACGCTTACCAAAAAATGATATTGGGGAATGTGCCATGATGGAAATGCGTAAAAGAGGCGTTGGCGTTGATAAAATTGTTTACGGTGGTAATCGTTTAGGAATCTATTTCTTAGAAACCGGAGCGGTATCTAGAGGTAGTAAAGTAGTTTACGATAGAGCTCATTCAGCTATTTCAGAAATAGAATCTGGAATGATAGATTGGGACACTGTTTTCGAGGGTGTTGAATGGTTTCATTGGACGGGTATTACACCAGCTATTTCTCAAGGTGCCGCAGATGTTTGTTTAGAAGCTGTTAAAGCTGCAAGTGCAAAAGGAATTACAATCTCAACAGATTTAAATTATAGAGCTAAACTTTGGACATACTGTGACGATGCTCACAGAGAAAAAGTAATGGCTGGGTTAACTGAGTATTGTGACATTATTTTAGGGAACGAAGAAGATGCTGAAAAACATTTTGGAATTCACCCTGAAGGATTGGATGTACATAAAGATGGCGCCGATGTTAAAGCGGAAGCTTTCTTATCTGTTTGTAAGCAGATGATGAAAAAATTCCCTAAAGCTAAAAAGGTAATTACAACGTTGAGAGGTTCTATTTCTGCATCGCACAACACATGGGCAGGTGTATTATGGGACGGTTCTAAAATGTACGAAACTCGTCAATACCAAATTACCGATATCGTTGACCGTGTAGGTGGTGGAGATTCGTTCATGGGAGGTTTGATCTACGGATTATTGAAATACCCTGAAGATGATCAAAATGCACTTGATTTTGCTGTTGCCGCTTCTTGTTTAAAGCATACAATTAAAGGTGATGCCAACCTTGTAACAGTTTCTGAAGTAGAGAAACTAATGGGTGGTGATGCTTCTGGTAGAGTTGCTAGATAATTAGAAAACTACTTTAGACCTTCTAAAATATAAAAATGTCGAAAAAATCTATTTTAATTCTTTGCGGTGGCGGACCTGCACCCGGTATTAATACCGTAATCAGTACCGTGGCAAAGGCTTTTTTAAAAGATAATTATCGCGTTTTAGGTTTGCATGAAGGTTTTAAAGGAATTTTCGATGAGAATCCGCAAATCAAGGAATTCGATTTTTTCCATGCAGACCGGATTTTCAGTAGGGGTGGCTCAACTTTGATAATGAACCGTTTTAAACCTAAAAACGAAGAACTAAACACTAGCCTTTTTATTGATAATAATGTAAAACTGTTGGTTAGCATAGGTGGTGATGATACCGCTTCTACTGCCAATAGAATTACTGGCCTTTTAAAGAAAGAAGGTATTTCAATTTCTAACATTCACGTACCTAAAACTATAGATAACGATTTACCGTTACCAGATAGAAACCCAACTTTTGGTTTTCATTCTGCAAAAGATGAAGGTGTACGTATAGGGAATACAACTTATGAAGATGCACGTACCAGCCAAAACTGGTTCGTAATGTCTACCATGGGGCGTTCTGCGGGTCATTTAGCATTTGGTATTGCTGCCAGCTGCCACTATCCTATGATGATCATACCTGAGATGTTTGACCGTACTTCAATCACTTTTGATAAAGTGGTTAGAATGGTTATTTCTTCAATGATCAAACGTAAGATAGAAGATATTCATTACGGTGTTGCATTAATCAGTGAAGGTGTCTTTCATAATATGCCAGAGTCTGAATTAGACAAGTGTGAAATTAAATTCACCTATGACGATCATGGCCACCCAGAGTTAGGGAATGTTAGTAAAGCGCATATTTTTAATATGCTCGTTCAAAAGAAATTAAAGGAGTTAGGTATAGGTATTAAAAGTAGACCGGTAGAACTGGGCTACGAATTACGCTGCTGTAGACCAATAGGTTTTGACCTTACGCTTTGTACGGTACTAGGTCTTGGCGTAAAAAAATTATTTGACGAAGGTAAAAGTGGCTGTATGGTCACTGCAAATTCTAGAGGTGAGATTACTCCCCTATTCTTATCAGAAATTCAAGATGAGAACGGTAAAATTGCTCCTCGCTTGGTCAATATCAATTCAGAATTGGCAGAATTATGCTTTCAAAATTTATTCTATGTAGGTGAAGATGATTATGAGGATGCAAAAAAATATGTGGAGAATCCTTCAGACTACGATTTCAACAAAATTTTAACTGAGAAATAAAAAATTCAAATGGCACAATATTCAAGAATAGAAGTAGCAAATGTAATGAAGGAATCTGGTATGGTACCTTTGTTCTACCACCCAGACATTGAGCTAGGTAAAAAGATTTTACAAGCTTGTTATGATGGTGGTGCACGTTTAATGGAGTTTACCGCTCGTGGCGATTTCGCTTTTGAAGTTTTTTCTGAATTGAACAAATACGCAATAAAAAATCTACCAGGTATGATTATGGGCGTAGGATCAATTACTGATGCCGGTGCAGCTTCATACTACATGTCTATTGGTGCAAATTTCATTGTCACACCTTCTTTAAGAGAAGATATTGCAATTGTTTGTAACCGTAGAAAAGTATTATGGTCTCCTGGTTGTGGTTCATTGACCGAAATAAACAAGGCTGAAGAACTAGGTTGTGAGATTGTAAAATTATTCCCTGGTGACCTTTACGGACCTGGATTTGTAAAAGGAATTAAAGGACCTCAACCATGGACAAGTATTATGCCTACAGGCGGAGTAAGTACACACGAAGCAAACCTTAAAGGTTGGTTCGATGCAGGTGTTACTTGTGTAGGTATGGGATCAAAACTTATTAGTAAAGATATTTTAGCAAATAAAGATTACGCAGGTTTAGAAGCTTTAGTGAAAGATACCTTGGCGAGAATCAAAAAAATGAGATTATAAAGTATAGAGATATCGCTGCATGGTCTAAACACTCACACAGCGACTTCTATTGAAAATGCATATTTAAGTTGTTAGTTGGAAAAGAGCATTTAAACTTTAGCATTATGCTGAGGTTTGGTGCTCTTCTTTGTATAATGCCTTAAGAAGGCGTATTCGAAGTTAAAAAGACAGCTATTTACATAGTATTACAAGAACTCATGATCAACATACGCAAACATAGTCAAGTAACATTCATTATCTTGATTTTTAAAAAAGAAGGGATAAATATTCATATAAATTATCGCGATAATGGAGTCGGATGATATTTTAAAAAAAAGAACAGTCTCCAATTTAGTTAATATTAACCCTTTTTACAGAAAACCGTAACCAACTTTTAAATAGTGGTATTAGTTTTGATCTATCTTAGCAACAGGTATACTAAAGGGTAATTAAAACATGAACGCTATGGTCATCCTACTGAAAAGGTATTTCGGGGGAACTAACCGATTTGGTGGGTATTACCTATTTATAAATCAACCACTCAACAAAATTATGCAAAAACTATTAACAGTATTATTTATCCTCTCTACTCTAATCCCTAATAAAAACAACGCCCAAGATAAAGGTGCCGTAGTTGCTGGTGCTGTGGGAGCTTTAGCAGCAATTGGAGCGGGTGTTGCCGCAGTAGAACAAATGAAAGAACGTGCCGAACTAACGGCTACCGAATGGTTATTGGCAAATAATCCGAACATCACTAGTTTTTCACTTCAGACAATTGATTTTGAAGGAAAAAAACTTAAAGATATGTCGTCGGCATCAGTTATAACTTTTAAAATTCAAGAATTCGTACCTACCGACAAACCAGAGTTAGATGGAAAAAAACAAGTTTTACTAGGTTTTACAAGTCATGGATGGATAAATGAGTACGGTATTGATTTCAATAAAGTAAAGTGGTTTCTAATTGATCAAGCAGAATGGACAAAGATGATGGTCTCCTATGTAAAAGTTGCTTCTGGCGAGCATGATGAGAGCCTTGTAAAATCTACTTTAACCAGTGGAAAAATTGTAAACAAGGGCGTGAAATTAAAAAGTAAAATGACCATTCCATTTTATCAGCTTTCGGGAGATATGTATGTTGTTACAGATTACTCGGACAAGATGAAATTTATATACAATGAAAAATCACTCGGTATATTTCTAAAAGACACCGGAGATTTAGTTCAAATAAAAAGAGGTAGTTTAATCGAACTACACGAATTCTTTTTTGGAGGTTAATCGGGCTAAAATTAAACCACCGCTGCAATATCAACTGCAACTTTTAACTTACTTTGTCCGCTACCATAAACGACCCCTTTTAAAGGTGGTACGTCATAATAATCTCGACCCCAACCAACTACAATATGTTGGTCTTTTGGAATCTGATTATTCGTTGGGTCAAAATCTACCCAGCCAAAACCTGGTATGTAAATAGCAAACCAAGCGTGAGAGGCATCAGCGCCTATTAATTTTACTTTACCAGGAGCAGGTAAAGTTTCTATATACCCACTTATATATCTTGCAGGTAAACCTACAGACCGTATACAAGCAATCGCTATTTGGGCGAAATCTTGACATACCCCTTTTTTCTCTTTCATCACTTCTTCGATTGGTGTAGAAATGGTAGAAAATTCAGAGTCGAAATCAAAATCGGTATAAATGCGCTGCATCAATTCGTATGTAGCTTCAAAAACAGATCTTTGGCCCTTATATGATAGTTCTGCATACTCTCGTATCGCCTTATTGGTTCTTCTTATAAAAATAGATTCCAATATATATTGCTTGGCTTCAAGAACTTCTGCATCCATACCTTGTAAAGCAGATAGCGCGTCGTTCATGGTAATACCTTTACATGCCTCGCTTTTTAAAGATTCATGAAACTTGGAATATTCCCTACTGATTTTACTTCTAGTGGTAACTTTTAATGTTCTATGCTCTGTTTGAATAGAAAAACGGGTAATATAGTTACCAAAAAAATCTTTTCGCTCTGTAATTTCTGCCGGTTCGGGCGAAATATCGATAGTGTAATTTAGCAACTCTTGTCCTTTTGATTCTCTTGGGCGCAATGTAGCAATATTATAACAATAACTTACTGGAGCGTTATAGTCGTACTTGGTAATATGTGTAATATTAAATATCATTATCAAATTGGAAAAGACTGTGTAAACAATTGAGTTTGCCTGTCTGTATGGTTAAAATAAGTATTGGAAATAGATTGTGAGGCTAGGTATAACAACTCTGAAAGTTCTTTTAAAAGTAAATCCAATTGTTCACGGGCAAAATCTGTTTCTGATTTGGTCTTTGTCAATTTAGAAGATTCTGCCAACCTTAACTTTGAGAATGCCTCAAACACATATTTCTGATAATTACTTAACTGATGATCATGTTTTGAATGTGGTAATCTTGCAATATCTTTTTGTAATCTACTTATCATGAATGTCAAAGAGCGGGCATAATCTAAATCTAATACCACTAAATCCAGCACATGTGCCAACTCTATATGGGAACGGTAACTATACCTATATATATTTAAACTTTCATGACTGGTCAACAAGTACTCCAACAAATCATACTCTACCTGCTCATCATATTTTATAGTCAATAAGGCTCTACATTTTGTAATGTTCAAAGTGCTTTGTTCCAATTGCAAACCTATAAAGTACAATAATAAGCCTTGTTGTACCATGATGCTTTCTTCAATTAACCCCATAAATGCTATTAAGCGGGTAATTAATTGATTTAAGACCTTAAGTATTTTATTAATAGAATGATCTTGACTATCGACCAGTGAAGTCCAAATTTGCTGAATATTTTCAAACACGCGCCACATATCTGAAGACCAAAGATTACGAATGGAGTAGTAGGAATTACTGAACATGCTTATCGTATGTGCCAAACTACCTATTCTATTTTTATCTAGAATAACCGATAACATTTCTTCATACGGGTTGTCCATTGCCAGCTTGCCATCTTTAGACTTTTCTACAAAACCTGGATAAGTTTTTGTTAAATGTGTTACTGCTTTAAACAGTACTTTCAGTTTTTCAGAATCTGGTTTTTCATCTCTATTTTTTACAATTGCCATTTGTCGCATTACGGTACGCAAAAAACGTGCATTGACCAAAGTACGGCCCACATAACGCCCTGCCCAATACAAATTCTCTGCCGTTAAACTGGGCAGATCATTGAGACCTGATATAGCTACAGATGATTTTCGTTGCCAATGCCTACTTTTATCTTCTTTAATGGGTTCGTCGCCCAATATCCAAAAATCCTTGCTTGTTCCGCCTCTTTGGTTTGATACTCTTACCGTTTCTCCATCTGGTGCTACCCTAACCAAGCCTCCTGGCATAACGGAATAATCCTCTTTTGAGGCGATACAAAAAGCTCTTGCAACAACATTTCTTGGGGCTAATTTACCGTTAGTAAAATTTGGTGCCGTTGAAAAATTGATACGCTCTTGCGCCACAAAACGATATGGGTGTTCTAGTATAATCTTTTTAAGATCATATAATTCTTCGGTACCCATTAACTCCCCAAAATAGATACTTTCCCTATTGGTACGGTCTATTCTTTTAATGACTAATTTCGATATGTTGTTTAAAACATAATTTCTTTCCTTCTCTTGTCCACACCACCACGATGCTATTTGCGGCAATTCTAATTCCTCGTCCATGAAAAATTTAGCTATGGCAGGCATAAAGGGAATCAAGCCCGGATTTTCAATAACTCCGCTTCCTATAGGGTTAATGACGGCTACATTTTTTCTTCGTACAACATCTAATAGCCCGGCAACGCCCAAATGTGAATCTTCACGTAATTCTAAAGGATCTGTAAAGGCATCGTCAACCCTACGTAATACAACATCTATCTGCTTTAAGCCTTGTAGTGATTTCATCCAAAGAAAGCCATCTCGCACCACCAAATCATTACCTTGCACCAAAGGATAACCTAAAAACGAAGCCATATAGGCATGTTCAAAATAAGTTTCATTATGAGAGCCAGGCGTAAGAATAACAATATTCGGATTTTCCTTTTTACCAGGTGCAGCATCAATTAGCATCTGATCGAACTCTTGAAAAAATCCTGACAAGCGCTTTACCTTCATATTGGCATACATATCAGGCAAAATTCTACTAGTGGTAGATCTATTCTCTAATGCATAACCCATACCGGATGGTGCTTCTGTACGATCATTTACCACCCATAAACGCCCATCTGTACCACGGCAAAGATCTGCTGCATATATGGACAAATACTTCTCTAACTGAAGCTCCATATCTGAACATTGTCTAAGAAAACCACGATGACCATAAATCACTTCAAAAGGAACTATTCCGTTTTTTATGAGTTTTCGTTCCCCATAGACATCTTTTAAAACCAAATTGAGCAGTTCTGCCCTTTGCTTTAATCCTGCTTCAACCTCAGCCCACTCATCTTGGTTCAACATAAAAGGAACCACATTTAGGTTCCATGGTCTGTGCATACCTTTTGGGTCGTTATATACATTATAGGTGACCCCATTTTCAGATAATAACCAATCAATATCTTTTTGACGTGCATTCAAACCTGCAACTCCCACTGCATCAAATGCGGTCAATAATTCATTCCAATAAGGTTTCATACCATTTTTCAATGAGTACATTTCATCATTACCCTGCTTGGTATCGTAATTATTGAACCAGCTTGTTTTTGTTGTTGGCATTAATTCGTTTATTACTTCTTACGTAAATCTGTTACATGCGGATACTCAGGATTCACCGGTATCTCTTTGTATGCAAATGTATTTGAACCTTTCTTAGGTTCTACCATTCTACCTGTAAAATTTGTTGAGGCAATCAATTCTGCAGGTACATCGGTATCTTGTGTCATGCCAATATCCCAAAATCTATTAATTCTACGCGATTCTGCTTCTAGGCTATTTACCGGATATGTATCATAAGAACGACCACCTGGGTGTGCCACAAAATAAGTACAACCACCAATAGATTTTTGGTTCCAATCATCCACGATATCAAAAACTAGCGGAGTATCTATACTAATGGTTGGGTGTAATGCCGACCATGGCTCCCATGCTTTAAAGCGAACTCCCGCTACATATTCTCCCTTTGTACCGGTTGAACTAAGCTCTATTTTTACGCCGTTACAGGTCAATGAATAGCGTTTATTATTGAAATTGTTCACTTTTACCTGTACACGTTCTAATGAAGAATCTACATAACGTGAGGTTCCGCCACCGGTCATTTCTTCCCCTAATACATTCCAAGGTTCTATGGCCATTCGTAGTTCCATTTGAATAGAGTTAACATCTACCATACCGTAAAGTGGAAAACGGAATTCAAAAAATGGATCGAACCAGTCTAACTTAAACGGATAACCCGCATCGTTCAACTGTTCTACAATATCCTTTATATCTTCTTTTACATAATGCTCCAACAAAAACTTATCATGTAACTCCGTACCCCAACGTACTAATTTGTGCTTGTACGGTTTTTTCCAAAACCAAGATACTAGCGTACGTACCAATAACATTTGCATTAAACTCATTTGTGCATGTGGCGGCATATCAAAAGCACGTAGCTCTAAGATACCCAAACGCCCAGACGAAGAATCTGGCGAATATAATTTATCTATACAGAATTCTGCTCTATGGGTATTGCCTGTAATATCTGTCAACAAGTGTCTAAACAGCCTATCCGTAATCCAAAAAGGGACTTCTTTATCCTCCGGTATCTGAGAAAAAGCGATTTCAAGTTCATACAAATTCTCCAATCTTGCCTCATCTACACGTGGTGCCTGACTAGTTGGACCAATAAATGCGCCTGAAAATAAATATGATAATCCTGGATGATGTTGCCAGAACGTTAAAAGACTTCTTAGCAATTGTGGGTTACGTAACAGCGGACTATCGGCCGGAGTTACGCCACCTAATGTTACATGGTTACCTCCACCGGTACCGGTGTGCTTGCCATCTAACATAAATTTTTCAGTACCTAAACGTGCTTGTTTTGCTTCGGCATATAATGTCAAAGTATTATCGGTAAGTTCTTGCCAGTTTTTTGCCGGATGCACGTTTACCTCGATTACCCCAGGATCTGGAGTAACCTTCAATACTTCTAATCTGTTATCCCTTGGTGGTTCATACCCTTCTAAAATTACCGGAACCTTCAATTCTTTTGCAGTGGCCTCTATACTTGCTACCAAATCTAAAAAGTCTTCAGCACTGTCTAATGGCGGTAGGTATAAGAACAGTTTACTTTCACGTACTTCTGCACAAATAGCTGTACGCACATATGGGTGTTTCCTTGGGTGAGATGATGATTTTAACTTTAGTCGTTTTTGTAAAGCATCGCCCGAATTTGGTAAATCTGGCGTATTTTCAAACAACTCTACTTCGGCCGTAGGTTCTGACGGTATTGGTGGATCTTTTGGCAAAGCCGCCAAAGGCAACCTTAAACCAATTGCAGAATTACCAGGCGTCAACAACAAATGTTTATTTCTAAATTTCCACTTATTGGTCAGCCATTTATTGTTCTTTTTGGTCAACGGATATACATGACCAACGGATTCTCCGATCCCTTTCTCCAATATCTCACCTAGTTTTCTACGCAGGTGACTATCGTCTTTGTTATATTTTTTAGGGTCTACATCTACGGGCAACTTACTTTCTTCCCATAAAAAGTAAAACGCATCTTCATAAGCAGGCATTACGCTATTGGTCTTACAACCTAAATACCCGCCTAAGGTCTTTAAAAATCGTTTTGTTATATTCCTGGGCATTTTATACTCCTCAGAAAAAGATGCCAACAAGCTTAGATCGTTCCAAATTGGTTTTCCATCTTTTCTCCAGTGAATACCGATCAACCAACGAGGTAAAGCTTCACCCGGGTACCATTTACCTTGAGCGTGGTGCAGAACTCCGCCTTTACCGAAAACTTCTAACAATCTTGTAGATAGCTTACTCGCCAATTCTCTTTTGTGCTGACCATCTGCTGCGGTATTCCACTCTTCAGATTCCATATCGTCTACAGAAACAAAAGTAGGCTCACCACCCATGGTCAGGCGAACATCATTTGCCTGTAATTCTTCTTCTACTTTAAAACCAAGATTGTAAATGGCGTTCCACTGTTCTTCTGTATATGGTTTTGTAACACGAGGCGATTCAAATATTCTAGTAACCGAATTTTCAAATTCAAAAGTCGTTTCTGCAAAATCACTATAACCACTTACCGGAGCCGCACTTTCATATGATGGCGTACATGCTAGTGGAATATGCCCCTCGCCGGTAAAAAGTCCAGATGTGGCATCTAAACCGATCCAACCGGCACCTGGCAAATACACTTCTGTCCATGCATGTAAATCTGTAAAATCTTCTTCTGGACCTGAAGGGCCGTCCAATGATTTTTCATCAGATTTTAATTGTACCAAATACCCAGATACAAAACGTGCCGCCAAACCTAAATGCCGAAGTGTCTGTACTAACAGCCAAGCAAAATCTCTACAAGACCCCAATTTTGCTTTTAAAGTTTCTTCGCAAGTTTGTACACCAGGCTCCATACGTAAGGTATAGTCTAAGTGATTATACAAAGCACTATTAAGCGTTATCAGAAAATCAATACTTCGTTGTGGTGTTAAATCTATTTCAGAAACCCACTTTTTTAAAAACGGACCACTCTCCACTTTCTCCAAATAAGGTAAAAGTTCTTTCTTTGTTTCTTCAGAATACTTGAAAGGAAATTCTTCACAAGATTCTTCCACGAAAAAATCGAACGGATTTATCGTCTTTAAATCGGCTATTATCTCAACATCTACAGATAGCTCTGTAGTCTTATCCGGAAATACAATTCTTGCCATATAATTTCCAAAAGGATCTTGTTGCCAATTGAAAAAATGATTCTCTGGTTTAATTTTTATAGAGTACGCCTCAATAGGTGTTCTACTGTGTGGTGCAGGTCGTAACCTAAATATGTGAGGCGATAGATTTATGCTTCTATCATAGATATATTTTGTCTTGTGTTTGATTGCAACTTTTAATGCCATGTGGTTGTGGGATTTCGATACTACCTAATATAACAACTAATATCAGCAATTGTATATAACTATACATTAATCATAAAATTTTTATTCATAATAGAGCTGAGGTTATATTTTTTGATGAATTATTGATCTTAAGATAGAATTGTTGTTGTTTTCTTTTGATGGGATATATAAGAAAGACTATTGAAACGGAAATATAAATGACCTAGATTTTTTTTTGTAAATTGTTAATTTGTAACCAAATTTAAAAATATGGAAAAGGCTCTACAAACCATGATTGACAACATGCCCGAAAAAACGGGTAAATCTTTAGAAGAATGGAAGGTAGTTTTAAAAAGAAAATCCTTTGTCAAACATTCTGAAAGTGTCAATTATTTAAAGAAAGAGCATGGTGTGACACATGGGTTTGCAAATACAATTGTTTCTTTATCAAAAGAAGAAAACAACTCACCAAATGATTTAGTTACGCAACAATACAAAGGAAAAGAAAGTATATTTCCCATTTACGAAGCTCTATTAAAAATGGTACAATCTTTTGGTGACGATGTTACCATCACTCCAAAAAAGACCACAGTAAGCATCATACGTAAAAAGCAATTTGCGCTGATAAAACCCGCAACTAAGACAAGAATAGATTTAGGAATAAAAATAAAAGATAAACCTACTACAGACCGACTAGAATCTTCTGGCCCATTTGGTAGCATGTGTACACACAGAGTACAACTTACAAATACCAATCAAGTAGATGATGAATTAATTGTTTGGTTGAAGGAAGCTTATGAAAAGGCTAATTAGTATAATTTATAAAGACAACAATGCCAAAGCATCTGCAGTTTTACCATCTGCCAACCACAGTTGGGCTAGTTTATGTAGTTCGTTAATATCTTCGTCGCCATTTAATATCGATTTTACCTCAGCGTGTTCTGCAATCGCAACTATAGCTTCTTTTGTTGGCAGTTGTTCCAAATTCCCCAGCCTACCTAAATTATTACCTGTTAACACCGTACTGTTCTGTACAGCTTCCGGTAACATATCTACACCGATGCCTTTTGTACGTATTGGTTTGGGGATTTCAAATAAAGCATCGCCACTGGCTCTGCAATACCAATTGCCTCCCATACGGGCTACTAAATCCAACTTCGGAGTATCTAATTTTCCTTCAGTATCTAAAAAAGCTTTCTTTACATGAATTTGAACCACTTTGGCCAGCACCAAATTACCTGCTCCCGGTCCGTTACCCAAGGCAATTACTTGGTCTACTACACACTCGAAAGCAACCGGTGCCTCCCCTACTCTTGGCGGCTGAACCTTATCGCTTGGCACTTGCGTAAAACCTGCTTTTACAAATTCATTTACACCGTCACCATATTCGGTACTTGACAATGACATTTGTTCAACCATGTCATAATTTACAATATTGATCACCGTTTCTTTTACCTCCAATACATTCTCCAAAGTATGTTTTGTAGTATTATCACGACCTCTTCTAGAAGGTGAAAAAACCATCATTGGCGGATTTACACTGAACAAATTAAAATAGCTAAACGGACTCAAATTCACATTCCAATTTTTATCAACTGTACTAGCAAAACAAATAGGTCTTGGCGCTACGGCAGATAATAAATACCCATGTAATTCTTGTTGAGAAATACTGTTTGGATCTATAGAATTGATTTCTTCGTTATTTGACATGTTATAAACTTATATGGTGAATTGTATTGTTTTATTTCCTTGGTAAAATAGTTCCGGTTACTTCACCAAATCCTACTCTCTTACTATCTTTTTCGGCGAAACCTCTCATGATAATTTTATCGTTATCTTCAATAAATGTTCTTTTACTTCCATCTTTTAGTTTGAACGGTTTTTTACCGCCCCAAGAGATTTCTAATAACGATCCATACGAACTTTCGTCTTTTCCCGAAATGGTACCCGATGCCATAACATCGCCTACGTTAATATTGCATCCGTTTACGGTATGGTGCGCCAATTGCTGCATCATATTCCAATACATGAATTTGAAATTAGATTTGCTAATGGTGGTTTCTTCTGAAGTTGATGATGACATAGCAACCTCTAATTGTATGTCATAATTTTTTTCTCCATCGTACCCTAAATACGAAAGGACTTCTGGTTCTTGCTCAGGACCTTGAACCTTAAATGGTTCTAAGGCTTCTAACGTTACAATCCATGGGGACATGGATGATGCAAAGCTTTTCCCTAGAAACGGTCCTAATGGCACGTATTCCCATTTCTGGATATCGCGTGCGGACCAGTCATTGAACAAAACCAAGCCAAAAATATGTTTAGAGGCATTTTCTGTAGTTACGCGTTCACCCAATTCAGTGCTTTTACAAACAACAAAGCCCATTTCCAATTCAAAATCCAATCGACTTGATGCTTGAAAAATCGGCACATCCATGTCATTAGATTTTACTTGCCCCATCGGTCTTCTAATATCAGTACCACTCACAACTATGGATGATGCACGACCATGGTACCCTACCGGAATATGTCGCCAATTTGGTAACAAAGCGTTCTCAGGATCACGAAACATTTTCCCCACATTGGTAGCATGTTCTATACTGGAATAGAAATCTGTATAATCACCTATTTGAACAGGTAAATGCATTTTAGCATCTTTCTGCAACACAAAAACTTCTGGGTGATTCTTCAATGGCGAATTTTCAGAAACCAATAACTTCTGAATATCTAAACGCGCTTTGTTCGTTATTTTCTTTCCTAAAGCTATAAAGTCGTTCAAAGTAAATTTCTTAAAATAGCTAGCATCTACATCTAACAAACCTAGCTCAGAAACTAAAGCTAAATCTACAATCTGTTCGCCAATGGCAATTCCTGCTTTTGGTTCTTCCGTATTTTTAGAGAAGATGCCAAAAGGGAGATTATAGATAGAAAAATCGGAATTATCGGGTACATTGACCCATGTATTTAATGTTGTCAAGTGTTTTGTAATTTCTGTTATAACCAAGATTTGTAATAATCGCCATCATCTAACTTCATTGCATTTTCAGTGACCTTTAATGGTTTAAATGTATCAATCATTACCGCTAATTCTTCTGAACCTTTCTGCCCAATACTTCTTTCTGCAGCTCCTGGATGTGGACCATGTGGTATGCCGGCGGGATGCAAAGAAATATTACCGGGTTGTACTCCGTTTCTACTCATAAAATCACCGTCTACATAATACAGCATTTCATCAGAATCTATATTAGAATGATTATAAGGTGCCGGTATGGACTGCGGATGGTAATCATACAACCTTGGTACAAACGAACAAATTACAAAGGCATTTGTTTCAAAAGTTTGATGCACCGGTGGCGGCTGATGGATTCTACCTGTAATAGGCTCAAAATTGTGAATAGAGAATCCGTAGGGAAAATTGTAACCATCCCAACCTACAACATCAAAAGGATGACCTATATATACCATTTCATGTATGACACCTTGCTTCTTCACTTTTATTAAATGTTCATTGGTATCGGTAAAAGTTTCCAAATTCTCCGGCAATTTATAATCGCGCTCACAAAAAGGAGAATGCTCCAATAATTGTCCAAACCAATTACGATATCTTTTTGGAGTATAGATGGGTGAGTACGATTCCGCAAACAAAATACGATTGTCCTCACCATCAAAATCTATCTGATAAATTGTTCCTCTTGGAATTATTAAATAATCACCATACTCAAACTTGATCTGTCCAAAAATGGTTCTTAACGTACCCGCACCTTTATGTATGAACAGCATTTCATCTGCATCGGTATTTTTATAAAAATACTCGCGTAACGATTTGCGTGGTGCAGCTACCCCAATGACAATATCACTGTTCACCAAAAGTGGCTCTCGTGCTTCTAAAAAATCATCTTGTGGCAGAGCGTTAAAACTTACCAACTTTAAGGAACGTATATTCTTCTCCAAAGCAATTTTCGGAGATACATCTGTACTCTTCAATATCTCCTTGACCGTTGTTGGTCGGTTATGGTGATATAGTAAAGAGGACATACCGTCAAAGCCAATGGTACCGAACAATTGCTCAGAGTACAGTTTACCATCTGGTTTTCTAAACTGTGTATGACGCTTAATCGGCAACGACCCTTGTTTGTGATATATAGGCATATACGTTTGTTAATCTAGTTAATACTCTACTTTTAAAAATACGTTATTCTTGAATGTTTTAGGAATTTGTTGAACCTATAAAGTTCCTCTTAATTCTTGCTCGCGCTCAATAGCTTCAAATAAAGCTTTGAAATTTCCTTTTCCGAACGAAGTTGCTCCTTTTCTCTGAATAATCTCAAAGAACATCGTTGGTCTAGCCTGTACCGTTTTTGTGAAAATTTGCAACAAATATCCTTCATCATCACGGTCTACCAATATACCAAGTTTTCTCAATGATTCGATGTCCTCATCAATTTCACCAACTCTTTCGGTCAATAAATCATAATATGTCGTAGGTATCGTTAAAAACTCTACACCCCTACTCTTAAGATCAGAAACCGTTTTTACAATATCATCTGTAGCAACGGCAATGTGCTGAACACCTTCACCTTCATAAAACTCCAAGTACTCATCTACTTGAGATTTTTTCATTCCTGGAGCAGGTTCGTTGATCGGAAATTTAATACGACCGTTCCCATTACTCATTACCTTACTCATAAGGGCCGTATACTCGGTAGAAATATCGTTATCGTCAAAAGACATAATTTGCTTAAAACCCATAACGTTGGCGTAGAAATCTACCCAATAATTCATTTTACCTTCATTCACATTCCCTACCATATGATCTACAAATTTCAATCCTGTAGATGTTAGTTCGTAATCGCTGTCCCATTTTTGATAACCCGGTAAAAATGTACCGTTATAGTCTTTTCTTTCTACGAAAATATGTACTACTTCACCGTAAGAATAAATACCTGAACTTACTACTTTACCTTGCTCATCTTCTTCGGTTTTTGGCTCCATATAACTTTTGGCTCCTCTTTTTACCGCTTCTTCATAGGCATAGGTTGCATCATCAACCCATAACGCAGTAACTTTAACCCCATCACCATGCTTATCGATGTGCCTACCGACGTCGGTTCCACTTTTTAGGGGTGATGTCAACACCAATCTAATTTTACCTTGCTCTACTACATAAGACTCAAAATTCTTACTACCTGTTTCAAGACCTTTATAAGCTAAAGATTTAAAGCCAAATGCAGTTTTGTAATAATGCGCTGCTTGTTTAGAGTTACTTACGTATAGCTCTAAATAATCTGTTCCGTTAATTGGCATAAAATCTTGCGCCTCTTTGTGATCGTTTTGTGCTACTGTTGCTGTTGACATACTGTTGGGTTTTATATTTTTATTTCGTTTATTGTTGCTTCCGCAACATGTATATTAAAAATTTTTATGCTGTTGCCGCTTGGGATTTCATTAGTACTTCTAAAGCCGCTAAAAGTGCTTTATTGGCTTCTCTAACCCCGAATGAAATTCTGATTTTTCCAGGAGCTCCGAAATTACCTACCGGACGCACCATGATACCACGTTGCTCTAAGAATGAAGTGAATTCCATATCATTGATTGGTGGATCTATTAGTACAAAATTACCCTGCGTTTGCCAATGTTTAATCTGTAAAGCATCAAGTCCATTCAAAACAAACCTTCTTTCCTCTTTAACCAATGCTACTGTTTGGTTTACAAAACCTACATCTTTTAGTGCAGCGATTGCCCCCTCTAATGCCAATGAAGACAATAAAAATGGTTTGCAAATTCTACGCATGTAATTACTAATTTCTAAAGGAGCATAGCAATAACCTATGCGCAGACCGGCTAAACCATATGTTTTTGAAAAACTATTTATTGCTATCACATTTTTACCCTCTACTACAAAAGGTAATCCTGATGTGTAATCTTCAGCTTCGGCAAAATGTCTGTACACCTCATCTAAAACCAATATCACATGCTCTGGTAATTTCTCAATGAAGTTTCTTAAATCTACTAAAGGAATATAATTCCCGGACGGATTATTAGGCGATGCAAGAAATACAAGCTTCGTTTTATCTGTGATAGCTTCTAGAATACCGTTCAAATTATAATCGTAATTCTTGGTCATTGGCACATTGACGGCCTTTGCTCCCATCCAACGGGTAAAAGCAGTATAAGGCAAAAAGCAAGGCTGACTCACTATAACCTCATCTTCTTCGCTTAAAAATGCTTTAGAAATCATATCTATAATTTCTGAACCGCTATTTGCCGTGATAAAATTATCGGCAACTAAAGCCTCATCAAAATCCTTTACCAAGGCTTCACGTAATCTTATATCGGTATTATCTGGATAGAAACTTAAATCATCTAAGGTATTAGCTAAAGCTTCTTTCACCTTTGGAGAATACCCTAACGGATTTTCATTTGAAGAAAGCTTGTGCACGGTAATTCCATCTGGCATTACTATTTTCTTTCCGCCCCCTTTATACGTGCTATCCTCTAATATATATTTCTTGAAATATAGCTGCATATATCTTATACTTTAGACCAATTCATCTGTAGTAAAAATACAACTTTTATTGTATTTTGTTGCATTAACAACAATTTTAATGATAAACTGCTGTATTTTTGGAAGAATAACTATTGGATTATGGACAGGACGGAGGGCTTCGGCGTATATATTGACCGCACGCTTAAAAAAGTACAAAGCACTTTTTTAAAGGTGTTCGCAGAAAACAACATTGATTTAACTATTGAACAGTGGGTTATCTTGCAACGAGTACATTTAGAAGGAAAAGATGCTTCACAGGCAGATATTGCAAAATCGAACTTTAGAAATAGGGCTACAACCTCCAGAGTTATAAGCGGATTGTGTAAAAAAGGGTTTTTACGCAAGTCTAGATTCAGGGATGATCAAAAAAGATATAAACTTGTTATTACCGACGAAGGCTCGGCACTCATTAAACAAGTAATGCCCTTCATCAAAGATTTAAGAAAAGTTAGCACCGTAGGGATCCCCGAAGCAGAATTTGAAATATTTTATAAAGTTCTTGATCAATTGTGGGAAAATTTTGATCAATACGAAGGCGGCCCATAACCTTATTTTCACATATCGAAGAAATATTAAAATTTTTGTGTGATTTTCGTTTTACCAGTCTATAAAAATCACTAAGTTTGCACCCACATTTGAAAAAAATGGTGTCGGTCGCATAGCTCAGCTGGATAGAGCATCTGCCTTCTAAGCAGACGGTCGAAGGTTCGAATCCTTCTGCGATCACTCTGAAGCCCCTATGGGGCTTTTTTGTTTTTTGAATATTTTCTCCTGCTCAATTATTACCACATATATATTAAACCATTTTTAATTTTAGCATTTTTCTTATTTTTGTTTTTAAGAATAATATCATTTTTAGATGTATACACTGACCTACGAATCTGTTGCCACCAATGCTCTTGAGATAGCAGAAATGGAAGAGCTACTTGAGAAAGCACGTGCCAATAATATAAAAGATAGTATTACAGGCTGTCTAATCTATTATCAAGGAAAATTTGTTCAATTGTTGGAAGGTGAACGAAAAGAAATAGATGTTCTATATGACAAAATCAAACAAGACCCTCGTCATAAAAATGTTACTCTTTTCTCTGATGATCAAATAACCAAAAGAACTTTTCCGAATTGGGGTATGGCATATTACCCTATTGATGAGGACGGCACTAACAAATATGAGTTCGAACAGTATAAAAGAAATTTAATTTTACTTTCTGACCTAGTTGAACCTACAAATGTTACTGCAAGGCATTTTTGGAAGAAAATAAAAACAATGATCTCTCAGCCACCACTTTAAGGCACTGTTATTTCAAGATTCTAATGATATATGATCTCTATTAATCATCATCGCTTTTTATTAGAGGATGATCTTTTCTACCTAATCCAATTATTTTAATAATATTTATTATTGTATTATATAACATTAAAACCACTACTATTAAAGCTGAACTCAATATAGCGCTAATACCAATAGTTACGTAATAAATGATATCAAAATATTTCTCGGGTATATTTTCACTTTCTGTTACCGGTAAATTAAAAACCAAAAAGAAAAGTAGAGAAGCAATAAAAATTGCTGTATCAAGCTTGGCAATTTGCATAATGTGCATATAATGATCATTCTTCAATTCTGAGTTCGTACCCGAACTGACCCCTAATAACGTTAGCATTAAAGCAAGAATTGTAGCCGACGCCAGTACAATTGTGTTACACAAGGTATTCAAACCTGTTAAGCTAGATTTTATCAACTCTTTAGCTTCGTACCCACTTAAATTGCCCAACATAAATGTACCTAAGCTTATAAAGGTCAAAGAAATCAACCCCCCAATAATTGCTCGTTTTTTGTAACCTGAAATATCTATGTCCATCTACTTAAAATTTAAGACTTTAAAAGTTCGTGACAAATCTTGCCAACACCCATGTAACCGTAACTCCGAAAATCATATGTGCAACTATTAATTGTACAAAGAAGAACCTCCAATTAATTTTTGGTGGATTTTTATGATAACTGACTAAAATTAACCACCCTGCAACACCGATAATTCCTAAAATAAATCCTAAGAATAATCCGGTCCAAATAAAAACTCCTTCAGATAAATAAAAATAATAGCAATAAAGTATGGTCGCCATAGTTACACCAATGGCAAAATGAATAATCCATCCTAAATAATAATTGTCTCCAATTTTTTTAGTAGTAAAATTTAAATAATTTAGGAAACGATTTAGCAAATGTGCCTCATTAAACTTATTATCAGTAAGAGATTCTACCACTTGACTAAACCCGGTCATAATGGCGGTTCCTAAAATACTAGAAATAATTATCGCCAAAATTTCCATAGCTGAATATCTAATTAAACCGTTAGGGAATAGAAATATAATTAACCCGAGTTTCCTAAAAAGAAGGAGCATAATGAATTTGTAATTTTAAGTTGTGAACTCTAAAAACATCTCAAAATGCTCCAGGACAAG
>Ga0209344_10002249_pt1 | contig 22024 bp, 19 predicted proteins | sample Cruoilmetagenom6_FD_187293 | JGI IMG/M metagenome (GOLD analysis project Ga0209344, IMG submission 187293) | Oil polluted marine microbial communities from Coal Oil Point, Santa Barbara, California, USA - Santa Barbara Oil Seep Sample 6 (SPAdes)... | ecosystem: Environmental > Aquatic > Marine... | reverse complement strand
CTCGCGTCGGACTGATCCTCCACCCACGTATTAGCCCTTTCCACTTTTCAGTGCCCTACACGCTGTTCGGCATGGTGATGATCGATCGCCCACTATTCGATCTATTCATTGTGGCTCCGGGAGGAGAATCATTGGAGGCCGAGCACGCCATGACGATCCGTCCCGATGGCGGTTTAGAGCTTTTGGACAACGTGGATATCGCGGTGGTGCCTGGCTGGCATGACCTGAACGAAGCCCCGCCGCCCGAGTTAGTTGAGGCGCTCGTCCGCTGTCATGAACGGGGTGCTCATGTGGTCGGGCTCTGTTATGGCACCTATGCTCTGGCTTACGCGGGGCTGCTCGACGGCAAGCGAGCGTCGACCCACTGGCTCGCCGAGCAGGATTTCAGTGCCCGCTTCCCCAAGGTCAAACTGGACACGAATGCACTCTACGTGAAAGAGGATCGGCTGGTGACATCGGCGGGCACGGCCGCTGGACTGGATTGCTGTTTGTTCCTGGTGCGCGAGTATTACGGCGCGCAAATTGCCAACAAGGTAGCCCGGGTCATGGTAGTTGCGCCGCATCGTGAGGGTGGCCAGGGGCAGTTCATTGAACAGCCGGTTGCCTTCTCTACCCAGGATGCCCATCTCAATCGCCTGCTCGACTACCTACGCAAACATTTGGCGTCATCGCACACTATCGACGAACTCGCCGACCGAACGGCTATGAGTCGGCGAACCTTTACTCGCCATTTCCGTAAAGCCACCGGCATGACAGTCGTGGAGTGGATGGTAAACGAGCGTTTACGGCGCGGGCGCGAGCTGCTGGAAACTACCTCCTTAACGGTAGAAACCATTGCGGAAAAGAGCGGTTTTCACACGGCAACTTCGTTTCGAAAACATTTCAGGCAGCGCCATCATGTCAGCCCGCGCGACTGGCGCAGAACTTTCGGCGAAAATTTTGACTATTATTAGATTTGTCTTACCTTTCCCCGGCAATTGTTCGTGATGACACCACTTCAGCCGATAGAAGCCAACAGAAAGCGCTTTCGTGTCTGTTTATCTATTGCGTTGGTAAAGGGGTATTGATCTCAACTTTTCGATATTCTTACCAGCCAATTTCTAAAACGAATACTTGAGCATTGGAAGACTGGTTGGCTTAAATGAAAGTCAATGCTCACAAAACTTAGCTGTCGACATTTTTCACACGGCTTTACTTTCACTGTTAGATTGCCTAGCGAGCGCCCTGGGTAGATGCCTCGGTCACATGCGTTATGCTGGGCAACGTAGCGCTTATTATCAGCCCTTAGGGGCACCCAGTTTTAACGATGTTTCTGTGACATCTAGGGAAGCAGAATAGGTCAGCGCCTCATCGCCCGGCGAGATGTGGAAGGGATTGTTTCTAATGCCAGACGACTCTGATCGTCAGCTCGCATGGGGATACGACTCACAGCCATGGCTGACCGAATGAGCAATGTGCTGAAGCATGCCAATTTCGTTAATTCAATTATCAATGTTCATAAGGTCGGACGCCGGGAGGCAACGCCAGCACTTTCACGATAGAGGCCAGGATACTCTCCACCCCGATAGCTGAAATGCAGCGCATCACCTTCATGCAATGCTTCGCCATCTTTTAGAGGAACCGGCAAGGTAAGCGAGCATTCATTTAGCGCTAATTTAATGGAATCGAACACCTGAATTTGAGTTAACAGATGAAAGCATTCTCCAGGACGAGCCTCAGGGATGCGAACTGAGTGACACTTAAGCTCTGTGAGCGCAGATGCTGCATCAAGGCGTAAAATAGGCGCTTTCCAGAGGGGCGCCGCCTGCCCCTCAATGCTCATTGGCCTGAGAAGTGCCAAGCCCACTTCCACCCCTTCTGGAACTAAAAAGCCGCCCGGTGCAAGTTGGGGAGCCAGGTTTGCCGCAATCGCAACTTGAGGTTCGCGCCGCAATGCTGACGCCACTGTTTCGGTTAACACGACATGCGGTATGTGTTCTGGCGGGCATTGATACCGAGTGGCATCACCACAAACAGCCCTAATCAGATAATCTTCACTTGCTGTTGCTGAAACAACACGACGGGCTAGGTCAAGAGTGCTGGGCTGATACTCCAGCAACGTGAATCCGATTTCGTCAGATGAGTACCAGACCGTCAGGCTCAGCCCTAACAAGTCAAAAGGGCCAAAACCTGCATCCAAAATGTGAATACGTTCACCATGAAACCGATCACGTGCTTCAGAAACTGCCATACATAACCCCTTCATAAACCGGCTGGTGCGCAAATACTCACGCAGGCAGAGCTCAGCATCTCTGACAGAAATTGCTGCACCGTCCGGCAGGGCACTCTCACGGATGGCATTCGGCATTGTTTCAAGCTTTGTGAACGCTACCAATGTATCGTGAAGCGGCCAGGCAGCCATTGCACGCTCACCCGGCATTAAGCTCTCATCAGCAATGCGTAGGCATGCCCTGCGAAAGGCTTCTTAGTTTTATCTTCAAGCCGCTTATGATAGATGGTACGGAGATGCTCAGCCTATTGCTCGGTGTGCTGTTTTCCACGCTCCGCATGGCAGGCGGTAGCCGCCATGAGGCGTCATACACGTAAATAACCTAATCAAGAAATAAGCAGCATAAACGCCACTCAAGAGGTCCGCCCGATAACGTAGATTATGGTCACATTTATATTCACCTCTCTTAGGCATCATGTTAGCTTAATCCTATAGACTGACGTGTAACCATTATAAAAAAGGGGTGTGCCATGTCCTCACTTCGCCATCTTCTCAACGTCAACGAGCTTGGCCTCGGTACTACACCAATCCTCCTGATTCATGGGTTCGGCTGTGACCAAACGGTATGGCGTCGTCTTGTTCCTGTTCTTGAAACAGACTATCGATTGTTCCTGGTCGACCTCGCTGGTTTCGGCTGTGCGGCGCCAGAGGCCTACGACAAAGAGCGGCATAGCACCCCGTCCGGGCACGCTGAAGATATCGTCGCCCTATGCGATGAATTGGGCTTGGAAAACGCGATAGTTATTGGCCACTCCATTGGCGGCACCATCGCGATGCTCGCCTCCATCCAGCGTCCCCAGGCTTTCCAACGTTTGGTTATGATCTGCAGCTCAGCGCGTTACCTAGACGATCCACCTGACTACCATGGCGGCTATACCCATGAACAACTTGATGGATTGCTGCAGCTAATGGAGCTGAATTATCTCGATTGGGCGGGCACCGTCTCAAAGGTGGCGCTCGGTGACGCAGGCACCCCCGTTCACCAACAAAACCTACAGCAACGCTTTCTTGCGATATCGCCCGACGTAATGCGGCCGCTGGCAAGGAGTATCTTTCACGGTGATACGCGCCACCACCTGACCCACGTCACGGTGCCCAGCTTAATCGTTCAGACCGCCCAGGATGCCATGGTGCCCTTAGAAGCAGCCCAGTTCCTCCAGGCGCACCTTGCGAGTAGCGAACTGGTGGTGCTGGACGCCGGTGGTCACTACCCCCAGCTTACCGCTCCTGACCTCTTGGCCGAGGCACTTCAAGAAAGCATCCAGGCGCAAGGGGACTGAGGCGGATGGGATCTAAAGCTTCGGATCTCGCTCGCTGGTGGCAGTTCGCGCCCTCTGGTCAAGCCGTTGTCGATGGCCAGGGTATAATTTTGCTGGCTAACTACACCCTCTGTGATTGGTTGAGCTGCTCAACACACCAGCTAATTAACCAGTCGGCCAGTGATTTATTTACTGTTGAGTCGCGCATGCTCTACCTGGGCGTTCTTGCATATCGACTATCGGATGTGGGGGTGGTCGATGAAGTCCATCTCCACTTGCGCTTAAAAAACGACGACACCCTCCCGGTACTATGTAGTGCGCGCCGTTTGGGCGTTGAAGATGCCTCCTTGACGTTAATTTCGATGCTCCCTATCGGTCGTAAAGATCGCCTTGAACGCGAGCTGCTAGAAGCACGTCAGGCGATCCAACGAGCCTTAGAGGAAAAAAACGCGGTCATAAACGAGCTAGAAGTAATGAGTGCCACACTGGAATCACATAATTCGGAGCTGCAACGACTAACCATGCAGCTTGGGCATGAGGCGGGCAGCGATTCGCTTACTGGCCTACCCAATAGGCGCCACTTTGATCGCGTACTGCAAGAGCGGCTGGCAATAACCACCGGCTCTCGCAGCTCTGATGTTTTCAGCGTCGCCATCCTCGATATCGATCATTTTAAGCCGATCAATGATGACCATGGTCATGGCGTGGGTGATCAGGTGTTGCAACAGCTTGCTAAGCTCCTCGCCTCACAACTGCGCGGTCGAGATATTGCCGCGCGCATCGGCGGCGAAGAGTTCGCCTTGCTCATGCCGGAGACCTCCCTCGACGATGCGTTCAACGCCCTGGAGCGCCTGCGCCTTGCTATTGAAAAGCACCGTTGGCAGCCAGTGCCTATCACCGCCAGCTTGGGCGTGACGGGCTATTTACCAGGGGATACAAGCGAGAGCATGATGACGCGTGCCGACGTTGCCCTCTATGCCGCTAAACATCACGGGCGTAATCACGTCGCCAAGGGATAAAACTACGTTCCTAAGCGACAAAAGGAGTTAGTCATGCGCGTTAGAATGGCTAAGCTGAGCGTACGGGATGATACTAATCTTCCCTACCGAATGCGTGATATTGCGGCAGATGTCGGCCTACTGATGGCGGCCACCGCGTTTACTCTCCTTGGCGGCACGGGACTTCTCGGTCATCTTGTGGGCATCGCTTATCCACTCAGCGGCGTAATGGTAGCCGATGCAGCGCTGACGGGCTTCCTTGCCGGTCTCTGCTTATTGGGGTGGCTGTTTAATTGGCGCGGGCTGACCTACTTAGCCGCTATACCGTTGGCGTTGGTCACGCTCTACACCTTGCTGCATAACAGCCTCGCTGGCGACCCTTGGGCAGGCGAATCCTGGGTGTCCGGTGGGCCGAGAATTCTTTCTACCGCCGCGTTTCTTTTACTCCTAGTCGCTGTATGCACCGTACTAGGCATGAAGCGGTTCTGGCACCGGTTAGTCTGGGGCGTTAGTGGGTTACTTGCTCTAGGCGCGGGTAGCTTTTCATTGCTGCTGACACTACTTCCATCTCGGCGTTTAGATTGGGCAGAAGGCTTTGTATCTGCCCCTTTATTAGCCACTCTCTATGCGTTGTTGGGAGGGCTCGCTTTTATCGTTGCCGCGTGGCGCGGCAGTCGGCGATTGTTTCCCTTGGGGTGGCTAACCCAGCTCGCCGCGGTTACCGGTGTGATGGTGAGCTGCTTAGCTTGGTATACATTAAGCTGGAGTGCTCAGAGTGAGATGCAGCGCCAGGCAACGATTCTGATGGACAATGCAGCCTATAACGTCCGCCACACCATGCAGGAGCAGCTGGAACTCATACAACGTTTGGCCTGGCGACAAGGGTTAGGTGATGATCGCCAACAAAGGGAACGTTGGACGCATGATGTTCAGACGTATTTCCAACACGCGCCTTATTTAAAGACCCTTGCCTTGTTGAGCTCCGATGGAGAGATTGAGGATCTGCGTGTTTCTAGGGGTCAACAGCAGCCTCCCTCTTTCCAGGAGATAGATCTTTCCACTCTTCGCGCTGAACTTCTTCTCGGGTGGTCGGAAGCGTGGGCGTTACTGGCGCCTAACAGACCGAGTACGTTATTGCTTGTTGCCCCCTTAGGTAACAATACGGGTAGCTATTTGGTCGCTGAAATAGCGTTAGTCGAACTGCTTGAACGTGAACTCAGCCTACCTACGAACTTGTTTCGTCTCACTGTCGGTGGCGATAGGCCTTTCCTGATCTTGAAGCAATCCAGAAATGTCACCCAGAACAGCGGCACACGCCCACTCCCTCATTTAGCACAACGTCATATCGGGCTTCCCGGCGGCATTCGCCTGACGTTTGACGTCCATATGGACTCAATATCAGGCCTGCTGCGTGCAGGTGCCATGCCCGCGGGTTTTGCTATTGCTGGACTGACGCTCAGTTATCTACTGGCGCTAAGCCTAGGGCTCGTCAGACTGGTGCTTTGGCGGTCGCGTGAGTTGTTAGACGCACGTCAACGTCTCAAAGCACAATATGACCTTGAACAACGTTACCGTTCGCTCTTCCTCTACCATCCCGATGGCGTCTTCTCGATTGATCCTGAAGGTCGTATTGCTACCGCGAATGATGCCTGTAGTAAAATTACCGGGCTTTCCAACGATGAGATGCTGGGCCGCCACTTTGCTACTTTTTTGCAGCCACAAGACGTTGAGCGCATGCAGACGCTTTACGCGGTAACGTTGAAGGGGCAGCCTACCCAAGTAGGGCTTCAAATAACGAGTCGCGACGGACAGTTAAAGTCCCTAGACCTGACAACGATGCCGATTATTGTCGACGGTACGACGCAGGGGGTCTTCGTTATCGTTAAAGACATCACTCAACAGCACGAGCAGAAGGCCCAACTCGCTTACCAGGCAACTCATGACCTGCTCACCGACCTGCCCAACCGCATGGTTTTCAATGACCACCTAGAAAAGGCAGTTCATAAGGCACAGCTAACGGCGAGCCTTCTGGTGGTCATGCAGCTCGATCTGGACGGTTTTAAAGCGGTTAATGATGGGCTGGGCTATCACATTGGCAATCAGCTTTTGGTGGCGGTGGCCGAACGGCTACGTCAGATGAGCGGGCCAGACGTTAGCCTAGCTCGTCTCACCGGTGACGAGTTTGCCCTACTATTTATTGGTCTTCAGGACTGTCAAGCTGTGAGCGATGCAGCCGAGCGAGTGCTTGATAAATTGTTGGCACCTTTTCAGCTCGACGGCAAGGCCGTTCATATCAGTGCCAGCATCGGCATCGCATGTAATGCTGAACCCTTTGAATTTGCTTACGAATTAATGCAGCGCGCCGACCTTGCCATGGCTGACGCCAAGCAAAAGGGACGTAACACTTGGCATTGGTATCAAGGAGATGAGCAACAGGTCACCGAAGCCTCGGTCATGCTTCGCCACGACCTGCACACAGCGTTAATGAATGACCAATTCGAACTCCACTACCAGCCCATCGTAGAAGCAAAGAATGGTCGCATCCGCGGACTAGAAGCGCTGATCCGCTGGCAACATCCCGATAGAGGTATGATTTCGCCTGGTGATTTTATTCCGCTTGCCGAGCAAACAGGACAAATCATTCCGCTAGGAAAGTGGATTCTGCGTCGGGTGTGTCGAGACGCTGCCACTATGCTGGCTTCAGGTCGGCTTATGGTGCCGGTGGCTATCAATATCTCGTCGCTACAGTTTCGGCGCGGTGATCTTGTTGCCGATATAAAGCAGGCGCTACGTGCCTCTGGCCTGCCGCCAGAATTCCTAGAGCTGGAGGTCACCGAAAGCGTACTGTTAGAAGGTGCCGAACAGGCTATTGACCTGATTAATCAGCTCAAAGCCATGGGCATTAAAGTGGCATTAGATGACTTTGGCACCGGCTTTTCCAGCCTGAGCTATTTACGTTACTTACCTATCCATAAGGTGAAATTAGACCAAGCTTTCATTAAAAACATCACAACCGACAAGCGCAACGCGGCTATTGTGCAAGGTATTATCACCATGTCACATCACCTAGATCTGTTAGTGGTCGCTGAAGGTATTGAAGAGAAGGATCAGCAGTTGGATCTGGTCAGTCGTCACTGTGATCTATTACAGGGATTTTTCTTTGCTAGGCCCATGCCGCTGGAAACGATGTTGGCGTTACCTGACTGGCTTCCTGTTGATGACTGCCCCCTTCTGGAGCCGAAGCAAACGATATTAAACAGGCCCTAACGTCGCTGCTTTTTAATATTCTAGGCAAGGGGGATGATCTACGGGCAAGAGCCTAATGGCCTGCGCTGCTAACGCTCTTTATGCGCCAACATAAAGGGCGTTAGCACGTAACAAATGGCTGAAGAATAACGTTTTAAGCGTGCTAGAGTGAGAGAGGCTAATACCGCCTTGACGTTTTCACTGGCTGACTTTTCACTCATATTCGCATGACGAATGAGAGATATTATGATGCTTAAAGGCTACGCTCTTTCCTCGACAACCCAGCTCACTACTTCTTGATGACCGTATTTGGCTTTCCATTCTTGGATCATCTTATGGTTCCCACCGCGAGTTTCGACCACTTCACCCGAGTGCGGATTTTTGTAGATTTTTAATGGTCGCTGCTTTCGCCCATCCGAACTGCTAGTTTTTTTGTTTTTACTGACATCACTGCGGTAAGGGGGATCAAGTATGGCACAGACATCTGTTGCCGAGTTGCCATACTCTGTCATGAGTGCTTGCAACCTATCTTTAAACTCAAGCTCTTTCTTCAACTCACTGTTATTTTCAAGTGCTTTTAGCTCTTCTTGTAATTTTTTGAACAGCTGTTCTTTCTTGATGTAATCACTTAGCACTGACGCCATGTCTTATGTCCTGTGGTTTACTATTTAACAATCGTATTCAGATCGTATCTTACACCACACGTTCAATATTGATACCTTATTGAATACGTTGACATGATAAACTCGGCTATAGATCAACCGACCGGCGTATTATTGGCTACCCTTACGCACCTTTTTTTGTTGATACATAGCTGTATCAGAGAGCTGTAGGACTTCATTGACATCTAACTGGCCGACCTCTGTTGTAATCACACCAACGCTTGCACCTGGGTAATTAATGAACTCACCGCACACTTCGTAACGCCCCTCGGTCAGCTCTTCTAACGCTTCCCTTAACTGTGTGCGAGCTTGCTGGTGCCCAGCACCGTCTGCAAAACGTAGCAACACAAATTCATCACCCCCATAACGCGCAATCGTATCGGTATTAGGGCAGTGTGAAACCAAGCGATTAGCGATGTGGATTAAGAACCGGTCACCGGCATCATGCCCGTATTCGTCATTGATTTCTTTGAAACCATCCAGGTCAATAAAGGCAACATGCAGTTGGGCACCCACTTCATTAGCGTGCTGTAGCCGCTCCCTCAATGCCCTTACTAACGCACGACGATTTGGAATGCCGGTTAAAGGATCTGTATAGGCGTGCTGAGCCAAAACTTGGTTTTCATTGATAAGAATATCAAGCAGCTTTTCACTCTCAATATAGCGGGCGATGAGAGAAGAGAAAAGGGGTAGGTAACGCTGTGTAGATGCCGGTACGGACAGTGGCCTATCACTAGCCGCGCAAAGCGTACCGTATAAAGTGTTATTAATAAGTCGAATAGGTTCGCTTAAATAAGTGCAAATGCCAAGCTCTCTCGCCGCACCAGAGTCTCCCCAAAGTTCCGCCACATTGTTAGTGTAACGCCGTCCTTCACAAATGGCGCGTTGGCAAAGCGTGTCAGTCCAAGGGACAGTTAAACCTTCGGGGATTTGAAGCTGTCGAGTATTCTTGGCATATACCACTGTTTGAATACCTTTCACTTCATCAATCACAGTGAAATACGTGGACTCAAGGCCGGTAATTTCTTCTAGCAAGTCCAATAGTGGACGCACCACATCTTCCAAGCGGCTAGGGTAAGAGGTAGCTTCCGACAACCTGGCAAGTATCGACGCGGGAATGTTATGTGTTGGTATCATCATAGCAATCTCTATGCTAAGGCTCTGTACTTCAATAAATACATCACATCACTAATATTCGGCATTAGTGGCTCTATTCGGCAGAGAGCATGTGATGCCTCCAGGTCTCAACAAAGGCGCTGGCAGGTAAGGGCCGCCCGAAAAAATAACCTTGGGCTTGGTGACACCCCATACTTGCTAACAGTTCAGCCTGCCCTTGCGTTTCAACACCTTCCGCTATCGTTGCCATTCCTAGTGCATTCGCCATCGCAATAATGGTTTGAACGATCACCTGATCATGGTGGCTATGAAGGATTTCTTTCACAAAAGAGATATCAATTTTTAGCGTATCTGCTGCAAAACGGCGTAAATACGAAAGAGAAGAATACCCGGTACCAAAATCGTCAATCGACAATGAATATCCCATGGCGTGCAGCGCTTGTGTAATGCAAATGGCTTGTTCTGGGTCGCGCATAAAATCGCTTTCGGTGATTTCCAGTCCAATGGCTGACGGGGTTTGTTTATTAAGTAGCTGGGAGATATAGCTAGCCAGCTCAGGATCATCAAATTGCTGTGCTGAAATGTTAATAGAAAGTCGTCCTGGTAGCGTGTACCCCGCGTTACGCCATACCGCCAGCTGATGGGAGACCTCGTTTAGCACCCAAGTACCTAAGCGTCGAATTAAGCCACGCTGTTCGGCTAGGGGAATAAATTCGGCAGGGCTGATCCAGCAGCCCCACTCTTCATCGTACCATCGGCAGAGCGCTTCGGCGCCTATCAAGCTGCCACTTTGAAGGTTAACTTGGGGTTGGTAATACAAAAGCAGCTGGCCACGGTCTAGTGCCAAGCTGAGGCGCTCGGTCATCAGTTGCTGACGTTTTAGCCTCTGCATCATAGAAGCATCGTAAAGACACACCGCGTTATCTTTTTGTTTTGCGTGGTAGAGCGCAATACTCGCGGCTTGGAAAAGTTCCCCTGGCGTTGTGGCGTCCTGGGGATATAGAGCCGAACCAACGCTGACTTCCAGCAGGAATGATCGGTGCTCAATAGGCACAGGCGTACCTATAATATTGCACAGCCGCTGAATAGCGCCGTCTAGACCGCACAAATCCACATGAGGAATAAGCACTGCAAACTCATCCCCTGATAGCCTTGCCAACACTTCATCCGGCGTGATGGACTGCTGCAATCGACCCGCGATAGTAAGAAGAATTTGATCGCCCACCGCGTGACCATGGTTATCATTAATATCTTTAAAACGCCGTATATCCAGCAGCACTAATGCGAACTTGAATTGGCGACGTTCTGCATCTTCAAGCACCTGCGCTAAGTTCTCAATAAAACGAATACGATTCGGTAGTCCCGTCGTGCTATCCATATAGGCGAGCTGATGCATACGCTGGTGATCACGGCGACGTACTAGCTCTGCGGCGGCCCCAGTTGAAAGAATACGCAATACTGATGTGGCAAACGCATTCGTTTCAAGAGGCTGGTAGTAGAGCACCATGATCATTCCAATCGGCTCGCCTTTAGCATTGTCAAGACGACGACCGACCCATGCTTCAACTTTATTGGTTAGCCCTGGAAACTGGACAGAGGCGTTTTTTGCCACCATACACTCTTGATCTTTCATAACCGCTTCACAGAATGTGCCCGCAATAGCAAAACTGGTGCTGATCAGTGGCTGCCCTTCTGCCACGAGGCTCACTGTACTCAGCGTGACACCTGGAGGCTCAAATAATTCATCGGTATTGGTAGGAGAAGGATCAAACAGCGCGATAAAGCCCACGTCTGCTTCAAGGAGCTGGGTGAGGCTATTGAGGAGCTGATTAAAATAACCATCTCCCTGGCTACTGGTAACCGTTGAGGCAATCTGCACAACCGCATCTTTTACACGCTGCGCTTCATGCTGCTCAGTGATATCAGTGATGAATCCCTCTAAGTAAAGTACTTCCCCATCGTCGTCAAAAACGCCCTGTCCTTTCTCTTGTACCCACCGAACGTCATTGCCAGCGGTTAATAGTCGATAGATCAATGTAAACGAAGACTTGTGCGCGACAGCGGTTTGTATCTCGTCAAATACTCGCTGGCGATCATCAGCGTGAATAAGGTCTACAAAAGAGCGACCGGGATCGTGAATTAGCTCATCAACGGTATAGCCAGTGAGAGCGTTGACACCGTCGCTGACGATCTGCATTGTCCAATTGTCATCGTTAAGGCACCGGTAAGCCATGCCTGGCAAATGGTTGAGCAAGGTTGTTAACCGACGCTCGCTCTCTTTTGCGGCTAGCTCGGCGTCAACTCGTCCTATTTCCGCCCCAATTTGAAGGGCAGCTATACGTAAAACCTCCTCTTCAAAGTGGGCAAACTGCATCGGGGTATTGTTCATTACCGCCAGGAGACCTTGAGGATTTCCGGCTGCATCTTGCAAAGGTAGCCCTAGGTAGCTTTCTACCCCCAGCTCTTGTAGAAGAAAGTCCTGCGGAAAGCATGCTTGTACATCGCGGGGATATAGGCAAACTTGCTGGCCAATGACGGTTTCACAGGGCGTGCCTTTAAGGGAGTAAGTGATATTCTCGGCGTGGCAACCGTCGGACCACACAGCCAGGGTTTGCGCCTGATCTTGCGCTGCCACGCGGGCAATGAGTACGTGATCAACGTCTAAAATGGCAGCTAATCGTTCAACAAAGCGTTGATAAAAATCAGGGGTACCACTTTGCACTAGGCCTTCAGCCAACTGCTGAAAGGCAAATTCTGCTCTGTTATTTGCCATGCTTTCACCCCCGTTGTTTATTATTCGCGCGCGGCAAACGAGGTTTCTTACAAGCTTAAGATGGCAGAAAAGCAGCACTAGGTAAATGTTATTAGATATACCATGCAAAAAGTTGGTTTTAGCTAAGTTTAATAGGTAAACTGATGGCAACGACAAGTGACCAATTTTCATGCACAAGGATGTGCTCCCTCTAATACCCCGCCCTTTCTTCCTTTGCTAAACATGCCGCTATCTAATTTTTATTAACCATACTAGATACCAGACACCTCAGCCGACGTACCCGCCGTTATTGCCAAACCCGATGCCGTTGAGGCGTTTATCACACGCTCGCAAAACACCACCGACACCGAAAAAGCCAACTATCAGTTGTTCCTTTCAGTGCTATGCGCGTTGCTTGCGCTGCCCACGCCCGACCAGCAAATACAACCTCGAGAACGCCTATACCTTCTAATGCTGAGTGGATATTCAAAACCCCGACGGCAGCGAAAATAGCGGCTTTATCTACTTTTACAAACGCGGCGAGCTTGTATTAGAAACCAAACAAACCTGCAAGGAACCGGCGACGAAACCATGCAGGTAGCCTACAACCAAACCGACCAGTACGTGCACGCTCTGCCCACCAAAGAGGGCCTTCCACCGGTTATCATAGTGACGGATGTGGGCCCACCGCTAGCGCTCTATTCCGAATTTTCGCGTCCTGTTGGCACCGAGGTGCCTTTCACCGCCCCGCGCGATTACCAAATCAAACTGGACGAATTACGCCAGCCTGAGGCGACGCCCCCTCTGATAATTAGCGCACGACTACCATCACTCAACGTCAACATGATCTCCGCCCAAAAGGCGATGCTTAGTGGTCGTGTGGCAGCGTTGCGTGACAAGATAAAAGAGCAAGGCTGAGAACCAAACACCACTTGCCGCGATGTGATTGAAAATGCCAACGAATGTCTGAATGAATCTAGCTACCCATTGGTCAAACAAGGCGATCAGTTGTCGGAGTTGGTGCGGTTAGTCTCAGTTATCAAGTCAATTAACAAACAACTCCACCCACGCATCGGAGTACAACCTCGGCCTTCGCTCATCGCCTACCTAAGGATTCAGGAGACAGAGAATACCGATGATAAAAGGGAGCAGATCCAGCAGTGTGCGTTCCTCCAGGTTGGTCAGGATGCAGCGGTAGCGGCGGTTCAGGTTCAGGTACAGCTCGTCGATACCCAGGTAGCGAGGCGTCTCGAAACGGTGCCTGGCCGCCAGGAACTCGGCCTTCTTCTTGAATATCTCGCGGACGGTCTTCTCGTCGAGGCCCGTGGTATCGGCCACGTAGGCGTAGAAGTGGTTGAAGGCCTCTTTCTCAACGTGACTGTAAAGCCGTCGAGTCATGCGATGGTCGTCTACCATGGCCGGGAGGGCTGGGTGAAACGTCTTTCCGCAAGCCCGGGAAGTGTACCGGCGGCGCACTCCCCCAAAGGGTTACCCTGTTGCCATGGATGAGCAGATCTCGGTATGCCATATCGCGCTTGCTGAACCTGACGAACTCCCCCCAACTTCACATTCCTCGCATATTAGAGGTTCAGGAGCTTCAACTTAAGAGATCATGCTCATCTTGTTTAGTGTTCAGGACATGATATTGCGGTAAATGCAGGACATTGTTGGGCAGGTTCGTCACACGCTTTCCCCTGAGAGGTTCACCATTTCACCTAACCTCGGGTGTCTGCATCAACTGGTTCAAGAGAGCCTAGTATTACAAGCTGGGTGCTGCTCGACATTTATGTATAAAACGCAGTGTGCCCGTGGCGCTGGGGTATGGCTACATCTGACGGAACAGTGCCGCCACCACAATACCGCCGGCGATCGCTGGCAGTGGCTTCTTCAGCGCCAGCATAATCGCGGCAGTGGTCATCAGGGCTAGGCGGGCGCCATTGTCACCGGCGATCGCCAGCGGCGCGAGCAGCGCCACCAGCACCGAGCCGGACATGGCGTGAATAAACCTCTTGACGCGGTAGCCGATGGGCACGAAGGTCATCGCGAAGACGCCACCCAAGCGAGTCACCAGTGTCACTACCGCCATGATCAGGATGATGGCGAGTGCGCTGGGGCTGCCTGTCTCAATACTCATGGTCACGACTCCCCCAAAACAGGCCGACCAGGCCACCGGCGATGGCGCCCACGACCACATGGCTGTTTTCCGGCAGGTAACGATAGGCCAGCAGGGAGGCGCCCGCCGCCACCGCCCAGATCACCAGCATGCGCAGGTTCTTCTCACCGCCCACTACCATGGCGAGCAGAAAGCAGCCCATCACCATGTCCAGTCCCAGGCTCGCGGGGTCGCTCACGACGTTGCCGAAGTACAGACCCAGCCAGGTGCCGAGAACCCAGAAGCTCCATAGGGCGATACCACCGCCCAGCAGCAGCCCCAGCCCCGGCCGGCCCTGACTGAACGCCTGCATGGCCATGGCCCAGTTGGCATCGGAAACCACCAGCATCACGCCGTAGCGCTTTGCCGGCTGGAGTGACTGCAACCAGGGGTAGAGCGTAGCGCCCATCAGCAGGTGCCGTGCATTGATCGCAAATACGGTGAGCACCAACGTAAAGAGCGGGATATGTGGCCCCCACAACTCCAGAGAGGCGAACTGTGCAGCCCCCGCGAAAACCAGAGTGCTCATGATGACAATGGACGCATCGCTCAGCCCAGCCTGAGTCGCCGCTAGGCCGAAGGCGGCGCCGAAGACGATCACAAACAGCGAGATGGGTAGCAGTTCCCTGAACCCTTGCCACGTTAGTGTCCTGTCCAGGCGATGCAGTGCCGCCTCGTTACTTGCCATCTCGTCGGCCATGCTGTGCTCCTCCTGTCTCATGCCATGGTCGTCACTATGCCGCGGGCCACCTCTTGATGAAAGCGAATGATCCTGCTATCAAGTATTCGAAAATCGAATTCGTATGGCAATGTATGGCTTACCAAGATCTGCAGATTGACTGGCTTAAGTGCTTCGTCGCGGTGGTGGATGCCGGCTCACTCTCCGCCGCCGCCCCGGAAGTGCATCGCTCCCAGTCGGCGGATGCAGCTAAAGAAGCTGGAGGCCGCTCTGGGTCATCGTCTCCTGGAACGAGGCTCTCGTTCTCAGCAGCTCACCCCGGAAGGGCAGCGGCTGCTGGGCTATGCCCGCAGGATGCTCGACCTGCACACCGAGACCCAGGCGGCATTTCGCGGCCGGGTGCTGACCGGGCATATCCGTCTCGGCGTGCCGGATGACTATGCAGCCCGCTACCTGACTCCGGTGCTGAAGCGCTTCGCGCCGCAGCACGGCGGGGTGGAGATCGAGCTGAGCTGCAAGCAGTCGACCGCACTGATTCCGCAGGTCGAGAATGGCGACCTGGACCTCGCCCTGGTCTCACGGGATCAGCCGCGTCACGGCACCCTGCTGTTCCATGAACCGATGGTGTGGGTCGGGTCGCCGGAATTTTCTACCTGGCGGCGCGACCCGTTGCTCATCGCTGTCTACGAGAGCGCGAGCCTCGCCAAGCGCAGTGCCATTAACTCCCTGGCTCTGCAGGGACGCCGCTACCGGGTGGTGTACAACAGCTCCAGCGTGGCAGGGCAGATAGCAGCGGTGGAGAGCGGCCTTGCCGTTGCCGTCTTGACGCAGTGCAGTGCCCCGGCCCACCTGGAGATCCTTGGCGGCAAGCATGGTCTGGGCCCGCTGGAGCCCATGGCGGTGGCGGCCTATCGCAGTCAGGCCTCTCAGAGCAACGAAGCCGTCGATAGCCTCTATAAACTGCTGATCAGGACGCTGCGCAGCACGATGGATTGAGCCCTCGCTCAGCAAGCGGCGGTACCTCAATACCCCTATGGCCGGTCGAGGGCGGAGCACAACTGCCCCAGGCCAGCCGTATCCTGGTAGCGGGCACATAATTCCCAGAAGCTAGCTACTGCTATGATCATCTGCTGGCTAGCGGCATTGGACGATCATTGATCGATAAGGCAACTGCTGGCTGCACAAGACCGTTCAGCATCCTAATTCTATCAACCGAATAATCCCTAGAGCATAGGAATAGATGCCGCGTCATATAGTGGAACTCTCAACCAGCTAATACGGCTACCCTAATTTTCGAGCTATAGCTTAAGAGATTAGCGTTTTTGTTGTAGGCGCTGCACGCGATTATGAAGCTGCCTTGCATTTTCAACAGCTATTGTTTCGTGTTGATCCAGGGTAAGCAGTATATCCTTACGAGGATCATTGATGGCGGCTTCCAGCTCACGGTGATAGCGTTTGAACAGGTTCTCCAGATTCATACGGATCATCATCAGCTCCAACTGAAACTCACCCCAAAACTTGGTATAGCGCTCAATTTCATCGGGCTCTTGATGTGTGTTCAATATCGCTTTTAACGTGCTCTCAATTTGTTCTTCGACTGCGTTAAGCTTGGGGATGAGCTCTTGGGTCACCTCCCATGCTGAAATGGTATTAGCGTCTGGCATCATGGATTAACTCATGTCGAATATGAATATCATTGCTCAATAGATATATGGGCACTGCCAAAGAGTGGTGACTTGCGACATGCCTTATCACGATTCGATTTGTGGCTGTGGTAACAAGGCAGATCTAACGATTCCACTTTCACCGCTAAGCTTGAAAGCGTCCACTAAGCTACTGAGACGGCTTGCCTCTTGCTGGAGGGAGGCCGCTGAGTCACTAGATTGTGAAACAAGTGCGACGTTTTGTTGAGTCGCAGAATCCATTTGTGTGAGTGCCGCCCCGACCTGCTGTATACCCGCTTCCTGCTCGCGCACGGCGAAAGAAATCTCGTTCATCAAGCCTGAAACCTGTCGGATTGCTTCTACCGTTGATTGAATAGTCTCGCCACTACGCACCGCCTGCTCAGCGCCACCCTCTATACGTTGGCTAATTTCTTCAATTATTTGACGAATTTCTTTCGAAGAACCGGAAGTCCGGCCGGCTAAGTTACGCACCTCACTAGCCACTACGGCAAAGCCTCTGCCATGCTCCCCTGCTCGCGCCGCTTCTACCGAAGCGTTTAGTGCAAGAAGGTTCGTTTGGAAAGCGATAGAGTCAATCACACTGACGATTTCACTGACTTGACGTGAACTCGCCTCTAGTTCGCGCATTAATGCCACCGAGTGCTGCACCTCTTGGATACTTTTTTCGGCTTTTTCGGCAGCCTGGCTTGAAAGCATGTCAGCATTGTTAGCCGATTCGCTGTTCTGACGCACAATTGAGGACATTTCCTCCATACTGGCAGCCGTTTCTTGTAATGCAGAGGCTTGTTGTTCTGTTCTTGATGCTAAGTCTTCACTGCCAGAGGCGATCTCGCTCGACGCTTGGTTAACATTGCGCGCACCGTCGCGCACAGCCCCAAAGCTTTCGTCCATACGGGCAATAAACGCATCAAATTCGCGAGCCATCTCCCCTATCTCATCTCGCCGCTGACTAGCTATACGTGCGGTCAAATCTCCACCGCCCTCGGTAATATCTCGGATTCGCCTACTGACTTGTCGAATGGCTCGGGACATAAGGTTAGGCCCCATTAAAGCAATGACTAGAGTGATTAACAGTACCAACGCAGTGAACCCCATCACCCAGCGTTGCTGGGCAGCCACTGCGGCCAACGTTTCCTGTTCAAGGGCGAGCCCACGCTCATCCGCATTTTCGCCCGCAATATTATAAAGCGCCCTTAAGGACTCGAATGTTACTAAGGAGGCCTGCTCCATTTGGGCTTCAGCGGCGCCAACGTCGCCACTTTGATGTAGATCAAATACGCTTTGAGACGCGGCTTTCCAGCTATCAAAGCGTGCTTCGAAGTCGTTAAGGCCATTGATTGCTTGGGGATACTCATCAAGTAATACGAGAAAGTCATGCATCCTATCGTAAGCCTGCTGAGCATTTTCCTGAAAAGCTGCATATTGTTCAGCGGCCCTTTCACTGTCGGGAGACGCTCGCAGTAATTCAAGCTCAGCCAACCGGGCTTGATAAAGGTCACGGTCAGCGTTAAGCACTGCAGAAACAGCAGGGTTGAAGGAGCCGCTAAATGCCTTCATACGATCACGCATGGTGTGCACCAGTAGGCTTTCGACGACCACAACTGCCAATAATGCTAAGGCGACCAGTATGAAAGCGAGGGAGTATTTCACATTTATCTTATTCAGCTTTTCCAGCATGGCATCACCCATTTACAATTATTATTTGTGCCCCATCCGTGGCTGATTAATTTTACAAGGTATGATTTATTATCGGCCATGACTATAAAATATTTAAGTAGCCGTTGCCCTAGACGCTTCTGCTACAGACACGGTATGTTTTAATAAAAATAATGAAGGGTTTCGGGCATGCTAATGCTAGCTTCTATACCAAGAGCCATCACTACGGTAGCCCTCACTGCTTTTTTGTATGCAGCGTCTAGCCAAGCGGCCGAAGTGACGTCAAGTATCCTTTCACCATCAACCGATGAATCACCTGTTTTCACACTGCATACCGCAGAAGAAAGCCAGTCAATCAGTCGGTCTCAGATTGAGAAATCATCTCTGTATGAGGTATCACTACAGCATTTTGAAGGGCCGCAGGGACGTTTTGCGGGTGTCTGGTTGGATGACTTCCTAGAGGGCGAAGGTATCGAGGATTTAGCAACGTTACGTTTCGTTGCCCATGATGATTACACGACCTTCATAACGCCTGCCGACCGGGCAGCCAAACGCTATCTTCTCGCCACGAGACTGGACGGCCATTCACTGACGCGGAATGAATTCGGCCCTACGATGCTACTCATTCCCGAAGATGCTGAAGCCGTCGAGGCAGGCACCGTGAGCATGACCTCATGGATATGGTCGATTAAAGATATCTACCTGCAACAATGAAGCTGCGATTTAAGCGGTCACTTGGCTGGCAGCTAGGCCTTGGGTTTACTTTACTAGCAGGTATTTGCGCTATCGCAGTAGGAGTTTACTTATACCAAGTACGCCAGCACCTGGGATCAAACTACACTGCCCTCGTGGCTGATGTGATACGCCCGCAGCTGCATACTGTTCTGCTGCACTCCGCTTTGGATGAATTCCGCGAGCGCCCACAGGACAGCGAAATGATAGAGCGCTTCGACAATTTGCTTTGGCGCATTCCGCAACATATAGAAGGTGTGAACTTTGGGCTCAGCAAAATCCGCTTCAGACCAACCGATTTTGCAGCTTCTTTAAATCGCTTGCAGGGCGTAGCAGAGAGGTTGCCAGACTTACGTCAGGCACTGGACAAGATGGTAACGGGTGGGCCTCCTGATGACTTACTTCAACAAGGCTTCGCCATTGAAAACGATCTGGCTCAAGCATACAGCAGGCTCAGTGACCTCTTACATTCTGAAGCTGCCAAACAACGCGTGGCGATGGATCGTCTTGCGATAGGCATCGCCCTCTTGATACTGGTAATTCTGCTTTTGGTAGGTGGCCTGATGCTTGCATTAATTCGCTTGCATTATCAGCACAAAAAAGTACTCAAACTCAGCCTGATGGATGAACTGACTGGGCTTGGCAACCGCCGTTACATGCTTAATTTCACTAACTTCTTATTCGAGCAGAGCCAGCACAGTGGACTCCCCTTAAGCGTTGCCCTGCTTGATCTTGATCACTTCAAGCGCGTGAATGACAATTATGGTCATCCTGCGGGCGACCAGGTACTCCGCGCCTTTGCCGACGCATTAATCAACGAAGTTCGAAAGGCCGATGTCGTTGCTCGCATTGGTGGTGAAGAATTCTGCGTACTCATGCCTGATACCGAGGCAAAAGGCGCACTAGAAGTGGTTGAACGAATACGCCTGCGAGTCTCAGCGCTATCGCATCAAGAGCTTGGTGTGCCCGTTGCCGTGACGGTGAGCCTGGGGTTGGCTTCTTCCGATAATCACGACACTACGTTTGAACATCTTTACGCCCGCGCTGATCAGGCTCTTTACGAAGCCAAGACCAATGGGCGTAACCGGGTTGTTGTAGTCTAACGTCATGTTTGAATTTAAACAGCAACTCCGGTAGGGCAATAACGCCATCTTTCGGCAAAGATTTGGAAAAGAAAGCCTTACAGCTGGTCACATTGACGGTGGACCAGATCCGGCTGTTGATCGCGATTTTCAATACTCTCAGCGACCACGACCAAGCTCAGTTGATGCGCCATAATAATGATCCCTTGCTCATTCGCTGCATTACGTGTGTCGGTAGTAATGTCCTTAATGAAAGCCAAGTAAAACTTAACCTTGGATATCGGCTGATCACGCAAGTAGCTGAGACTGGAAAAGCCGGTGCCAAAATCATCCAGCGTCACTTTAATGCCCATCGCTTTCAGCTGATTGATCAGATCAATTGCCTGCTCAGCACCGTCGAGTAAAACGCTCTCTGTCAACTCGATTTCCAGCCGTTCGTTAAGATACCCAACACCTTAAACGACTGAAACGCGAGCTGGCGAGTATCTATGCACTTCGTGGTGAAACAAATTGCCAGCGAGTCGCTTCGGGGGTTAGCTTTTTGCTAGAGTCTGGCAACCTCTCGCCTTAATATGTCTAAAAAACGAGTTGCGGGTTTTCTTAGGCACGCTCAGGGGTAGATAATGGATCCTCTAGCACAATGCAATCCCTTCCCTGTTCCTTTGCTTGATAGAGTAATTGGTCGACTACGCGTAACCGTTCTTGCAGATCGCTGGTATCGCCCAACGCACAAATCCCTATACTTGCCGTTACATAGAGCGGTTCGGTTATATCGGCTAACATTGGCTTTTCGGCTAATAACTGACGTAAACGTTTAGCAGCTTGATGCGCCTCGCCTGCAGTGGTGCTAGGCATTAACAATATAAACTCTTCACCACCCCAGCGGGCTAGCACATCCGCTTGACGTACAATCGAAAGGCAGCGTTGCGCAAACCGCTTAATCACCTTATCGCCCATGGGGTGCCCATGGGTATCGTTAATTTGCTTAAAGTTGTCGATATCGATCATCAGTAGTGCCGCTGGCCTGTCACCGCGTTTAATTAACGCCAAGGTACTGCGCAGCCGTCGCTCGAATGCCCTACGATTGAGCAGCCCGGTGAGTGCATCAGTTGCGGCCAGGTTAGCCATTTTACGCCGAGCATTCTCCAGCTCAGAAATCAGACGTTTTTGCTGCTGATGGGATCGCATCAACGCTAAATGCGCCATTACCTGGTTAGCTAGTGCTTGCAGCGCAAAACGCTGCTGAGGTTCAAGGTCTCGCGGCTGATAGTCAAGCACACACAACGTGCCTAGCGGATGCCCATCATGACTTTCGAGTAATGCACCCGCATAGAAGCGTAAAAAAGGATCCCCTTTTACCAAGGGATTACTGGAAAAGCGCTCATCCTGAGTGGTATCAGGCACCACAAACAGGCCGGGCTGCATAATGGCGTGAGAACAAATCGAAATATCCAGTGGCGTTTCTCTAACGGAAAGCCCTTTGACCGCCTTAAACCATTGTCGGTCGCGGTCAATAAAGTTAATCACGGCTACCGGCGCGTTGCATATAATGGATGCCACTTCGACGATGTCATCAAAGGGTGCTTCTCGAGGGGTATCCAAAATATGGTAATCTGCTAACGCTGCTAAGCGTAACGCTTCAACGTCTAATGCATCTTTCGGGGTCGTCATCAGTATGCGTCATCGCCTCATGTCACCACAGAAAAATTTGTTAATATTATGCCGTAATTGATGCT
>Ga0209344_10002248_pt1 | contig 22037 bp, 16 predicted proteins | sample Cruoilmetagenom6_FD_187293 | JGI IMG/M metagenome (GOLD analysis project Ga0209344, IMG submission 187293) | Oil polluted marine microbial communities from Coal Oil Point, Santa Barbara, California, USA - Santa Barbara Oil Seep Sample 6 (SPAdes)... | ecosystem: Environmental > Aquatic > Marine... | reverse complement strand
CCGGGCATGGCTTTTTTAGTCATCCTTCAAGGCCTGAAGATAACTTCACTGAGTGGAATCTCTGGCCAACTTCGTTGGCCGGTAACTTGTCTTTCGCTTCTTGCAGCTGCGCTGCCATCGATAAATAAAAGGCGCAAAAGACAATTCATTGATGAGTCAGCTGCTGATGCGCTCACGCGCACCAATGGCTGACATGTTTTTATGTGTAGTTACCGGGCATGGCTTTTTTAGTCATCCTTCAAGGCCTGAAGATAACTTCACTGAGTGGAATCTCTGGCCAACTTCGTTGGCCGGTAACTTGTCTTTCGCTTCTTGCAGCTGCGCTGACACGGCTCTTTAATAGCACTGTAAAATCTTTCTGCTTTTTAAAATCATAAGACAAATTGCTAATTATTAATATGAGTTTGTATTAAACCAAAACCACTGACATTTTTTGATTTAATACAAACGCTAAGCTTCTTGTTATAATAAACGCTTATTTTTTAAGCTATTATCTAATGGGTTGTTGCGAACAAGAATCGGCTTTATCGGCCCAAAATGACCGCCAGAAACGTACCTTAATTGCTGTTTTAATCATCAATGCATTAATGTTTACGGTAATTATTGTCGCTTCCTGGTTGGCCGGGTCTTCGGCTTTATTCGCCGATGCCTTTGATAATTTGGGTGATGCCATTACTTACGCGGTCAGCTTATACGCGGTCAGTCGTTCAGATACTGTTAAAGCCAAAGTGGCTGCTTTCAAAGGCTGTTTAATCTTATTGGGCGGTTTGTTGGTGTTGGGCCAGGTTGGCTATAAATTACTGAATCCGGCTTTGCCTATCTTTGAATTGATGGGCGTGTTTAGTTTAATAGCTTTAACAGCCAACGGCCTGTGTCTGTTCCTACTCAGTAAGCATCGCCACGAAGACGTCAATATGTCTTCGGTTTGGGCCTGCTCTCGTAACGACATTGTCGCCAATCTATCAGTGTTTGTGGCAGCCGGTTTAGTTTGGTTCACGCAGTCAGGTTGGCCGGATCTATTGGTTGCAAGCTTTTTGGCCTTGTATCTTTTGCGTTCCGGTTTTGAGGTGATTAACAATGCCCGTGACAACCTGAAGCCAAGCTGCAGTCATTAAAAGTTAATACATGCATATACCGTCGCACTATGAAATAAAAGACCAGGCCGTTATCTGCGCCTTTATGCAACATCACCCCTTTGCGCTACTGGTGTGCGCCACCGAGTCATTTCCGGTCATAAATCATATTCCATTATTATATGATGCCGAGCAAAACTGCCTGTGGGGCCATTTGGCAAAAAACAATCCGGATCTAAAGCACCTGAATAATTCATCAGTCACTGTGGTTTTTTCCGGAGAGCATGGTTATATTTCACCCGACTGGTACCAAAAATCGGGGGTACCCACATGGAACTACCAAACTGTTCATGTTCAGGGAATTTGTCAGATAGATGCTTCAGTGACCACCGTTAAGAAGATAGTGGATGAAATGTCCGCTTTACATCAGGCGTCATTAGGCTCCACTTGGGCTGACGACTATAAGCCTGCTATGCTATCGGCGATTGAAGCCATTAAAATTGATATTCATAACATAGACTGTCAGTTTAAACTCAGCCAAGACCGCTCCGCCGCTGACCAACAAAATGTCATCAAAGCCTTACAAGAAAATGGTCAAACTGAATTGGCTCATGCCATGAAACAAACACTTAAGCTTTAATTATATGGCTGTTGTTATTTTAACAAACCGCGACAGTACTTTTTTGGCATCAGGGCAGTCTTTTAATTCTGCCAACAATTGTTCAGGCTGCAAACCTTCTGCCTTTAAATCATCACTGCGTTGTTTGATGTAACCGGCCGTGATTTTGGCATTCCATTCAGGGTGGTATTGCACGCCCCAGATATAATCCTGGTAGCGGAACAAGTGATTGGCATCGGCTTCGGTGTGGCCAAAAACTTCACTCATCGGCGGTGGACTTAGGACTGTTTGGGAGTGGGATACCAACACATCACAGCCCGGCTGTGGCAATACCTGAAACAAAGGATCTTCACCGGCATCCGCTGATAAATGACAATGACTTAATCCCATGCGACGCCCTTTGGGGTTATAAGCCACCTCACCACCGAGCATATCGGCCAATAATTGATGACCAAAACATATGCCCAATATCGGGATTTTATGGGGCATGGTTTGGCGCAGCCAGGCTTGAGTTTTCAACACCCAATCATCGCCTTCAGTAACCATGGCTTTTGATCCGGTGATTAAGATACCGGCGTACCGATCAATCGCGTGATCAATTGAAGGAAGCATCTCACCTTTATGAACATTTGTTACATCGACTTGTTCACAGGCAACTTGCATGCCATCAACAAACCAATCTGCAAATGTTTCACCGTTGGGTGCCGACAAAGGAACCGGATCACCGGTTTGGATAATAAGGTATTTGTTCTTCATCTAACTAAGATGTGGTTTATTGTCACAAAATCAATCCATATTAGGCGGTGCCAGACGAATCGCTTCCTCCAGTGATGTTTTACCGGCTTTAAGTAATTCTGCAATGGCGACCCGAAGAGGTAGCATCCCTTGCCCATAAGCAATTTTGGTTATTACTTCTGAAGGGGTGTTTCTTTTAATGTTCTTTCTAATTTCGGCATCGATGGGCATCATTTCAAAGACCCCGGTTCGACCGTGATATCCGGTATTACGGCATTCATCACAACCCACAGCGGTAAATAACTGTTTGGGCGGTGATAAATCATAGGGATGTACCATCGAGACCCATTTTTCCGCATCCACTTTATGCGGCTTTTTACAATGTGGGCATAATAAACGAATTAACCTTTGCGCAATAATTCCCGCCAGGGTACTGCGTAGTAAATAATCCGGAACCCCTAAATCCAATAGCCGATTGAGCGCTGAAGGTGCATCGTTGGTGTGCAAAGTTGAAAGCACCAGATGACCGGTTAAAGAAGCTTGCACCGCCATTTTAGCGGTTTCCAAATCTCGAATCTCACCGACCATAATAATGTCCGGATCTTGTCGCAGCAGCGTTCTAACACCATCTGCAAAATGCAAACCAATTTTCGGGTTAACCTGCATTTGATTCAAAATACCATCCACCATCTCAATCGGATCTTCCACCGTCGACACATTCACTTCAGGCGTCGCCAATTGTTTTAGGGTGGAGTACAAGGTCGTGGTTTTACCCGAACCGGTAGGGCCTGTCACCAAAACAATGCCATGCGGCCGATTAATCATCCTTTCCCAAATTTCTGACTCGGATTCACTGAAACCTAAATCCCGATAATTCACCACCACCGCTTCGGGGTCAAAAATCCGCATCACACATTTTTCACCAAAGGTGGTGGGCATGGTCGACACCCGCAATTCAATTTCCCGGCCATTTTCGGATAAAGTCTTAATACGACCATCTTGTGGTCGTCGTTTTTCCGCCACATCGATACGCGATAAAATCTTAATGCGACTGGTCACCGCTGACATCACCGAGGGTGGCAAATCATAGACTTTCATTAATTTTCCATCAACCCGAAAACGCACCAAAGCATCATCCCGTTTGGGCTCTAAATGAATGTCACTGGCACGCTGCTCAAAAGCATACTGCAATAGCCAATCCACCAAACCAATCACATGCTGATCATCGGCATGAATGTCCTTATTACTGCCCAGTTTAACCAACTGTTCTAAATTAAGTACTGGGTCATTGGTTTTACCCAAATGACGCCGCTTGGCCGATTGAACCTGACGGTTAACGCCATAAAACTCATACAACAGGCGCTGCAAATCAATCGGATTGACATGCACCCGCTCAATTTTTTGTTGATGAATTTTCTGAATATCGCTCAACCATTCGCTTTGGCTGGGGTTAGCCACTGCGATTTGAATGGTCTGATTATCAACCGCTATCGGTAAAATCTGATGCTGTCGGGCATAGGCCTGAGAAATGAGCTGGGTGACCTGATTGACATTTATTTTGGTGGGATCAATTTTTAAATAAGGCAGTTTATTGGCCTTGGCTACCCATTGCGTGACAAATTCAAGGGTAATGGGTTTGCCGGTTTTTTGGTGGGTAATTTTATTATCAACAATCGCCACATAAGGATGCACTGAACTGGACTTAACCTGAGATTTTTCCAACAAACGCGCCGCTGCTTGCTGATCAATAATGCCGGCTTTTAACCACTGGCGCGCCACCGTCGCCACAAATTGTATATCATTGGGATTCATCAAATAGTTCTTCTAAATTGGCCTTATTTAACATTGTAGCTGAATCACCGCTGAGATAACAATCATCACCGAGTAACATCAGCACATGACTACAGTATTTCGCCACCACATCGATGTCATGGCACACCATCACCACCGTCTTATCATGGCTTAAGGTCTGTAACTTTTTAACCAAAAATCGTTGATAGACCACATCCAAATGATTAAACGGTTCATCCAACAATAAATAATCACTGTTTTGCGCTAAACAGGTGGCAATTTCAACCTTACGCCGTTCACCGCCGGATAATTGCAGTATGGATCGATTCTGTAGCGCTTCAATGCGGCAGTCTCTTAAGGTTTGTTCGGTAATACGTTGTCGATTATCTGGGTTATCAGGCCAGGGATATCGCCCCATTTCAACCGCTTGGTAAACGGTAAAAGCCAATGAAGGCTCTTGTTCCTGCATTAGATATGCCACTTTTTGTGCCCGTGATAAAGGATCTAATTGGTGTATGTTCTCATCATCCACCAACACCTGACCAACATCCGGATCTAACAAGCCAGCTAAACACTGTAATAAGGTGGATTTACCAGCGCCATTTTGACCAATAATTCCCCAAAACTCGCCAGCCTGAAATTGACAATCAAGCCGCTTGAGAACCGGTCGGTTATCCAAAGTTACTGAAACTTGATCGGCCAGCAACATCAAATTTTCCGGGATAACATTAAAAATACAGGTACCCCGACCAAGGCGGTAAAAATGCCCACCGGCAATTGAATCGGACTTAATACGGTACGCGCCAGGGTGTCCGCAACCAACAAAAACAGGGCACCTGCTAACATGGTTACAGATAACAGATGTCGGTGCTGATATCCAACCAAAAGTCGCACGATATGCGGAATAATCAATCCCACGAAACCAATGGTTCCGGCTTGTGCCACTGCCATAGAGGTTAACAAGGCAGTCATAATAAAAACCATCAAATTCAAACGTTCAGCATGTACCCCGGATTTTCGGGCAAATAATTCACCGCGTGCCAATAAATCCAAAGCGGTGTGCTGTCGTCGCAACAAAAAATAACACAGTGCCAACAACAACACCATCAACCAACTGGGCTGGGCAAAAGATAAATCCCCCATTAACCAGAACATCATGGAGCGAATTTGTTGGCCGTCTGCCAATGACAGCATAAAGGAAATAATGGCGGCAAAACCAAAAGCCATCACAACACCATTTAAAGTCACCTTATTAGGCTTAATACGACCATGATAACTCAGTTTAAGTACCACCAAGGTGGCCAATAAAGAGCCGGCAAAGCCGACCAAAAATAAAACTTCAGCCGATAAACTCAACCCCAACATGATCACCAGCAATTGAAAACTGGCGGCACCACCGGACACACCCAACAAATAAGGATCAGCCAGCGGGTTTTTAACCAGGTTCTGAATCAATAAACCCGCCAACGCCAAACTACCACCAACCAGCATGGCATTAAAGGCACGCGGTAATCGAAGCTGCCAAACAATGCTGTACGTAATGCTGTCCGGATTAAACAATTGGTCTATCGGTGGCGACACCGATCCCACGGAAACGGAAATCAACAGCGTCAGTAATAACAACAGCCACCAAACCCAGGGCTTTATTAACAACTGTCTGATTTGCATCAGCTGTTTAATTTAACGTGCAATGCTAATCGACAACACATCTTTTCGCGATATATTGATTGTGGCATCACCACTTTTGAACCGGGTTGAGACGGTAACCTGATCAGCGCTAATGGCTTTCAATCTACCAAATATTGGCCGGCCTCGTTTGGTTTTGATTTTGACGGACTGGCCAATGGCGTCGGACCAGTTTGTAAGGGTGTATTCTCTTTTATTTTGGCCACCCACATGGGTTTTAATGCGCCTAATCAGCTCTTTGGGTTTATTGGCTTCTTCTTCCTGTTGCTTGAGCACCGCTTCACGCTGTTCCATATCACGCCGTAAGGTCTCAATATCCAAATCTAAATGATCAATTTTTGATAATTTTACATCTTGATATTCCTGTTCACCTAAAGCCGCTTCAATGGTGCTGTTGCTGAATAATTCACTTTGTGACCAGCCGGTAAATTCAAAGATATATTTCGGTTCATTCAATTTAAAAATGGCGTTATATTCGACATCGGCTTGTAAAGAACGCTGATATTGATTAGCCAGTTTTGAAGACATTTCTCCGCCGGCATAAATGCGTAACGCCTGCTGCAAGGCCTCACTGCTGTTTGATCGATAAGCTGAAAAAGTGGATTGACGATCTTGGCCACATAATTGGTTACGCTTGCTGTTAAAACCCTGATCAGCATAATAATAGTACAAGGTATCAACAATGGTATCATGAAATGCCAATCTTTCGTCATTACTGGACCTTGCTAAACCACCGGACCAGGTGGTGTACCAATTGCCCGGGCTATTTATATTCAGGTTAAAATCAATATTATAATCATCAACCAAAGCATAGGTTAACTTAACATCAAACACCGGTTGCAAACTATTCATAGCTTGCCATTGCTCAGCTGAAAAACTGGGCCCGGGTCCTTCGCCACATCCATAGGCACCCAGATAGCCCACCACCATCGGGTAATAATTATTTTCCAAAATATTATTCAGCAACCCACTGTTGGTGCTGGTCACTTGTACTTGATTAAAATTAACGGTTAATTCAGGGGGCAGTTTGACTAATAAATCAGTTGATTTAGTAAATAACAAATCTCGGGCGTCGGTGGTCACTGTTATAGAATCGACGCGTATCACATCTTGATAGCCTCGTGGCTTGAACTGTACGCCTTTAATGGCAATATCACCACTAATGGAGACGCTGTGGTCTTGATAAGACCAATCACCTAAATGACTTAAATGTGACATAACGCCTTCCACAAAGAATTCACTGTTGTGGTTGATTCGCCACCACGGTAAAGCCACCAAGGCGACCACAATACATAAAATGATGATGTTTTTTTTATTCATAGGCTTAGTTTACATAATTGGTTCAGCAAAACCACCAAACGCGGAGATTATTATCGTTTGTATTTGCTTTACGGGCAAATCAATATCGGGGAAATTTCCCACCGCTTTATAATGTTCAAAAAAATCCGGGTGATCGCGAGGTACAGTTTCTTTACCTGGCAACAACTCATAACTGGTGGAATACCTAAACGGCCAAATATCAAAAATAGGTAGTTTTCTGGAAATACTGGCAAAAAACCCACTCACTCGACTAAAAAAAGGGATTTGTTCCTTGGCCGCCACCAACCAACTATTCCCAGGCAGCATGTCTTGCTCAATACTGGCGGTTAATTTGTCGGCAAATTCCCGGTCGTAGATTATAAAACCAGACTCTGTATTTAGTACATCCGACCGCGGATCAAAGTTATGACTACCAATCATGGAAATATGACCATCAATAACAAAGGACTTGCTATGCAATCCAAAACGGGTATGCTCATTGGTTTGGTGGGTGGCAAAAAACTGATCCAACATACCGGGTTTTTGTTTAAATTCATGAATTTCCATGCCGAGTTTTTTTAAATAAAATCGTTTATATTTTAAACTAATGGCATAGACATAAAAGGCATCGGTTGAAGACAGCGAATTGGTGGAGACCTGTAAGGCTAAATCGGGATGATCCTTGCGTAATGTTTTAAACATATTGCGCGCCTTACGAGAAAACACCAGGTAGGGCGTTTGAATCAATAAACGGTACTCGGTCTGGGCAAATAAATCATGAAACTTATCAGTCAACTGTTTATTCACTGTCCGAGCTTCCTTATTAAATGGTTTATCATGGGTATCACTAAAGTATTCAACCTCGTCAACAGCCACAATATCAGCAAAAAATATTTTCTCAATGTAACTATTATCATCAGCCTGTGTACTCAGCGCTTGTGCCAACTCCGGCAAGGGCTGATTCCAATCAGTTTGCGCCTCCTGATTGTTAATAATTCGATTGGCAACATCATTCAAATGGGTTAAAGGTAACACATGTGGTGACAACCAGAAACTATCAAAAGATGTCACAATCTCATCGACAACTGAGCCAATCGCCATAACCTCACGGTCTTTATAATTAAAGGTACCGTCCCAATCAAAATACCGGCTACTGTAATTACGACCACCGACAATGGCATAACGATCATCCACCACAAAGGCTTTATTATGCATGCGTCGATTTAGATTGGCTAAACAACAGGCGATGGCTGTTGCAAATTCAAATGCCGAAGTATGGGCATCACTGAACACCGGGTTATAGAGCTTGAATTCAAAATTTTGATGGATGGTGGCTAATTCTGCCATTAACCAAGAGTTGCCCATGGTATATAGCTGATCACCAATAATATTAACTTTAACGCCTCGTCGAGCCGCTTTGATTAATTCTGCCAACACCCAATGCCCAGCCTCATCATTGTTCCAAATAAAGGTCTGAATATCGATGCTATTTTGAGCGGCACGAATCAGATTAATTCGTGCTAAAAGTGATTGTTCACCATGATCCAAAATCAACATTTGATTCTGCTCTGTCATCTGACTGGTGGCATAAATCTTATTAAAGGCAGTACTTTGTGCACAGGCTGTGGGCTCATTAATGGGACAGGTCAATGCAGCATCTTTTTTCAGCGCCGTAACTGATTCCACCTGGCGTAAAGTATGCCGATCGATTTGACAACCGAACAACAATCCACACAAGATTAAAACTATGCACCACTTCATCTATTTAATTGTATTCATATGAACCTGATGGATTGGATAAACCGTAGCCACGGCTCCGGCGTAACCTTTAATATTTGTTATGTCAGTCAGATAAAGCGTTTGATTGCCCTCTATTGCTTGTCGGTTATCTAATACCGAACGACCCAAATAGTACCACAAAACCCCGCCGAATAATTTGCACCAGGCTTCTTTTCGTGTCCATAGCCAATAAAAAAATTGGCGTCTGTCCTGTGACTGCAAAGATTTTATTTGTTGATATTCATCGACATGAAAGTATCGCTTGCACAATGCCATAAAATCTCGCTTTTTTTCAGTGAACTCAATATCAAGACCAATCTCACCACGCGTTGACAAGGCATATACATGGGCTTGGCGGCTGTGACTATAGGAAAAACAAATGGGTGCATCGGTATAGGGTTTACCGTTTTCTGTGTGCTTTATCTCGAAAGAATTTGATTCAGGACAAGCATCACTTAACAACTGGTGTAAAATACCGTTGCTGTAGATTTTGGCTTTTTTGTTTTCCGACTGCGGGTTATGATTAAACCAAAGTATTAACTCATCCTTTCTATTCATGACTATGTCAGACTCCTTACAACAAACACAACGAACACTTTGGCATCAAATTACCCAGGCCATAGAACAGCACAACGGACTGTCCTTTGCTGATTTTATGCGCATGGCTTTGTATCAGCCAGGATGTGGCTATTACAGCGCCGGTTTAAAAAAATTCGGTCGAGCAGGTGATTTTATCACAGCCGTGGAGATTGGTTCACTGTTTGCGAAATCGTTGGCACGACAATTTGCCGAAGTTATCGAACCGTTAGCACAACCTGTAATTTTAGAATTGGGTGCCGGCAGCGGCCGATTTTGTGTGGATGTTTTAACCGCATTAGACAACATGTGTTCTTCCGGTCAGTATTTACCTCAACACTATTTAATTTTAGAAGTAAGCGCTGATTTAAAACAACAGCAACAACAACATATCAAAACCTTACCTGTGCATTTAAGTGAACGGGTTCAATGGCTTGAAGAACCACCTGATGAGGAATTTGATGGTGTTATTTTCGCCAACGAAGTTCTTGATGCCCTTCCGGTTGAGGTGTTTCAATTCAAAAATAATAATTATCAACGCCTGATGCTGGAACTGGTCAGTAACAAACTGGTGGAACAATGGCGAAACTTCCCCGATGATTTATTATCACAAATAAAAGCCAAAGCGTTGAATTTAGCCGATGGCTATCGCTCTGAATTTATACCGCATCTAAATGACTGGATAGCCGGTATTACGCAAAATTTAAACCAAGGTTTAGTGTTGTTTATAGATTATGGTTATGGTCGAGATGTTTATTATCATCCAGAACGTCATAGTGGCACTCTGGTTTGCCATCAGCGTCACCAAGCCAACTTTAATCCGTATCATGATGTCGGCGCCCAGGACATCACCGCTTTTGTGGATTTTACCGCTGTCGCTGAAGCCTTAAAAGCCGCCGATTGTGAGGTGGTGGGCTTTAATAATCAGATGGATTTATTGATGGATTTGGGCGTTGAAAAACTGCTCAGTATCGATGGCAATTACAGCGAATATTATGAGCGCACCAGTGAATTAAAACAACTGATGATGCCATCCGAAATGGGTGAACGTTTTAAATGTATCGCCGCCTTAAAGGGGCTCGACATGTCTTTAAGTGGATTTAACACCAATCGACTTTACGACCTGTGACCGCTCTAACCCGGATATTTCATAACGCAAACCCTTGTTTTTTCAACCCATAAACCGCATTATAACGGTTTTAGTCACTTTTAAAGTTCGTGTTAGATTCTACCCATCAAACAGCCACCTTGCCGGATATAGCCCAAGAAGAGAAAGCCCAGATCGGCGGCCAACTCCAATGGGTTGGCATGAGTGATATTGAAATGCCACTACAAATCAATGCCGATGTCGATGTTAAATCTGGAATCGGCCGTGTACGGGCTGAAGTTTCTCTGGATGATTCCGTCTCCAAAGGCATCCATATGTCGCGCCTGTATTTAGCCTGCGATCGTTTATTCAGCGATCAGGCTGTTGATTTTGATCTTTTATCTGATTTAACCCATGAATTTTTAAACAGCCACCATAAGCTCAGCTCAAACGCTTTAGTGGAAGTGGAATCTGATATTTTACTGCGTCGCAAAGCCCTGGTGACTGATAACGCAGGATGGCGCGCCTATCCGATTAAATTATCCGTAGTCAATTGTCAAAAAACCGGCATCGCACGCTATTTAAGTTTTCAGGTGGTTTATTCCAGTACCTGTCCATGCTCAGCCGCTTTGGCACGTCAGCTGATTCAAGATAATTTTGACCATCATTTTGATACGGATAAGGTTGATAAAGCCGAGATACTTCAATGGCTCGGCAGCACCGAAGGCATTAACGCCACACCGCATAGCCAACGCAGCACCGCTGTGGTTAAAATTAAGCTTAATAACGAGCAAAGTCAGGTGCCGATTGAGCATTTCATCGAGACCGTGGAAAACACCCTACAAACGGCCGTTCAAAGTGCAGTGAAACGCGCCGATGAACAGGCATTTGCCCTCAGAAACGGCCAGAATTTAATGTTCTGCGAAGATGCCGCACGGCGCATAAAACAAGCCCTGGAAAAATCGGATCGTGTAACTCAATTTCATCTGCGGGTTACTCACCATGAGTCCTTGCATCCTCATGATGCGACTGCCGAAGCCTACAGCGAATAAACGTTTATCGGCAACCATTAATTTATTGTAATTTTTGCTTGACACTGAGTTTCTGGCTATACGATTAGTGTTGACTTATGCACAAGCGGGCTTTTGATAGATTGATTCAATCGGTTAGCCTACCTGTTTATGACTTGCGTTCAAGATAGTTTCACAAGCAACTGATTTATATATCTTTTATTCACTTGGGGGGTTTTTAACCATTCTATGTTAAACCCCATGTTGGCATCCGCTTAGGCGTAAAAGTCAGACTTATGCACAAAGTTATCCACAGGTTTTGTGGATAACCACCACGACTAAAGAACTGTTTTTGGCAAGCAAGACAATGGCTGATAAATTTAACTAATGGCATAACAAATTCTACAGCCTCTCAGGCCTCGATGATAAGATATCAGCCATGAATGACACACATGCTTGTATCGTCCAAGTGGCCATAAAAGTCCCCTTTGCCGACACGCTCGATTATCAGTTATCCGGCCATATTTCAAATGATTTAATCGGCCGTCGGGTACGCGTACCGCTGGGGAAAAATAAATTATTAGTCGGCGTTATTATCAACATCAAAAAGAGTAGCGACTATAAACAGCTCAAAACAGTTGATGCAGTACTTGATGAACAGCCGCTGTTAAATAAAAATAATCTAAAACTCATTACTAAAGCGGCTGCTTATTACCAGGTCAGTTTAGGTGAGATGCTGATGACCGCTTTACCTGCCTGGTTTCGTAAAACCGACAATCCACCGATTCCGCAAGAAACCTGGTACAAAACAGGTGTCGATGTTGAAACGGCTGAAAAGAAGCTCAAAAAAGCCCCAAAACAATGGCAGGTATTTAACTATATTTATCACAACGGTCCACAAATGCCGGCAGCCCTCAGCCACTTGAGCGCAGGTGCTTCTGCGATTTGCAAACAATTGGCCGATAAAGGTTTACTACAAAAGTCTGATCGCTCTTTTATTGATAACAAACACATTGAGCAACCCAATTTCATATTAACCGACGATCAGCGACAGGTTCTAAACCACATTCAAGATCATAGTGATGGCTTTCATGTCAGCCTACTTGACGGCATCACCGGTTCCGGTAAAACCGAAGTTTATATTCGCAGTTTGATGCCGTTACTGGATAAGGGTCAACAAGCCCTGGTTCTGGTACCGGAAATTGGCCTCACACCACAATTATTCCAGACTTTTTCAAAACGCATCGAGGGCCGCCTGGCGGTGTTTCATTCAGGATTGTCTGATGGCGCCCGTGCCCGTGTCTGGCAGCAAGCCAGTGCCGGCCATGTGGATGTGGTGGTTGCCACCCGTTCAGGTATCTTTACACCGTTTCAGAATTTGGCCATGATCTTGGTAGATGAAGAGCACGATCTCAGTTATAAACAACAAGACGGTGTCCGCTATTCGGCCCGTGATTTGGCGGTATTACGGGGTCAAATCGAAAATATTCCGGTGGTTTTAGGTTCAGCCACACCGGCCTTTGAAAGTCTGCGTCATGCCCTGAACAAGCATTACCATTGGCTCACTCTTCGAAGTCGAACCAATCAAAAGTCTTTACCCAAAATCCAACTCCAAAACCTCGACAGCCGTAAAACGTATGGCGGTCTAAGCCGCCAAACCCTCGATGACATCGAACAACAGCTCGAAAGCGGCCATCAGGTTTTGGTGTTTTTAAATCGCCGCGGTTGGTCGCCAAAATTACTCTGTCATGATTGCGGCTGGATTGCCGAATGTGATGATTGCGATGCCTATTTAACCTACCACAAACACAAAGACCGCCTACTTTGTCACCATTGCCGCCGAAATTACCGCTTACCGGAATTTTGCCCCAACTGTGGTTCTCAGGAAATGGACACCCTGGGTGTCGGCACCGAGCAAGTGGAAACTGCGCTCACGCAAGATTTAACTAACTATCCGGTGATTCGTTTTGATCGCGATTCAGTATCGACACCCCGTCAATGGCAACAACAATTAGACCGCGTAAGAACTGGCAACCCCTGTGTAATCGTCGGCACCCAAATGCTGGCTAAAGGCCATGACTTCCCTAAATTATCGTTGGTGGTGGTGGTCAATGTCGATAACAGCTTTTACTCCACTGACTTCCGCGCCGAAGAATACCTGGCACAACTACTCATCCAAGTCGCCGGTCGTGCCGGTCGTGCCGAAACCGCTGGTCAGGTTATTATTCAAACCCATCAACCAAAGCACGAATTTTTCCATACCTTATTACACCAAGGCTACGAACAACTGGCGCGTAAAGGTCTGGAACAACGTGAAGAAATGCAATTCCCACCTTTTAGCCACATGGCCATTATCCGTGCCCAACACCGTTTTGAAGATAAACTCGAAGCCTTTTTACTGGAACTCATCGATGCCATCGGTCAGGATCCGGACGTTAGTGTTTTGGGCCCATTACCGGCACCCATGCAAAAAAAACAAAAACTACACCGCATGCAATTGATTCTAAACGCCAACAACCGCCGCGGCCTGCACCAACTATTGAGACAACTACTCAAAAAACACAACCCCACTGCCGGCCCCGTCCGCTGGTTTATCGACATCGACCCGGTAACCTTCGATTAATCTGTCATCCCGGCTGCTATCGAGTCCAATCTATCGCAACACACTTACATCCATGTAAGCGAGCGAAGTCGAGGGATCTCCTCAAGCTCATCAAATCTTTAACACACTACAACCACCCCACCAATCATTGCAAACAACCCACCACTCTTCTAAAATAAATATTAATTCTCTACCCGCGACATTCTCGTGCTCCGACACGGGAATCCAGTACGCAACGCATTCAAAAGTGCAACTTTTTAAAACTAAACAGATAAAACTATGACCACACAATCCACCATGGACATCTTTCACCGCACGGTGATTAATAAATTTCAGATTTATAACAGCTTGTTTTTAAACTTGCCTTTTGACCAGGTCCATCAGGTGGGTGTGTTACTGCCGCTTTTGAACCAACATTGCCAAAAAGGCTATCACAACAAACAAAGCCCCAGACAGATTATTGATGACTTCTTCGATCACCATCTGCCCGAGCAAAACAGTGAACAACGCATCGCTGTGCTGTTTAAATTGATTCAATATATCGAACGCCAGATTGTGTTGTTTGATGCCATCGAAGAAGCCGCATTTACCGATAATAATGCCCTTGACGGTCCCGGTAGTGTGCCTTTATTGGCACAGCGCAGTGCCTTTTTGAATAAATCCACTGAGCTCAAAGAAAAGCTCAGCCATTACCATGCCCGCATAGTTCTTACCGCCCACCCCACCCAGTTTTACCCGGGTCCGGTACTGGGCATCATCACCGAATTGTCGCAAGCAATAAAAGACAATAATTTAAGCGACATCGAAATGCTGTTGCAACAACTCGGTAAAACACCGCTTTACAGCAAACAAAAACCCACACCGTTTGAAGAAGCCGCCAGTTTAACCTGGTATTTAGAAAATGTTTTTTACAAAGCCGTCCAAGACATTAACAAGCGTTTGGAAAACCACATCTATCAAGACGGCCAATTACCCGAAAACGCCTTTATCGAAGTGGGATTTTGGCCCGGTGGCGACCGTGATGGCAATCCCTATGTAACCGCCGACACCACGCTTAAAGTCGCCCGTCGTTTGCGTAGCAGTATTCTTAAATGCTATTACCGTCACGTCCGTGATTTAAAGCGCCGACTCACCTTTAAGAACATTGAAGACCAGGTTAGCGACATTGAACAAAAACTTTATACCGGTGGTTACACCAACCCTGAACAGTATAATTACAGCGACGAGCAATTACTCAACGATCTCAAGACCATAAAAACCGACTTAAATAACGACCACCAAGGTTTATTTGTCGATCACGTCGAAGCCCTGATTCGCCAGGTACACAGTTTTGGCTTTCATTTCGGCCCAATGGATATTCGCCAGGATTCACGAATTTTAACGGCGGTACAAGCGGTGCTCAATAAGGAACAAGACAATCGCGGTGATTTGCCGGTTAAGGATACCCTGGCCACGATGCAGACCATTGTGAAAATCCAAAAAGACAATGGCCATTCAGGTTGTCAGCGTTACATTATTAGCAATTGCCAGTCGGTGGCGCATGTGAAAACAGTGATGGATCTGATGCACAAAGCTGATTTGCCCAAACCTTTTCCGGTGGATATTGTGCCTTTATTTGAAACCATTGAAGATTTGCGGGTTGCGCCCGAGGTGATGGCGACTTTATACGCAGATGATGAATATGGCGAACATCTGAAACACCGGAACAACCGCCAAACCATTATGCTGGGCTTTTCCGACGGCACCAAAGACGGCGGTTATATTGCCGCCAACTGGGCCATTTTAAAAGCCAAAGAAGCCCTTTCCGAAGTGGCCAAAGAACACGGCGTTGAGGTGGTGTTTTTCGATGGTCGTGGCGGCCCGCCGGCCCGTGGTGGTGGAGAAACCCACCAGTTCTATGCCTCATTAAGCCCACATATTCAGAACCATGCCACCCAATTGACCATACAAGGCCAAACCATTTCAGCGAATTTTGGTAACCCCGACACCGCTCAATACAACCTCGAGCAACTCCTAAGTGCCGGGGTTTTTAATGCCATTAATCCGCCTAAAGACGCCTGGCATGATGGTGCTTACGAGATCCTGCAACAACTCGCTGACATCAGCTTTAAACATTACCAGGATTTCAAACAACACCCTAAATTTGTACCGTATTTAGAACAGATCAGCACCCTCAAATACTACGGCCAAACCAACATCTCCAGCCGCCCCACCAAACGCGGTGACGATGGCGCCGGTCTGGTATTCGAAGACCTGCGCGCCATTCCCTTCGTCGGCGCCTGGAGTCAGCTCAAACAAAACGTCCTCGGTTATTACGGCGTCGGCACCGCCTTACAACAACTGATTGATGATGGCCGCTTAGACCAGCTCAAACAGCTTTATGACAACTCGGGTTTCTTTAAAACCCTGATGGACAACTGCATGATGTCATTGGCGAAATCCTATATGCCGCTGACTGCCTACCTGGAACAAGATCCCCGCTTTGGTGATTTCTGGCGTTTAATTAAAGACGAATTCGAACGCAGTCGCGACTGTTTACTGGCCGTCTCCGGGCAAAAAAAATTGCTTGCCGACCAAAAACGCCGCAACGCCTCCATCCAAATCCGTGAAAATATCGTTCTGCCGCTCCTCACCATCCAACAATACGCCCTACAAACCATCGAGGAATTAAAAAAACAACACGCCAACCCCAAACAAATCCAGGTCTACGAAAACATGGTCACCCGCTCACTTTACGGCAATATTAACGCCAGCAGAAATGCGGTGTAAATCTGAAGTACTGTGTTTTTATGACAACTTAAAATCGTTCTTATCAGTCTTTAGCGACACAAATAAGCATAACCACTGACGCAATCATTATTTTGACAACATAATCAACAACTTAACGGCACCTTGGTTTTCAATACTGGAACATGCGCCGGGAATGTTTTTATTTTTTTACCCATAATCTGTGTTGTTTTTCTGTTTTTAATCATTTAACTCAATGAACCCAAAACATTGAGTGTATAAAATGAATAGAAAAATAAATTGCCAATTATGTCTGTTAGGCGGTTTCTGGTTGTTATTTGCAAGCACTGTACAAGCCGCATCATTTTGTGTTTCTTCCAGTTTAGAGTTACAAAACGCTTTGACCATTGCAGACAGCAACAATCAAGCTGACCACATCAAACTCAGGTTTGGAAACTACATTGCACCCGGTAACGGCTTTGTTTATTCTGGTTTGACTGAAAATAATGATTTGGAAATCAGTGGCAATTGGTTTACCTTCAATAACAACAACTGTGGCAGCCGGTTGATGGCTGGCGACCCATTTAATTACAGTACTTTGGATGGTAATAATACAGCAAGTGCCTTGACCATTATTCCAGGTGCCAGTGGAGACATCACCATTTCTTATGTGGTGTTCACCCATGGTAATTCTGATGATTTTGGCGGTGGTTTGCGCTTGTTCCCGGTGGCAGAGTATTTGGGCGATGTGTTGATAGAAAATAATGTTTTTTTTGATAATGCATCTGAAGATGCCGGTGCTTTTTATATCGGCGGTGGTCACAGGGTGGTGGTCAGAAATAATCTGATACTCAATAACGTCACCAATAGCAGTGCCGGTGGATTGATGATAAACCAAGAAAGTAGTGGCGGTGCAGGATCAAACAGTGGCATTTACTTCACCAATAACACGGTCTATGAGAACTCTGCTGCCATTGGCCATTCTTTATTGTTTGGCGGGCTTTCTGTTTGGGTGGAAGATTCATCCCAGGCATTCATTGCCAACAATATATTGTGGGGCAATAGCGAAGCAGACCTGGCATTAAGTGGCAGTGGCTATAAATATTTGTTTAATAATGATATTGGCTTTATAAGTGGCGCCAATGCAGACGAAGCCTCCGGAAATTTTTCTTCTACCCCGGAATTTGAACCCGGCAGTCTTAATTTTAAGCCGGCCTTGAATTCTGCTGTATCAAATCGTGGGAAAAAACCACCAACCTTCACCCATATACCACCTTTGTTTTATGAACAATGGTCTCTGGGCAGCAACGACCTAATCGGCCAGGCACGTGTATATGGAACCCGTGTTGATGTGGGAGCCATTGAGTCTGACTCATTATCAGACCTGATTTTTGAAGATGATTTTGAATAATCCGTTGAGTTAACTGAAACAACCCGTTTTATCTGCTGTCCCAAAATTTAACCAAACTTTGGCATACTTTGGGACAGCCTTTAAATTAATATTACCTGCTAACAACGCACTATCTGAGATTTTATGCTCTATATAATATTTAACCGGCACTTCAACACGCCATTTAATCGCTTAAGTTGAAGGTGCAATTGAGAGTATCAATTATGATTGAGAGAAACTGACGATACGAATACTTTCCCTTGTTATGCTAAGATTAAATACTTATTAATAAAAATAATTTAGTAGCGAAGCTAAATAAAAAAATGGGCATAATCTTACGATTAATCGGCCTTTCACTGATATCGTGTTGATAAATTTACTGTGATTGTTCATTTTGTAATCACCTCAAATGAAACTCTGTGTTCACAATGTTTAAATCAAATAACCAAGTTATCTTAACCCAATCTGCGGTATTTGATTTATGCTTACAGTCGGGTGTTAAATTAACAGTCACATGAAAAAAACAGACGTATTTAAATTATTACAAGACAATCAGAATCCACGTGGCATCCAAAACTGGCAGGAAATGGAAGCAGGGAGCGCCTATAAAAGCTTGGGCATCGGCCTGACCGTATTGCGCAAACTGGCCAAGCAAGTGGGTAAAAATCATGATTTGGCCATGGAAATGTGGGACAGTGATTACTATGACATGAAGATCATGGCCGTTTTAATTGATGACCCAAAACACATCACCCGAGAGCAAGTGGATACACAGGTTGAGGATGTCGATTTTGGCATGATGGTGCATGTCTTTTCAGCCTGTGGTGCGCCGGTGACCAAGACCAATTTTATCGATCAAGTGGCTGATGATTGGCTTAAAAGCCCGGACTCGGTAAGGCGGCGCTGCGCCTATGGTTTTATCTATGAACTGTCAAAATCGAACAAGAAAAGTGCGCCAGATGATGATTACTTTCTCAACCTCATCAACCACATTGACCGAACCTTTACCGGCGAAGATAAGTCCGTGCATTTGGCCATGGCCGGGGCGTTAATGGGTATCGGCAAACGCAACAAATCACTCAACCGGGCTGCGCTCCGGGTTGCTAAAAAAATAGGACCGGTGCCGGTTGAATCCGGTAAAACACAATGCGAGCCCATGGATATCAGCAAACACCTGACCAGTGACTACCTAAAAAAGAAATTTAATCAATAACTCACTCAATTTATATTTAAAAAAATAACCCTGACTTCCGGCACTTCAATCTAAAGAACAATTTTGCTATTTTAAATAGATGGCTTAACACGTTGTTAAGTCTTGATTGCACAGGTGAATGACATGTTTGAATTGATTGTTGGACTCATAATAATACTGGCGGTGCTGGTATTGCTGAAAGTTTTGTTTTGGTTTTTTGTACTGGTCTTACTCAGCCCGATTATATTTGTCGGCGCTGCACTGTTGTCGATTGTGGTGCTGGTCATGACCGTTATCGGTGTGGTCTTTTTCGGCTTATTAAAGTTATTGTTATTACCGGTTTTATTGCTGTTGGCGATTCCTTTTGCCTTGTTTTCATAGTTGGCAGTTTTATCAGTCAAAGTATTGAAAAAAACATTCAATCCATGACCGGCCACATAGGCTGATTCAGGCTGACAGGACGTTGTAAATAATAAAAGCCATTGCATTTCACCTTAATCACTCTTTTTAAACTTACGTTTAATCTTTTTAAATTTTTTGTGGTTGATATTGCTACTGATAAACATCACATTTTTCTCTTCAGATGTTAATTTTAGAAACCGTTCATAGTGCTTGAGCACGTCGGTAATTAGTTCATTTTTGGTAAAGTAGTTGAGATTATAGCCTTCTCGAGTATCACCAAAATATGACAGCGGGAAAAAAGACTCATCACTGTCAACATCCGGCAAATTATCTTCATTTAAAAAATACTCAGGTAAATTAATCGATTCATTTCTGACCCCGTAAATAAAATTATTAACCATGTCGTGTTTAATTTCTATTTCAACGCGATTGGGGTTTTTGAGGGTGTTGATTTTTGAGTTTATGTCATAGTCCACTAACACCGTTTGTAGTTCTTCAAACGCCCCTTTCACTGTTGTGTTGAGAAATAAATCAATGGCTGTTTTGTTTTTAAAGGTGACGATACGTCTTAACTTGTCTTTCCATGAGTCAGCGGTCCATAAATTGGTCGGTGCCGAAAAATCCCGCTGATAATATTTATAATCCACGCGTAAAGCCTTCATTAAGCTAACGATAAATAAAATCATGATAATCGAGAATGGTAGCGCTGTAATCAGCGTCATGATTTGCAGCGCTTCTAATCCGCCTGCGTTTAATAACACCAGTGAAATAAGCGCCAGGATGACGCCCCAAAGTACAATCTGTAGTTTAGATGTTTTTGGCGAATTTCTGGTTGCGATACTGTCCATCACTACAATACCGGAATCTGCCGAAGTAACAAAGAAAATAACGATGATTAAGATGACCAATAAGCTGGTTATACTTGAAAGCGGCAAATACTCTAAAAAGCTGAACATCAATACATCCGGATTCGCAGCGATCTCGCTTAATGCCCCACCGGCTTTAAATTTGTCTATCCACATGGCACTGTTGCCAAACACGGTCATCCAAATAAAATTGAACAAGGTTGGAATAATCAAAACCGCGGCAACGAAGTCTCTGATGGTCCGACCTTTAGATATTTTTGCAATAAATATGCCCACATAAGGCGCCCAGGAAATCCACCACGCCCAGTACAGAATGGTCCAATCATAAAACCAGGGTAATTCATCTGTCTTATAGGAATGTGTGTTAAAAGTAAGCTCCACAAACTGACTGATGTAATAACCCAGACCTTGGGTAAAACTGCCTAAAATATGCGAAGTGGGGCCCACTACAATCACAAATAACAATAAAAAAATAACCGCAATGATATTAATTCGACTCAATGTCTTAATGCCTTTGCTGACACCGGTTACGGCAGATAACACGGCTGTGGCAATCAACACACAGACAATAATCATTTGATAGGTGAAGCCGGTGTCCGGAAACACATTCATGTTGACCAGACCGGAATTAATCTGAACCACGCCAAACCCTAAAGTTGTGGTGATACCAAATACCGTACTACAAAGCGCAAAAATATCAATCACATTACCCCAGGTACCCTGAATACGGTCTTTTAACAAAGGATAAAAACAGGATCGTAGAGACAGCGGCAACTTATAGCGATAGGTAAAATAAGATAAAGATAAACCGACAATGCCATAAATGGCCCAGGCATGAATGCCCCAATGAAAAAAGGTGTATAACTGGGCATTTTTAGTGCGTGTAATGACATCATTGTCTGCAAACACAGGAGAACTAAAGTGTTGCATGGGTTCTGCCACACTAAAATACATCAAACCAATCCCCATGCCGGCGGCAAACAACATCGAAATCCAGGAGAAAAAAGAATGCTGTGGTTTGCTGTCATTATTGCCGAGCCGGATGTTGCCGTATTTGCTCAACATTAAATAAAACAGAAAGAACACAAACAGGGTCACTGCCCACACGTAGACCCAGTTAAGATTAACAAAAATAAAGTTTTTTATATCGTTTAAAAAAGCACCGGACTGTTCCGGAAACAGGGCAGCAAAAAAACAGGTAAT
>Ga0209344_10002247_pt1 | contig 22042 bp, 17 predicted proteins | sample Cruoilmetagenom6_FD_187293 | JGI IMG/M metagenome (GOLD analysis project Ga0209344, IMG submission 187293) | Oil polluted marine microbial communities from Coal Oil Point, Santa Barbara, California, USA - Santa Barbara Oil Seep Sample 6 (SPAdes)... | ecosystem: Environmental > Aquatic > Marine... | reverse complement strand
TGAAATGTTTTCGCAAGCAGAAGAAAATTATTTAAAAGCTATTTATTCTTTAGAAGCAACAACCATGAACGGTGTAAGTACCAATTTGATTGCAGAAAAAATGCAAACAAAGGCTTCTTCGGTAACGGATATGATCAAGAAGTTATCTGATAAACAGCTTGTAAACTATAAGAAGTATCAGGGAGTTAAGTTATCGGATAAAGGAAAGCAAATTGCCGTTTCTATAGTAAGAAAACATCGTTTGTGGGAGTGTTTTCTGGTAGATAAATTGCACTTTTCATGGGATGAGGTTCACGATATCGCAGAGCAATTAGAACATATAAAATCAGAATCATTAATTGATAGTTTGGATGCATTTTTAGAATTTCCTACTGTTGATCCTCATGGAGACCCTATTCCTGACAAGGATGGAAACATAACAAAACGTGACAAGGTTAAACTGTCATCATTACAACCTGAGGATGAAAGTATATTGCTAGGTGTGAAGGACTCCTCAGATGAATTTCTCAAATATTTAAACAAAAAAAATATTGCTCTTGGAAATACTATTAAAGTTTTGAGCATAGAACCCTTTGACAGGTCCATGAATATTTCGATGAATTCGAAAGAATTGGTGATTTCTCAACATGTGGCTGAAAGTCTGTATTTAAAAAACGTAAAATGAATATAGAAAATCCGGTATATAATCTCATAGCATTTAGTATTTTACTTATTGCTGGTTATTTATTTTTTAGACCAGCAAAAGGATGGTTTTGGATTCTGAAGAATAGTTTAAAGCAGAATGAAAAAATTGTCATTGAAGATATTTTGAAGTTATTGTATCATTGTGAAAATTCAGGCAAAGAAATTTCAATAAATGATACCACAAATTCACTTAAGTTTAGTAACCAGATCATTGTTGATTCCATAAAGAAAATGACCACTAATCAGCTTATAGAATTAGAAGGCGATACTATAAAATTAACTAATACTGGGCGAGATTATGCACTTAGAATAATTCGTGTACATCGATTGTGGGAGAAATATTTAGCTGAAAAGACCGGCTTTGATAAAATGGAATGGCATGATCGTGCTGAAAAGAAAGAACATGAACTAGATCACGAGCAAACCAATTTATTGGCAACACAATTAGGACAACCTATGTTTGATCCACATGGCGATCCTATACCATCACGTCACGGAAGAGTGCCAGAAATTAATGGTGTTTTACTAGCGAAATTACCGATAGGAACTGTTGGAAGGATAGCACATATTGAAGATGAACCTGATGTAATTTACAAGCAAATACTTGCTGAAAATATACACATAGGTTCGCAAATAAGAGTTGTAGAGAATTCTAGAGATCGAGTTGTTTTTTATGCCGAAGGTGAAGAGTTTAAATTGGCCCCTGTAGTTGCAGCAAGTATAACTGTTGAGGTTTTCGAAAAGGAAAGCATTCTTGAAGAAAACATGGTAAGGCTTTCTAGCCTAAATGAAAATGAAACGGCAATTATTTCGGGTATCTCTAAGGAATGTAGGGGTGAAAACCGCCGAAGACTATTGGACTTAGGATTTGTAAAAGGAACGCCAATTAGCATTGAAATGGTAAGCCCGTTAAAAAATCCTAAAGCTTATCTAATTAAAGGAACTTCGATAGCCCTACGTAATGACCAGGCCTCAAAAGTGTTGATTAAAAAAGATTAAAAGTATGGAAGGAAAAGTAAATAGCGCCTGCGAAGCATGCCCACAGTATAACGCTAAAGGATTGAAAAAATTAGGTGTGAATGCCGAAAATGTGGATTTTATTGTCGCATTGGCTGGAAATCCCAATACAGGAAAAAGTACTGTTTTCAATGCCTTAACAGGTTTAAGACAGCATACTGGCAATTGGCCAGGCAAAACAGTAACACGAGCAGAAGGAGCGTTTGAGTATGAAGACAAAAAGTACAAATTGGTAGATTTACCCGGAACTTATTCACTGCTTTCGACTTCTGAAGACGAAGAAATAGCCAGAAATTTTATTCTTTTCGGAAAACCGACTGTTACGGTAATCATGGTAGATGCCAGTCGATTAGAACGAAATTTAAACCTGGTGTTACAAATTTTAGAGATCACAGACAGTGCTGTTCTTTGTTTAAACTTTATTGATGAAGCCAAACGAAACAATATTACCATAGATGAACGAACGTTGGCACGTGATTTAGGTATCCCGGTAGTAGCTACTAGCGCAAGATATAATAAAGGAATACCCGAGTTAATTACTACAATCGCCGAAGTAGCTAATGGTAATATTGTGTGTAAACCACACCGTATTAAAAATGTGCCTGAGAATATCAGTAAAGCGGTTAAAAAATTAAGTGAAGAAATTAAAGAACAATTTCCTACAATACCCAATAGCAGATGGATTGCATTTAGATTGTTGGAAGGAGATACACATGTAATCGATGCACTGAAAAGTGGGGAATTAATTTCACAATAAGAAATATGACGAAGAATGATTCAATAAACAATATCGTTGCTTTATCTAATGAGTTACGCTGGCAGATTGGCGATGATTTTCATGATAACTTGGCAGAAGGTATTTATGCCGATGCTTCAGAGATTGTGAATAGCGTGGTAAAAAAAGACAATGAAAAGTCAAAATTTAGGCTCGATGCTAGAATAGACAAAATTCTCACTAGTAAAATCTGGGGTTTTCCAATTATGTTTTTGATTTTAGCGATGGTATTATGGTTGACAATAATAGGCGCCAATTATCCTTCCTCTATGCTAGCTACATTATTATTAGATAATGTTCATCCAGCCTTAAAGAGTTTTGCCACAAGCATTGCAATGCCTTGGTGGTTAGATGGATTTTTAATAGACGGGGTTTACTTGGCATTGGCTTGGGTAATTGCAGTTATGCTGCCTCCAATGGCGATATTCTTCCCGCTATTTACACTACTTGAAGATTTTGGCTATTTACCAAGAGTGGCTTTTAATTTAGATTATTTATTCAAAAAATCTGGAGCTCATGGCAAACAGGCACTCACTATGAGTATGGGGTTTGGTTGCAATGCTGCAGGTGTAGTAGCTACCCGAATTATTGATAGCCCTAGAGAACGATTAATTGCCATTCTTACTAATAATTTTTCGTTATGTAATGGTAGATGGCCTACACAAATATTAATTGCTACTATTTTCATAGGAGCCGTTGTTCCTAATTCATTATCGGGATTGGCATCGGTTGGAGCGGTAATTGGGATTGCCATATTAGGAATGATTTTTATGTTTTTTAGCTCTTGGGGATTATCAAAGACAGTGCTAAAAGGAGAAGTTTCAACATTTAATTTAGAGCTACCCCCTTATCGTCCGCCAAGATTTTGGAAAACCATCTATACCTCATTAATTGACAGAACTTTGATTGTCTTATGGAGGGCTATGGTTTTTGCCGCTCCTGCGGGAGCTGTAATTTGGCTCATTTCAAATATTCCGGTCGGAGATGGTAGCATCGCTTCTTGGCTGATTGGCTATCTTGACGGTTTTGGATTCTTATTAGGCCTGAACGGCGTAATTCTCGTCGCATATATTGTTGCAATTCCGGCGAATGAGATTGTTATTCCAACAATATTAATGCTAACGGTGTTGGCAACAGGCATTGCGGGTGGAGAAGGAGTAGGCGTTATGTTTGAATTAGACAGTGCAAGTGAAACAGGAGATATATTAAAAGCAGGAGGATGGACTTTATTAACCGCAGTCAACTTAATGCTTTTCAGTTTGCTACACAATCCTTGTAGCACCACTATTTATACAATTTACAAAGAAACCAATAGTGTAAAATGGACAACTATAGCGTCACTAATGCCGTTAATCATGGGCTTTATTGTTACGTTTTTAGTAGCACAAATTTGGAGATTATTTGTTTAGTATAGAATCAAAATCCAAACTTATTTATGAACAAAAGCAAGATACTTTTATTAATCATTTTCTTTAGTTATACTCAAATAATTTTAAGTCAAAAAATAGAAACAGACAGACCAGACCAGACAGAAGCGTCCAGTTTAGTGCCTTCAAAGATTTTACAGATCGAAACCGGAGCTTTTGTTGAATCATTGGGTGCTATCGACGCGGTCACATATAATACTACATTGATCCGTTATGGGTTGTTAGAGAATCTAGAATTGCGATTAGGATTTGATAATGCCGAGGTCAAACTAAATTCGAATACCGTTGCAAGTGGATTTTTACCTTTATTATTAGGTGTAAAGATTGGAGTAACCGAAGAAAAAGGGGTATTGCCCGAAATTGCTTTTATTGGTCATGTCAATATACCGTTTTTAGCATCATCTGATTTTAAAACGAAAAGTACGGGAACTGATTTTAGATTTTCGCTATCGCATACACTGAGCGAAAAATCGAACTTAGGGTATAATATTGGTATGGCTTGGGATGGTGATATTACCACAGCTATCTACGTATATACCGTTGCATATGGATATAGTTTTGCCGATAAACTTGGTGGCTATGTTGAAATATATGGTGATGCCTACGAAGACAATTCCTTCAATCACCTTTGGGATGTGGGACTTACCTATTTAATAAATGAAAATATTCAATTAGATATTTCCGGAGGTACTGGGATTACAAAAGATATACAAGACTTGTTTCTCAGTGCGGGTATAAGCTTTAGAATTACCAAATAGAATTTGATACTACAGATTTTACCTGTTATTTTGTACTTTGCATAATATTTTATGGTTCAAAGTCCATCAACATTTCAGGTATACAATGCTTCCGCCGGAAGTGGTAAAACATTTACGCTTGTAAAAGAATATTTAATGATTTTACTGTTAACTTCAGACGTAAATCGTTTTCAGAATATTCTTGCTGTTACTTTTACAAATAAAGCCGCTGCTGAAATGAAAGCACGTGTAATTAATAATTTACGTGATTTCGCCAAAGCGGAAATATTGCATGAGAAAAATGAAATGTTTTTACAAATTGAGCGCGAAACTGATTTACCAGACAATTTAATTCATCAGCGATCAATAAAAATATTACAGAGTATTTTAAACAATTATTCTGCATTTAATATTACTACAATTGACAGTTTTACACACCGTTTAATACGTAGTTTCGCATTTGATTTGGGATTGTCGCTCAATTTTGAAGTTGAAATGGATACCAAATCACTTTTGAATGAGGCCGTTGATGTTTTGATATCAAAAATTGGTGAAGATGAAGAGTTAACAAAAATTCTTATCGATTTTTCTTTGCAAAAAGCTAATGAAGACAAGTCATGGGATATTTCTTTTGAGCTTAAAGAAATTGCTTCTATTCTTTTAAATGAAAGTGACATTTACCAAGTTCAAAAAATAAAAGAGAAACCGATAAGTGATTTTGTTGATCTAAAAAAGAAACTATCAAAAAAGAATAAAGAGATTGGTGTTAAGTTTGCTGCAATTGGCAATGAAGGCTTACAAATTATTGACAATTTTGAGCTTCAGCATAACGACTTTTACAGGTCAATGATACCAACTCATTTTAAAAATTTGGCTTATAAATTAGAGAACGCTAAATTTTTCGACCAAAGTAAACTTAAAGAGAGAATTGAGGAAAGAAATTTTTATTCTAAGTCTAAAACTGAAGAAATTAAAACGGCTATTGATAGCATTATTAACCCGTTACTTGAATTATATAATTCTTCAGAGAAGTTATATCAAGAATATACCTTGAACAATTTGATCTCAAAAGGACTAATTCCACTTGCGGTTTTAAGCAAGATAAATATTGCGCTAGATGAATTAAAAGAAGAAAAAAATATTCGTTTAAATGCTGAATTCAATCAGTTGATCAGTAAAAATTTACGCGAACAACCCGCGGCATTTATTTATGAACGCATTGGTGAAAAGCTAAAGCATTATTTCATCGATGAAATGCAGGATACTTCGCTTTTACAATGGCAAAATTTAATTCCGTTAATTGATAATGCCTTATCTCAAGAAAACTCAAGCTTGTTGCTGGTAGGAGATGCTAAACAATCTATTTATCGTTGGCGTGGAGGTGAGGCGGATCAATTTATTAAGTTATCCCTTGATGAAGATTCAACTGAAAGTACAAATCCGTTTTTTATAAATAAACAACAACAATTATTAGACACAAATTATCGAAGTTATAGTGAGATTATCAATTTTAATAATAGTTTTTTTCAGTTTGTTGCGTCCTACTTTAATAAGTCAATTTACAATACGATTTACAAAAGAGAGAACGAACAGAAGGAAAACCAGAAAAAGGGTGGTTATGTTGAGTTATCATTCATAGAAGAAGGCCTCAATGCATCTGAAAAAGACAAAATTTTTCCTGAAAAAGTACTGGAAATTATTAATAACCTCCAGAGAGAATATAATAAAAATGAAATATGTGTGCTCACAAGAACACGTAAACAAGGTGTTAACATTGCTAATTATTTATCTGAAAATGATATAAATATTATAAGCTCAGAAACCTTGCTATTGAAGAATTCTGCAAAAGTTAATTTCATAATCAACTTATTAATTTTCTTAGAGCAACAATCCAATAAAGAGGCGAAGTTAGAAATTCTCTATTTTTTATATGATCATTTAAAAATATCAATTGATAAACACCAATTTTTTAGTGATTTGATTGACAAGACAATTTATGAAATAAGCAAAAAATTAGAGTCTTTTCGTATTAATTTTGAGTATCAAAATTTTATACAGTTACCTTTTTATGAAAGCATAGAAGAAATTATTCGCAGTTTTAAACTGACCGAATCTTCTGATGCTTATTTACAATTCTTTCTGGATGAAGTTTTGCATTATTCACAAAAAAATTCAGAAAGTACCCAGGGGTTTTTAGAGTATTGGGATCAGAAAAAAGAGTCATTGAGTATAGTGGTTCCGGAAGGAAAAGATGCAGTTAGAATTATGACAATACACAAATCAAAAGGGTTGGAGTTTCCCGTAGTTATTTTTCCGTACGATCTGGATATTTATCGAGAGCAAAGTCCTAAAATTTGGTATCCTATTAAAGAAAAAGAACAATTTAATAATTTTGACTCACTGCTAATTAATTATAATAAATCCATAGAGCAAACGGGTGATTTAGGGAGAGAATTATTTGTGTCAAAAAGAGACGAACTAGAATTAGATAATTTTAATTTGTTGTATGTTACTTTAACAAGAGCAATTGAACAACTGTATATTATTTCTGAAACTAAAAAAATTACTGATAAGCCTAAATTCTATTCTCATTTTTTTATAGAATACTTGAAGTTTAGAAGTATTTTTAATGAAGAAGATACAACATACAGTTTTGGGAATATAAAAAGACAATCATCTAAAGAAACAACTTTGGAAAAAAGTTTTGAGCTAGAAAAGTTTATAAGCACTCCTTGGCAAGATCACAATATTAATGTTGCAGTAAATGCGAACTTATTTTGGGATGAAAACAAGCAAGAATCAATCACCTTTGGTAATTTAATTCATGAAATTTTGTCCAAGATAAAAACCTCAGCTGATATAAATGACGTAATAACTGAATATTATTCAATAGGCCTGATTCAAAAAGATAATATCAAACAAATTGAAAAAATGATTAATAATGTTATTAATCATTCACAATTGAAGCAATATTTTGTACAGAATAGTACTGTTTATAATGAACGAGAAATTTTAACTGCAGATAAAGAAATCATTATACCTGACAGATTAGTTATTAATGAAAATAATGAAGCAATAATTATTGACTATAAGACCGGAAAACCAGATAAAAAATACCATTTTCAACTTGAAAAATATGCTGAAACTATTCGACAATTAGGGTTTTTTGTAAAAAAGAAGATCTTGGTATACATAAGTGATAGCATCGAAATTGAAGAAGTCTAGCTAAAAATAATATATTTGACAAAATTTTTATGCATGAATACACTTGACATAATTTTAGCAGTAATTTTACTTTTCGGAGTTGTTCGTGGGTTCATGAATGGTTTTTTTGTTGAAGTAACCTCGCTTGTTGCATTGGCATTAGGTGTTTATGGAGCTATACATTTTTCTTACTTTGCAGGCGATTTTTTAAAAGATAAGGTTGAATGGCCAGAAAAGACCATACAAATAGTTGCTTTTGCAATTACTTTTGTAATCATTGTATTAATAATATCCTTAGCGGGAAAATTACTCACAAAAATTGCAGATATCGCCGCACTGGGAATACTAAATAAGATAGCCGGGGCCGCTTTTGGGGCAGCAAAACTCGCCTTAATATTAAGCATCATTTTAATAGTTTTCAGTAAGTTGAATAGAACATTACCCTTTGTTAGTCAAGAGGGTTTAGACAGTTCGATATTATATAATCCAATAAAAAATTTAGCTCCCACCTTGTTCCCTTCTATTTTAAGTAAGGATGGAGAGAAGGAATCTGAAAATAATGAAAATTAACCATAGACATTTGTCTTTAAATTATAAAATATGTCAACAGCCAAAAAAGAATATAAAAGAATCACCACTAAGTCATTGGTAGAAATGAAACGTAATGGTGAAAAGATTGCTATGCTTACAGCATATGATTATAGTATGGCAAAAATTGTAGACCATGCGGGAATTGATATTATTTTGGTTGGAGATTCCGCTTCAAACGTTATGGCGGGTCATGAAACTACTTTACCAATCACCTTAGATCAAATGATATATCACGCCTCCTCTGTTGTACGTGCAATTGAACGCTGCCTAGTTGTCGTTGATCTACCTTTCGGGAGTTATCAATCAGATCCAAAAGAAGCCTTACGTTCAGCAATTAGAATTATGAAAGAATCTGGTGGCCATGCCGTAAAAATGGAAGGTGGTAAAGAAGTTAAAGAATCGATTAAACGAATTCTCAATGCCGGTATTCCGGTAATGGGTCATTTAGGATTGACTCCACAATCAATATATAAATTTGGTACTTATACAGTAAGAGCAAAAGAAGAAGAAGAAGCAGACAAACTCAAAAAAGATGCAAAACTATTAGAAGAATTAGGTTGTTTTGGTATTGTGTTAGAAAAAGTACCGGCTGCTCTAGCCAAAGAAGTGGCCGAAAGTATATCAATACCAGTAATTGGAATTGGAGCCGGTAATGGTGTTGATGGTCAAGTATTGGTTATACATGATATGCTGGGAATGACGCATGAGTTTAACCCACGATTCTTACGTCGATACTTAGACCTATATACCGAAATGAATAATGCTTTTAAGCAATATATTACTGATGTTAAAAGTAGAGACTTTCCAAGTGATAAGGAGCAGTACTAGAAAAATGGCTAAATAACTATTGAATTATAATAATTTATAATTGTTATTAAATCTTTTTCTTTTGTAAGTTTATATTTATTAGCATCTAGATGCTTTTTTAATAATTCTTTTTTTAATAAAAATAGCTGTAGAAAATCCTTTTTTTTCTTTGGTATTAAGTTTACCGAATTACCTATTTTAATAAAATAAGTATCACTAGCTCTTCTAAAACTAGCAGGAGAAGCTGTAATAAAAGCGTTTTGTTGCGCTACAGCATCTTTAAAAATAACCTTCTCTTTTTTCAATAAGGTGCAATACTTACTATCGTCTTTAGAGATGATTACAAAAAAACCTATTTTTTGTTCATTTTCTAAACTATAATTATAAGCTCGGTACATATTTTCACCTAAATTAATATACCAAGCGTCTACTTTCTTTTTTAGAAGAAAATAATCAATACCATCATCAATTTTAGAGAGTTCTATATTATCGGTAAAAGCATTGTATCTTATAAACAATGTATTTAGTAATTTAAACTCAGAATCATAGAGTTTTCCTGATGCAATCCCATGTATCATTTTTTGTTTGTTATCAGTATAAGGAGTTCCACTAATATCTTTGTAGTTAATGGTTTTATTTCCAGATTTTAAAAATGAATCTGGCAGATGATTACCTCTAAAAAAACCAACATTTGAACCGTTGGTTATTTGTCGACCGTCACTTTGTAAAGACACTTGACCGTAAGAATAGAAAAATGTGCCAAGGAATAAAAATATGATTGCTTGTTTAAACATTATAATATACAAAATTATGAAATGTAATTTAACAAAAAACCACGCAAATTGCGTGGTTTTTTAAGTTAAAAAATTTATAAATTATTGATTTTCATTATTAGGAATTGGTACTGTTGAAGGAACCGCATCACCAGCTCTATCATTAGGCAATTCACTTATTCTATCAAACCTTCTCATATCAATCCATCTATGACTTTCTCCATATAGGGCATATCTTCTTTGCTTAAGAATTTCATCTTCAAGTGCAGCCGGAGTTTGAGCCCCACCATAATCACCAAGTCCTGCAGCATTCCTCACGATGTTAATCGCAGTAACAGCGTCGCCTGGATTTGTTGCCATATTAGCCTCTGCATACAATAATATAAGTTCTTCATTTCTAATAATGGGTACATTATCAACATTTGATTGATATATCCAAACGTCATGAGTACCTATTAACCCGGAAGCATCAACAGGGTCATCTCTTAATACAACTTTACTTATCCTATTATCACCGGCTTCAGCATCAGCTAAAAAGCTAGCATGCGCCACCCTAACATTGGCTGTCTGGTTTAAAGCAATAAAAAGAGGATTTGCTAAGTCGGCTCCGGCTAAAGAAAAGGTATGGTAAACACCTGTTTTTAAATCACCACCCATATCCATGAAAGAACCGGCCAATGCTGTTAGTACGCTGGCACTATTTCCTCTATAAGCTTCCACTCTGGCCGCCAATGCTCTATTGAATTGTAAAAATCCAGCAGGAGTATCAAAATCAGCATACCCAGAAGATAAACTAAAAGGGAAACTTGACCCTCCAGAAGCCAAATCTGTTGCTGCGCTTGATAAAAGATCAGCAATGGCTGTTAAGGCCTCAGTATAACCAACAAATGGGCCTAAATTGTCAGGATCGACTACATCTATTCTAATACCGTTTGTAAACTGGTTATTTGATACCATTAACAATTCATGCGCTTTAAGTGTATTTAATACTCCTCTAGTTGCCGCAATTTCTTCCGTAGAAAAATCGGAAGTTGTATTTGCCAACCCTTGAAGTGCTAAATTAGCCTCTTTAATTGCCGCATATCTTGTGGCCCAAGGAGTTGTAGTATAAAAAGTATTATCATCTAAATTTCCTGTAACTACGTCTCCTTCAAACCGAGGATCTGAACTCGTAAAATAGTAATATTCTCTCCCGAAAATACTTTGTACATCTACCTGTGTATTCAATCGATCTCTCATGTCCGAAAGGATACCAGTCACCGCTTGTGGTAATTCACCTCTGGATAAATCGTCAGAGATTGAAGAGGTACTCGCCCCATTCAAACTTTCACCACCTTCTAGATCGCATGATACTAAGGTTGCCAAACCAATGGTTAAGATTAATATATTTAATTTTTTTATAATTTTCATTTTTTCTTATTTTAAGATTTAAAATTGAGCTGATAGATGGAACATATATCTCTTAGAGGATGGAAAGGGGGTAACCTCAACACCAGTAGATAAACCAGTAGCTCCAAAGTTAGAAACTTCAGGATCATAACTATTATAATCGAAAATGTTGATTAGATTGTTTCCTGAAAAACCTACTTTCACATTCGAGACAACACCATTAAACCAGTTATCCAGTGTTTCATCAGGGATGGTATAATATAATCCTACTTCTCTTAAACGCCAGTATGATGCATCTTCAACAAATGGTCTTGCATTTCCAGCAAAAAGGCCATTGTTAATTCTAAAATCTCCATTTCTGATTAACCCATCAGGGTCAACGTCAAAATCGTCAAAATCAGGACTGGTACCTCCAAAATCAAATAATAATTTTGATAAATTAATATTATCTCCACCTTTTTTCCAATGCCATAAAAATGATAAAGAAAAATCTTTGTAGGTCAAAATATTACTAAAAGACATTTGAAAATCTGGTTCAGCATCACCTAATACTGATACAGGAGTTCCGGGGCCTGTTGTACCAACAATTTGCGTTACACTTGCTCCTTCTTCAATTTGAAATTGTCCTAAACTATTTCCAAATCCTCCAAGATTAAATGTAGGAACATTTAGGGTAACCATTTCAGATTCATTGGTAAACCAACTTGTGTTGGAATCCCAAGTAAAGTCTTCAGTATCAAAAACTCTGACGTTTACACCAATCTCAACACCTGTATTTTCTAGTTCACCAGCATTTACCCATTCCGTGCTGAAACCGGTAGAAGGTTCTGTATTTGATCTTAGTAAAAGATCTTCAACGTTTTTCTTATAATAAGAAAATTCTACAGATATACGGTCGTCTAAAAAACCAGCATCAAAACCTATTTCCAATTCTTTTTGCCTTTCCGGAGAAAGTGCAGAATTACCTCTTGTTACAGGAACTACTATACCTACATTTCCATCATTTGCCGCACTTATAAAAACAGTAAATAAGGAACCGAAAGCAGCAAAAGTACCCGCTTCACCATAAGCAGCTCGAAGTTTAAATCTATTTAAGAATCCACTTTCACCCCAAAAATCGAAGTTATGCAGATTAGCCGCCAATGATGCTTTTGGGTAATAAAATAATTCGTTGATGTCACCATTATTTGTTGATTTATCTCCTCTTACACCAATTGTTGCGATCAATTTATCTTGGTAATTAACTGTTTCTTGTACATAAAAACCAAAATCTTCTTGTTCTAACCTGGCTTGACCTGTCGCCACGTTAGCAGCTTGATCAACATTTGTTTCCGAGGCAATTAAATCTGATGCCGTAACTCTAACAATATTTTGAGAAAATTGCTCGTTAGTTACACCCGCTTGCGTTGAAAAAGACAGATCATTTTCAGTACGATAATTGTGAACTAAAAACGCCGAATAATTGGCATTTGTGTTTGTAGTTGTAGAAATTGCCGTAAGACCATTTAATCCTCCTACACCAGGTCTTTGAAACTGCAATTCTTTAGGGAATATTACGGTCGATTGAAGCGTATAATGATCAACACCTGCTCTAGCTACAAATTTTAAATCTGAATTATCTCCACGATATAAATTGATATCTAAAGTTCCTCCCGTAATGAACCTATTTGTCCGTTCATTATTAGTCATCAAATCTCTTGTTTGCAATGGATTGGATGAGTTATTTGGGTGGTCAGGATAATTACCATTTTCATCTGGTAACAAGTTGTCCCAAGGACGTGTTGCGGTCAAAGCAACTCCTAAGGTTGTTCCTGTGTTATCATTATTAAAAAACCCTCTGTCAGCCGAAGAATTAATATAATTCGTAGTCAATGCAAACTTTATGTTATCGCTAAATCGATGGTCCACATTTAATCGAACTGAAGATTTATCATAACCCGTTCTTTTAACAATACCGTCTTCTTGATTACGAGTAAAACCAGCAAAAAAGGACGTCTTTTCAGATCCACCTGACATACTTACATTGGTATTAGAGATAAATCCTTTTTCCCCAAACAGTTCCTTTTCATAATCTCGTAATGTTCCTGCAGATTCAGCCGCGGTAAAAAGAGCACCTTCACCATAAGCTTCTTCAGCTAAAGCGGCAGTCCAATTTCTTTGTCCTTGTAAATTTAATGCTTCATTAAAACCAACAGCTTGAGAAAAACTTAATTTTGTTCTTCCTGCTTTTCCCTTTTTAGTGGTAATTATAATTACCCCGGCAGCTCCACGTGAACCATAAATTGCTGAGGCGGATGCTCCTTTTAAGATCTCAATATTTTCAATATCTTCGGGATTAATATCTGCAATTCTGTTTGACGCATTGTCCTGATTACTATTAGGACTTGCTCCTCCACCAGCAGCACCAGAGACATCATTCAGACCTGCCGAAAAAATACTACTATTGTCAATGTAAACACCGTCAACAATATAAAGAGGTTGCGAATTACCATTAATAGAAGTGACACCTCTAAGCTTAACCGATAAACCTCCTCCGGGAGCACCCGAATTCGAAGTCACCAATGCACCCGTAAACTTACCGGCTAAAGCACCGTCTAATGTTTGGGCGGGGGTTACTCCTGTCAATTCTGTCGCGGATACTGTTGCAACAGCGTTTGCAAGATTTTTTCTCTTTACAGTAGATGCTAAACCTGACACAACAACTTCGTCTAATCCAACGGAATCTTCAGAAAGAGAAATATTAACAGCTGCGCTGGCATCAGTTATTTCTTGTTCCTTTGTAGTAAAACCTAACGATGATACTGTAATTGTAGCAGGAACAGTAGTTAAAGTTAATGAAAAATCTCCATTTTCATCTGTCGTAGTTCCGTTTGAAGTTCCTTTTTCAATAACATTTGCAAAAGGAATACCTTCACCTTGAGTGTCAGTAATCTTACCCGTAATTGTTTGTGCTAATCCCACTAATGGTAGCAAAAACAGGGCAAGAAACACCGCGCTCTTACTTAGTAGTGCTTGTTTCATATATTTGAATTAATTAGTTAGTACTATAACAAATATTGCTCTTTTTTTTAGATTTAGCAATTTTTACCATACTTATTAACACAAGCATTAACATAATTTTAAGAAATAAACGATATAAAAATTGAGTTTTTCATCCGTTTTCAATCGCTAAATTAGTTGATATATTTAACCAAATTTTAACAGGAAAAAGTCCTGTTAAACAGTATGTTTGCTAACCTGAAAAAATAATATAGTATTGCAGTAAATTTTTTAATAATAATGGAAGAGATAAATACAAGCGTTGACATTAGAGCAATTAATGAGAAGATAGAAAAGAAAAGTGCCTTTGTAGACTTACTGGTACTGGAAATGAATAAAGTAATTGTAGGTCAAAAACACATGATAGAACGATTGCTGATTGGTTTACTGGGCAACGGGCATATATTACTGGAAGGAGTACCTGGTTTAGCAAAAACGTTAGCGATTAATACGCTTTCAAAAGCTGTTAAGGGATCCTTTAGCAGAATTCAATTTACACCAGATCTATTACCTGCTGACGTTATCGGTACAATGATCTATAACATGAAGGTGAATGATTTTTCGATCAAAAAAGGTCCAATATTTGCAAATTTTGTTCTGGCGGATGAGATAAATAGAGCTCCTGCTAAAGTGCAGTCCGCTCTACTTGAAGCTATGCAAGAACATCAAGTAACTATTGGTGATACGTCCTTTAAATTAGACGAACCATTTTTAGTAATGGCAACTCAAAATCCGATAGAACAAGAAGGAACTTATCCCTTACCTGAAGCACAAGTCGATCGTTTTATGTTAAAGACGGTAATTAATTATCCTATACAAGCCGAGGAGCAGTTGATAATGCGTAATAATTTAAAAGGTGAATTTGAGAAGGTAAATGCCGTTGTAAGCCTGAAAGAAATTTTGAGTGCACGTGAGGCTGTTAAAGAGGTATATATGGATGAGAAAATTGAAAAATATATACTTGATATTATTTTTGCTACGCGTTACCCTGAAGAATACAGGTTACCTGAATTAAAAGCGTTAATTAGTTTTGGTGCCTCACCTAGAGGAAGCATCAATTTGGCGATGGCATCAAAATGCTATGCTTTTATTAGACGCAGAGGTTATGTAATACCTGAAGATGTTAGAGCTGTTGTACATGATGTATTGCGTCATAGAGTTGGAATAACTTATGAAGCGGAAGCCGAAAATATTACATCAGAAGAAATCATAAACAAAATCATTAATCAGGTAGAAGTACCTTAAATTGCTAGCAGTATACAGTAGCAATACGCCGTAATTAGTGAATCTTAATTTACATTCTGCTAAAAACTGTAGCTGTAACTGCCAACTGTTAAACTAATAAAGTTGGATACTAAAGAAATACTTAAAAAAGTTCGAAAAATAGAGATTAAGACACGTCGATTGTCTGATCATATATTTTCAGGTGAATATCATAGTTCATTTAAAGGGCGAGGTATGACTTTTTCTGAAGTACGCCAATATCAGTTTGGAGATGATATAAGAAGTATAGACTGGAATGTTACCGCACGATATAACGAACCTTTTGTAAAAGTTTTTGAAGAAGAACGAGAGTTAACAATGGTGTTGATGGTAGATGTAAGTAGCTCTGAATTATTTGGTACAACAGAGCAATTTAAAAGAGAAACGATCACAGAAATTAGTGCAACGTTAGCATTTTCTGCAATTCAGAATAATGATAAAGTTGGATTATTACTTTTTTCGGATGAAATAGAACTATTTATTCCTCCAAAAAAAGGAAAAACACATGTATTAAGAATTATAAGAGAGCTAATTGAGTTTCATCCTAAGAGCAAAAAGACAGATATCACCCATGCACTTCGCTATCTTTCTAACGTTATGAAAAAGAAAGCTATTGTATTTATATTATCTGATTTTATGGATGATAATTATGATAATGCTTTGAAGATCGTTGGTAGAAAACACGATGTTACAGGAATTAGAGTATTTGATAAATATGAAGAAAAAATTCCAAAATTAGGGATGGTGCCTATGCTGGATGCAGAGTCGGGAAATACGATTTTGGTGAATACTAATTCAAAAAAAGTTCGAACTAATTATACAGCATATTATTTAAGTAGTGTCGATTATTTTGAGAATACTTTTAGAAGAAGTGGTTCAGGTACAATTAGCACAAGAATAGATGAAAGTTATGTTAAAAAATTACTCGGTTATTTTAAACGGAAAGGAGCTTAAATATTTGAATGTTGATGTTGGAGTTTAAAATGAAAAGATATATCCTACATATTATTTTTTTAATTGGTTTTGTAAGCTTTTCGCAAAATCAACCTAAGGTATCGGTAAAAGCTGACACTACTAAAATTAGAATTGGCGAAAGAATCAACTATGAAATTGTTGTTGATAATGCCGATAAAGGTGTTGTTTTTTCTGAATTAGAGCTAGACAGTTTGGGTAGAGTTGAGCTTGTTGAATCACTAGATATAGATACTTTAAAAAATCAACTAATTAAAAAATATGCTTTAACAAGTTTTGACAGCGGCAGTTATGTAATCCCGCGACAGCGAATACTTATTTGGAGTCAGGAGTATTTAACAGATTCACTTAGAATTGATGTTTCAACAGTAGCGGTTGATACTACAAAGCAGCAAATGTATACAATTAAGGCAATTCAAAATGAACCTTATACATTTGAAGATTTTAAAAGCTATCTATGGTGGATTTTAGGAATTCTTTTGGTTTTAGGTTTAATATTATATTTTGTACTTAGAAGGAAAAAAGATGTTGATGAAAACGGAGAACCAATTATAGCACCATATCAAGAAGCCATTCGAAACTTACGCCGATTAGATAAAAAACAATTGTGGCAAACTAATAGAGTAAAAGAATATTACAGTGAATTAACAGGAATTGTAAGATATTATATCGAACGCGAGTTAAAAATTCCTGCTTTAGAAAGAACTACTGATGGACTCATTGATACGCTTGCAGATTTTAGCGATGCTGATGCTATAGTTACAACTAAAGAAACAATTGATAAGTTAAAAGACTTATTACAAGAAGCTGATTTAGTAAAATTTGCTAAATCAAAACCATTGGCCAATGAAATAGAAAATGATCGCGTAGGTGCAGAAGAAATCATAAATAAATTGCAACCTACGGCGGTTATGAGCACCATGCCAGATGTAGAAAGTGAAATACCTATAGTTTTAGTGCAGAAACCGGTACATAAAAACCCATCTGCTTTAGGCAAGGCATTAATTATTTTAGGATTGTTGTTATTAGGAGCTACAATTATTTACGGAATTTCTAAAGCTGCCAATACTGTTCAAAATATTAATAAAGGTGTAGAACAAGAACAGAATTCATTAAATCAAAGTACAAATAATGTGGAATAATTTCGAATTTTATAGTCCGGCCTTTTTATGGCTACTGCTATTGATACCTTTAGTAGGGATTTGGTATTTTTTTACGCGAAAAAAGGATTCGGCTACTTTAAAAATGGCAAGTACTAAAGGATTTGATAAACAATCTATTTGGGGTAAATTAAAACCTCTTTTGTATATATTAAGGCTATTAGCTTTCGCTGCCTTAATCATTGCTTTAGCTCGACCAAGAAATGTAGAAGTAAGTAAAAGAACAAAGACCACTCGAGGTATTGATATTGTAATGGCAATTGATGTTTCTGCTAGCATGTTGGCAAAAGATTTAAAACCAAATCGTCTGGAGGCCTTAAAAGATGTTGCAACTAAATTTGTAAATAAACGACCAAATGACAGAATTGGTATTGTAGTTTATGCTGGTGAAAGTTTTACACAAACACCAATTACTAGTGATAAGCGCATAGTAATTAACACAATTCGAAAACTCCGTTGGGGAGATTTAGATGGGGGAACGGCGATTGGAATGGGATTAGGTTCTGGTGTAAATAGGTTAAAGGAAAGTAAGGCAAAAAGTAAAGTGATTATTTTATTGACAGACGGTGTTAACAATTCAGGATTTGTAGATCCTAAAACAGCAACAGAATTAGCAAGAGAATTAGAAATTAAAGTATATACAATTGGTTTAGGAACAAATGGGACAGCATTATTTCCTTATGCCAAAGATGCCAGTGGTAATTTATTATTTAGAAATGCGCCGGTTGAAATTGACGAGGAATTATTGAAGTTTATCGCAGAACAAACTACAGGAGAATACTTTAGAGCTACTGATAACGAAAAGTTAGCCTCTATATACGACGAGATAAACAAACTAGAAAAAACGGAAGTAGAAGAATTCAAATATTATAATTACCAAGAAAAATATAGACCATTGGTTTTATTGGCAGGATTTTTAATTATGATGGAAATGGGATTACGATTTACCCTATTTCGAAGTTTTATATAAACAAATAACTATTTAACAAATATTAATGTATCAATTAGAGGAGCAAAAATATTTTTATTATTTCGCGGCAATAGCAATACTTTTAGTTGTTTTTTTGATGGTTTCTTTATGGAAAAAAAGTAGACAGAAAGCATTTGCTGATGCTGATCTATTAGAACGATTGAGCCCTGAAGTCTCACCGTTTAAGGCCATTTTAAAAGTAATAACCGTTGCTCTCGGCTTGTCCTTTTTAATTATTGCTTTAGTAAATCCTAAAATGGGCACGAAATTGAAAACTATAAAACGTCAAGGAGTAGATGTTGTTTTTGCCTTAGATGTGTCGAAAAGTATGCTTGCTGAAGATATTGCACCTAATAGATTGGAAAAATCAAAGCAGCTAATTTCAAAAATCATCGATAAATTGGGAAGTGACAGAGTAGGAATAATTATTTATGCCGGTAATGCTTATCCCTTATTACCGATTACGACAGATCATGCTGCGGCTAAAATGTTCTTACAAAACGCAGATCCCGATATGGTTTCATCTCAAGGAACAGCTATTAACGAAGCTTTGAAATTAGCAAAAAGTTACTACGATGATGATGATCAGACCAATCGTTATTTATTTGTAATTTCCGATGGGGAAGATCATGAAGAAAATGTAAAATATTTAGCTGACGAAGCAACCAAAGAAGGAATCAAAATTTATTCTATCGGTGTTGGAACTACAAAAGGAGGGCCTATTCCATTAAAACGGGAAGGCACCTTGATTGGATATAAAAAAGACAGACAAGGGGAGGTTGTGATAACACAACTTAACGATAAAACATTGAGTACGATTGCAAAAGATGGTAAGGGTGAATACCTGTTAGGTAATAATACAACAAAAACAGTTGATTATATTGATGAGCTATTATTAGCAGCCGATAAAAAAGAGTTTGAAACCAAACAATTTTCTGATTATAAAGATCAGTTTCAGTGGTTTATAGGTTTAGGTTTATTATTTTTAATTTTTGATACATTTATGTTTAATAAAAAAACAAAGTGGATTCAGCAATTGAATTTGTTTAATGAAACGAAAACTAACAAATTTTAAAAGAAAATTCTGAAATGAATAGTTTTAAAATTTTTAGTAAGAGAACAAAGTGGTTACACACGTTCTTAATTTTTTAATTTGATTATGAGAAATTATAAAAAATTTAAACGGGTGACAAAAAAGAGAGTTAAGATGAAACAGATATTTTTCATATTAGTATTGATTTCTTCAGTTGTTTATGGACAAAAAACGAAGACTAAGATCGTTGATCAACCTGAGAAAAAAGTAATTCGCGATGGAAATAACTTTTATAATCAGAATAATTTTGTTGATGCTGAGGTGCAATACAAGAAGGCTTTAGAATTGAACCCTAATTATGATAAAGCGAGTTATAATTTAGGCAATGCAATCTATCAGCAAAATAGGTTTAAGGAAGCTTTGCCTATGTATGATCTGGTAACAAAAACTACTGAAAATAAATTGACAAAGGCAGAAAATTTTCATAATATGGGCAATGTTTTTATGAAGGAGAAAAATTATGATAAAGCCATTGAAGCATACAAAAACTCATTGAGAAATAATTCTAAGGACGATGAAACACGTTATAATCTTGCATTAGCTCAAAAACTTCGAAAAGAAGAAGCTGACAATAAAAAGGACGACAAGAATAATAAAGACAAAAACGATAAGGATAAAAAAGACAAGGATCAAAACAAAGATAATAAGAACGAGAATAAGGATAAAGACAAAAAAGACGGAGACGAAGGAGATAAAGATAAAGACAAAAAAGGTGACGATAAAAAAGATCAGAATAAAGATAAGCAGGGTGAAAATGATAAGAAAAAACCACAACCTCAAAAGAATAAATTATCTGATCAACAAATAAAGCAATTACTTGAGGCGATGAATAATGAAGAAAACAAAACGCAGAAAAAAGTAAACGCAAAAAAAGCCAGAGGTAAAAAAGTAAAACAAGAAAAGGATTGGTAAATGAATTTAAATCAGGTAACAGTTCCATCAATTGATGTTTCTAAGGCAAGTGAATTTTACAAAATGCTTGGGCTAAAGATGATTGTTAATGCCTTACCTCGTTACATAAGGTTTGAATGCCCGCAGGGAGATTCAACTTTTTCAATTCACTTGGTAGATAAACTTCCAAAAGGAAATGGAATTATGATCTATTTTGAGAATGATAAAATGGATCAATTAGTAGAGGCCCTTGTTACTAAAGGTTTAAAATTTGATGAATTGCCAAATGATAAATCATGGGGTTGGCGAGAGGCGAGATTGAAGGATTTAGATCAAAATCAAATTATTATCTTTCAAGCCGAAGAATATAGAAAAAATCCTCCATGGAGAATTTAGTATGAAAATGATGATGAGAATTACTGTAATATTATTATTAGCGATTTTTAGTCAGAATCTAATCGCTCAAGAGTTATCATTTAAAGCTACAGTGAGTAAAAACTCTCTGGGTTCAAATGAGCGCTTACGAATAACTTTTTCTATAAATAAGCAAGGTGCGGATGATTTTACGCCACCAAATTTTAAAAATTTCAAGGTGCTTGCAGGACCAATGCAATCAACAAATTTTTCTTATGTAAATGGTAAGCAAACGTTTGAACAGTCATATACATATACAATTCAGCCATCTAAGAAAGGTGTGTTTACAATTCCTTCTGCCACAATAAAATTTGATAGTAATACTATTAAAACCAATACGGTTAAAGTTACAGTAACCGGAGCTGTAGAAATACCTAAAGATCCAAATGACCCTGCATATATAGCTTCGCAAAATATTCATTTGATCGCAGAAATTTCTAATTCATATCCCTATGTTGGCGAAAGTATATCTGTAGTCTATAAATTGTATGTTGATGTAAATAATGTATCTGTTCGCGATACAAGAGAAATTGAATCGCCATCTTTTAATGGTTTCTGGAATCAAAATATTGATGTTAACAAATGGCAACCCAAAATGGGTGAATTTCAAGGCAAAGAACATCGTTATGTTACTGTTAGAAAAACCGTTTTGATTCCTCAAAAAACAGGCAAATTAATTATTGAACCAATGGCAATTGAAGTTGTAGCTGGCGTACCTGTAGGCAGAAGAGATTTATTTGGCAATATGATCTCGCGAAATACAACTTTTACTGTTACAACGGGGACTCGATTTGTGAATGCTAAAGGGCTGCCGCAAGAAAACAAACCGGCTAATT
>Ga0209344_10002245_pt1 | contig 22059 bp, 23 predicted proteins | sample Cruoilmetagenom6_FD_187293 | JGI IMG/M metagenome (GOLD analysis project Ga0209344, IMG submission 187293) | Oil polluted marine microbial communities from Coal Oil Point, Santa Barbara, California, USA - Santa Barbara Oil Seep Sample 6 (SPAdes)... | ecosystem: Environmental > Aquatic > Marine... | reverse complement strand
CGGCCATACATCTGACGTTTCAGGGTCTTGAGACGATTGATTTGGCCCTCGGTTTGCCCGTTTGACCACGGCTCCCGCAGGGCTGCGGCGACTGCGGCTTGATCGCGCCGAAGCCCGCAGGCGAAGGCACCGAGCAGCCCACTCTCCGCTTCCTCCAGCCATCCTTCCAATGCGCCTTCACGAGCATTCCGAACCATGTCCGTGAACCGGTCGGTTAGTCTTCGGGCAGCGGCGAGCGCTGGCAGCGCGGCCTCGATCCTTGCAACCTGGATTGCGTCGGCCTTGTTCAGGTGGCCTCTGCCCATGGTCAGGAGGCGCGCAATCCTGCGCGCGGAGGGAGACTTTCCAGTTCCCGGCGGCACTGCTTGCTCGGCTCGGCGCTGGCGTGTTGTCCATTCTCCGACGACGCGAAGGCTGCCCTGGAAGCCGTCGGCGCGCAGCCTGCGCCAAAGTTCTGCGCCATTCCGGCAGCCGCTGGCCCATTCCCGTTCCAACCGCAGTAGCCAAGGGGTGAGACTGCTCTCGCGGATTCGGAAAACGTCCTCACGCTCCCCGCGAACGATTTGGCGAACCAAACCGCGGCTCAGCCCGGTCAGGCGAACGATGCGTTTGATGGGAGTGCCATCATCGGCCATCTGGCGAACCATTCGATTGGTCTGCTGGCGACGCAGGAAGCCCTCGTATTGCAGCCTTTCCGCCGCAGTCAGCAGCTTCGGATCGAGGATATTCGCCCCGGTCGCCTTTCGGATGGCAGGCATGTTCCGCTGTACTGCGGACAGGAAGGCCGCGCTCACATTCTCCAACAGGTGCCAGCGGTCGGCGACCTGAACCGCTTTCGGCAAAGCCCTTGAGACTGCACTGCCATATCCTCCGTTGCGGTCACGGGCGACGACCTCGATCCCTGGCCGGGCCCGCAGCCACGCCTCGACCGTAGCAGGCTCCCGGTCCGGAAGAAGATCGATGACCCGGCGCCGCTCCAGATCGCAGATCAACGTGCCGTACCGCTGACCTTTGCGCCATGCCCAATCATCGATGCCGATGACGCGGAGTTCGCTGCTGGCAGCCTTCGCCGTGCTTCGAATGCTGCGCAGAAAGGTATCCTTGCTGGCCGGCAGCTGGAGCCGTGCAGCAAGTGCCTGTGCTGGACGTCCGCCCAGTGCCAAGCCAAGGTGCCGGACCAGCCCTTGCAGACGGGAGGTGCGCCGCGCATACGGCCGGGTCACGGCAGGCGGAAATCGCTCCGCGAATATCTTCGCAGAGCAATTCATGGCGCGGCACCGAAAGCGACGAACCTGCAAGACCAATTCCACAGCCCGGCCATGAGCAGGCAGATCAGCCGGACGACGCCGATACCTGCTGTGGACATGACGTGAAATTGTGCCGCAGTGCGGACAGGCCGCCGCAGTTTTGGCGGAATGTGAATGGATCCGGATCGTGTTTTCGATAAGTTCGATCTGATCGGCCTTGAGACCTGCGGGTAGAAAATCCCGCCGTGAAAAGTGCAACGCCATCGGCAACCTCCGCGAAAGATGGCCGAAATATAGCGTTAGCCATGCCAGAACTGCACCAAATCTGCGTCAGAGCCAATTTTGCACGCCGATTCACAGACGTCTGGTCCGGGCGGTGGTCTCGACAGGTGGACGCAACACATTCAGAGAACTTCTCCGCTGAGGTTTGATATTGCATGGTCTTGCGGGGGCGTTCGTTCAGCTGCCTCGCAACCTTGCTGTTGTTCAGGTTTGCTGGGGTAAATTTGAGCTGCGGAAAATGGGAAACGGTTCAAGTGCCAACAAGAGCCGCGATCCTGGGTAAGGCAGATGCAAAGTCTTCTTCAGCAATCTCGGGACCAGCGACATCCATCGGGGGCGTCTTGACTGGCTTCATCGCTTTGCCCTGCCGCATTTCGTAGGCCACGGGTGCAGCGTCGCGCAATCCATTCATCCCGCTGGCTATGCCGCTATGTAGGGTCACGTCAAAATTGTCAGGATCCGCGATGGCACCTTCAAAGACCTCTCTCCCCTGCAAGATCAACCAACCACGAAAGTCTTCAAAGGCGTCATCTGAACAGCCGCCTTGCAGCAGATAGGCCAAGGCCCAGATGTCCCACCGATAGGCGCGCGCCTCGAGGCTGCGTAGGATCTTTTCAAAGTCGCGAATTGCTGTCGCCTTGAATGCGGCCAGTCTTTCAGGAAGCGTTTCGATCCGTTCGCCGATTGTCTGATCAGTCAGGCCTTCACCAATCAGTTCCCAAAACAGATCTTCATCCATCTTGCGTGGATCGGGTTTACCACTCGGGCGCGGTCTGATTTCGGCGTCAATCGCAGCAATATCAGCGTCGATGCGGGCCAGTTCCGTTTCGCCAGCACCAGTTTTTTCGGCCATTTCACGATAGTCGGCCATGATGGTCAATAACTCTTGCTTCATCTTTGGGATGCGGCTGATCAGCTTTTCGTATGCGCGGCGCTGCTTTTGTTCCGATGCCTGATAATATTTGGCCATCCGGAAGCCCGATTTTCGTTCAGCGATGTACCACCAGAATTCCGCCTTGATGAGCCCCATATGTGAGCGCCAAATCCGCCGCACTCGCGCGCCCTCGCTCATGGCGTGCAACCGGTCGAACACGGCCAGATGTCCTTCGTCTATCGGGCCAAAAGAAACTTCACCTGACGGGGTGCAATGTGCTTCGATCTGCTCAAATCGTTTCTCCTCGAAATAGAAATCGAGCAGCCATTGGTACAGATCCTGACAATACAGTTCGTAGAGCGAGTGACCTTTTTCATGTGCCACGACACCGCGGTCGGCAAGTTCCACCAAAGCTTCGGTGTATCGTTCCCAATCGTCATCGATTGAACGAAACCGCGGCATAAACCCGGTGATCCGTCCATTTTTGAAGCCCATTGAATCGATTTCACTTTTCCGCATTCTTCGCCCTCAGCCGATCGGCCACCGATGATCTTGAATGCAAAGAATGCTTCCTGACCAGATCCGGGTAAAGGCATAATATTGTCAAGCAATCACCTAAGCAGACGTTGCCGCAGAGCGCAGCACCCCACAGTTCGGGTCCGGAGCGGACCTGCGCAGTCGACTGCACCAAGGTTCTCTCTGAGCCGGGAGCGTCAGTTCAGACGCCGAAATATGCCAAGGTTTTCGTCGTTCAGGTGTTCGATCCGAATTGCCATTGCCGGTTCCGAGGAAACCTCCAGAAACTCGACAAGCGAAACCGAGCCGGCAGGCTGGTTTTCGGTCACTGGATAAACCACGAACGTATCGCCATCCCAATGCCGCAAGGGCAGTTCCCGGTTTTCCGGCCCCAGCCTCAGAACGAGAGATCCGGCTTGTGCAGCAACTGACGCGGGACCGAAATACGGATTGTCATAGGTGCCTACATAGTTTTCAGCCGGACCTGCCGGGACAGGGACAGCCGGCGGCTCCGCGCCCACCAAATGCCCTACCGGCGCCGAAAGTGTTGCCATGATCGGGGCGTAGGCAGACAGCCAGTCGCGGCTGTCCATCCCGATTTCCGCCCGATCAAGGAAGCTGGCGGTAATGGCTTCGGCGGCGCCGGTCGGGGGCGCATTGGTCAATGCGACAATGCCCAGATCAAGGTCGGGAACCATCGCAACACTGGTCGATGCCCCCAGCGAGAAGGCACCGGAATGGCTCAGCATGACCCGCCCCGACGGTCGCGTACCTACATTGAAGCCGAAACCGTAAGCGCCCGGTCGAGCAGAGACATCCACCTGCGACCCTCGGATCGTCTGCGCGGACATTGCAGGCAAAAGCGCGTCCTCCGAGATCACGCGTTCCCCCTCCGCCATGCCGCGCCCAAGGACCATCGCCATCCAACGCGCCATATCCCGCGCGCTGGAACTGACCCCGCCCGCCGGACTTTGGGCGTCGGGCTGGCGCTGGTCAGCAACCGCATATCCGTCTTCGGCGGCAACATGACTTGAGGCCCGATTGTCACGCGCCATGTAGTCGGCGTGCCTCGAACTGGTGGACCTCATGCCAAGCGATGCATAGAGCGCGGTTTCCGACAGGGTTGCCCAATCCGTGCCTGCCGCGACAGCCACCGCCTCGGCGGCAGCGGTAATTCCGAAGTTGGTATAGGCATAGTCCACCCGGAACGTGCCTTTCGGCAGCAGTGCAAACCGCTCCAGCACTGTGCTGCGGTCAAATCCGATATCCTCCAGGTCATCCCCGGCATGATCCGGCAAACCAGAGCGATGTGCGTAAAGATCCCCGATCGTGACGTGATCGCTGATCCAGGGATCCCCCAAATCGAAAAAGGGCAGGAAATCCCGTACCGGGCTGTCCCAGTTCACCCGGCCAGCATCCACTTGGGTTGCGACTACGGTAGCACCGACCGGTTTTGACAGCGAGGCCAGCAAGAAGACCGTGTCGGCGTCGATGTGACCCTGCTGACCAACAGCACGTTTGCCAAATCCACGCGCGTACACGGTGCGTCCGTCGTGGACGACCGCAATGGCCAGACCGGGAATGCCCGTGCGCGCCAGGACATCCTGACCGAGATCATCCAACGTCGAAATAGCCGCCATGATCCGCTCGTCCGACACAGGCAAAAGCACGGCCATTGGCGGCGCGGTCATCGGATCTGGCAAGGCAAGCTCGGGCAGCAGGCTGTCTGTATCTGCTACGCCAGGCAAAGTTCCCGCAAGCAGGCCGGCCAGGAACAGGGCACCATCAAGCAGATTGCGATCCGCACGCCCACGCTGCGTACCTTTCCCTGACTGTGGCCTGGAGGACCTGGACGGCAATTCCGAGTGCATACTCAAATGTCGTTTTCCTTGTTCTGGCCGCATGGTTCCAGGCGCATATATTCTCAATAAACTTCTGCATTCTGGCACAAGTCCCGCAGATTGAAAGGGGTGGGCCCCTGCAAAATCAAGGGGCGCCCGTGAATGCAACTTTTACAAATAACCTTTCAGGAATGCGTCTCATTTTGTCTCGTGGCGGTGCGCACTCATCCGGTACTGATGGCCGCCGCCACATCAACCCGACCCAAAATACACCACGGTCAACCCTGTGATGATGCCAATGAGTAGCCGTAACGGCGAAGATAACTCTAAGAAACGTCGCCGCCGGATTTTCACCTTGTTTGAAATGCTGGAGATCCCGCATCGGGTAGTTCGGTGAAGCTGCGCCGCGGCGTTTGATCGAGCGGTAAAGGGCCGCCGAGGGCCGCTGCTGCCGTGCGCCGCTATTGGAAAAACGGCGGTGCGCAGATGTCCTTTGTCACGTTTGACAGGGATTTCCAGTTTCCTGCGCAATCAAACGTTCGAGTGATGACGTAGAGATCGCCCCAAGGAACACTGTCCGGCCAACTGCGAAGGCTGGTGTTCCATAGAAACCGAAAACATCGGCAATTGCTCGGGACATACGTAATTTCTGTTCAACCTCCTCGGAATTCATGTCGTGCAGAAGTTGATCACTATCCAATCCGATGGCACGCGCGATACGCCCAACAAATGCTTCGTCGGTGACTGCAGGTGTCCGAGTAAGTCGATCGTGCATCTCCAGATAAGCGCCTTGACGATCGGCCGCTAACACCGCTCGGCTCGCCGTGCGTGATGCTGCCCCCAACAAAGGAAGTTCATGACGTACGATGCGAAAGCTATCTGGTGACTTTGCTTGAAGTTCAGCAAGCCGTTTGTTCATTATCTTGCAGATAGAGCACCTGAAATCTGAAAACATTGCAACGGGCACTGGTCCAGTTTGCCGCGGGCCAAAGAAAGCGGCACAGGGATCATCCCTGACCGTCTGGAGCATCATTTCATCTTCAGGTGTTGGGGGGGCTGGTCGATCAAGACCTACAAAGACCGCACTACTAAACGTTGCGGGCATCCCCTTTCCCACCAGCCGTCGAAAGGGTTCAAGACCGTTGATGCTTTGAAATTCCATTTCGTCACCAAAAGATGACAGCAAATGCGGTGCGCCTTTCACCCAAGCAACAAGCGCGACCGCACCACCTGCCAGTAGGGCCCTACGCTGCCATTTGGGACGACTTGTTACCACCTTGCGGTCCATATTTTGAGCACCCCTTGCACGACGCTTACGAGTATCGTGTACTATTCCAATTAGGGAAACCCGACGACTAGCGTGACCTTCCTTGCGCAACCGTTCGATCGCAGCAGCGGACCCTTTGACCAAGACTGCCAGACCGCTTCGAGTTGATCGTAGAGTGCAGTCATGATCGGTGTATCGGCGCTCAAACCCTGCTCGGCCTTGGGCGGCAGGGTTTCGCCATCTGCGGTCATGTCAAGCCCGTGTGGGGTGCCCTTGAACAGGGTGATCCCGGTCTCCTCGCTCAATCGCCTGATCTGGTGGCTGACTGGGTGACGTGCAGGATCTCTGCCGCGCGCGAAACGCTTCCTTCTCGTGCTACGGTCACGAAGGCCAGGATGTTGTTGGGGTTCAGGAAGCTCCTCATATTACCAGATTTAATATCAGGCTGAAAATTATGTCATTTGGAATACGCTCTCTGACCTTCTACACCTCTGGGAGTCGCTGCGCAGGGAGGAGCGTATCGCACCGCTGACATCTCGCCTCGGTCCGGGGGCCTGGGAGGGCGCGGGGCTGATGACTTCTCCAGCGCCGTTGAACAAGCAGGAGGGTGGGCCAGGATGTCAGTGGACAAGACAGATTTCGATTTCATCGTTATAGGCGGTGGCTCAGCGGGCTGTTTACTTGCCAACCGATTGAGCGCCGATCCCGGCAATCGGGTGCTGCTTCTGGAGGCAGGTAAGACCGACAGCTACCCGTGGATCCACATTCCGGTTGGCTATCTGTATTGCATCGGCAATCCCCGCACCGACTGGATGTATAACACCGAGGCCGACAAGGGCCTGAATGGCCGGACCCTGCGTTATCCGCGTGGCAAGACACTGGGCGGATGTTCGTCGATCAATGGCATGATCTACATGCGCGGTCAGGCGCGTGATTATGACAACTGGGCAAAGCTCAGCGGTGAGGACGCCTGGAACTGGGGCAACTCCCTTCGGGATTTCATGGCCCATGAGGACCATCACAAGCTGGATGGCGGGGCCAACCCCAAGACCGGCGACAATAGCCGATTTTCTGACCTGCACGGCCATGGTGGCGAATGGCGGGTGGAAAAGCAGCGGCTGCGCTGGGACGTACTTGATAGCTTTGTCGAAGCAGCGACGCAGGCCGGGATCGAGAAAACGGATGATTTCAACAGTGGCGACAATGCTGGCGTTGGCTATTTCGACGTCAATCAGCGCTCGGGCTGGCGCTGGAGCACGTCAAAGGCCTTTCTGCGCCCGGCCAGGTCACGCCCCAACCTGACGATCTGGACCGAGGCGCAGGTTGAGAAACTGACCCTTGAGGCAGACGAGAGCGGAGCGCTGCGCTGTCGTGGAGCTCTGGTTAACTGCAAGGGCCAGTCGGTGATAGTGACGGCGCGCCGCGAGACGATTCTGTCGGCGGGGGCGATCAATTCGCCGCACATCCTGCAATTGTCGGGGATCGGCCCCGCGGCGCTGTTGCAACAGCATGGGATCGAGGTGCTGCGCGATGCGCCGGTGGGCGAAAACTTTCAGGACCATTTGCAAATTCGCGCGGTCTACAAGGTCAAGGGCACGCGCACGCTCAATTCCCTTACCGGCAACTTGCTGGGCAAGGCGATGATCGGTGCGGAATACCTGCTGAAACGATCAGGGCCGATGAGCATGTCACCCAGCCAGCTTGGGGCCTTCACCCGCTCTGATCCGTCCCGGTCTCATGCCAATCTGGAATACCATGTGCAGCCCCTCAGCCTCGAAGCCTTTGGCGAGGATCTGCACGATTTCCCGGCGATCACGGTCAGCGTTTGCAACCTCAACCCCACTAGCCGTGGTCATGTGCGCATCCGCTCGGGAAATTTCCGCGATGCGCCGATGATCTCGCCCAATTACCTGGCCACAGAAGATGACCGCAAGGTCGCGGCCGACAGTCTGCGACAAGTGCGCGAGATCATGTCGAAGCCCGCGATGCAGCCTTACCAGCCCGAAGAATACAAGCCCGGCCCGCAGTTTCAAACCGACGAGGAACTTGCCAAGTTGGCCGGGGATATCGCCAACACGATCTTTCACCCGGTTGGCACGGTCAAGATGGGCCGGACAGAGGATGACACCGCCGTGCTTGACCCGCATTTGCGGCTCAAAGGGGTGTCGGGGCTGCGTGTCGTTGATGCGTCTGTCATGCCTGAAATCACCAGCGGCAACACCAATTCCCCGACACTGATGATCGCGGAAAAGGCGGCCCGCTGGATCCTTGCAGGCCAGTAGGTCGGCGTCTTTGTCAATCGGAGAAAACATGCTGGCACCAAACTCTCAAAAACCGCATCTTTCTGGAAAACTACTTCCTGCCGGGTGACCTCGAATCCCAAATCTAAGCCTTCGTCGACCATTACAATTATCAGCGGTATCACGAGAGCATCAACAACGTCACACCCGCTGACGTCTACTTCGGACGCGACAAAGCCATTCTAAGACAACGCGAAAAGATCAAACGCAAGACACTCGAAGCGCGACGCTTGCATCACCGCCAGCACGCCGCGTAATCAAACCAACAAGATGAGCCAAACGCTCTCTTAGTTCAGGCCGCTCTTGGTCCCAGAAAAACTGACGACTGACAGAGCGGCCAACCCGACCAGCCTGCCCGCAAACACTGTTTGTAATAAGGAATGAACCGCCATGCCAAAGCTCACCGCAACACGATACCGGTGTTGAAGCTTCCGGAAAGTTCCTTGCAATCGTTGGTATCGACATCGCCATAGAGGTCATTTGCCAGACACAGTGTAGCGGAAAAAGTTCCCGTTAACTGCCCATCTTGTTGGGTTGCTTCGTACCCCTCCACCGTTACTGTAGGGGCAACCGGCGCGCCTGCGCTGGTGTAGAACGGCGGGCGCATCCCGTTCGTCGTATAAATAAACTCTGCCCCTGTGGGCGGAGTGTCCGGCACGAAGGCACCCAAATAGGTCAAGCTGATGCTGAGGACATTTTTTGACGAAAACTTCGGCTTTGGATGCGCTTGAATGCTGATGCTTGACAAACGCTCCCCACTCTTGAGGCTTGCCGATGCGATCAGGGCGTCGCCGGTACCGTCCGATATGGTGAACCAGTCCTGTGCTTCACCGTCCCATATGATCGAAACCGTTCCCAACTGCTCCGCTGCTGTGGCAACTGGAAAACTAAATAAAACGAGGGCTGCAATCCGAAACAACATGAGCAAAGGAATAAACTCCGCAATTGTGAGAACCTTGCTTGAATTCATACAATATGCGACATGGATCGGCTTTGATCAAGCACGCTGGTCGAGCGATGTGTCCGGTGCATTGGAAAGGAAATCGTCGATGTTTGTAAGAATACTACTTTTGACCCTTTTTGGTCTCTTCGTGCCCGCGCTCACATTCGCGCAGACCGCACTGTCACCTCAGATCAGCAAGGCCGAGTCCGGCGATCTACAGGCGCAACTTAGTGTTGCACAGGCCTATCAGTATGGTCTTGGTGCTGAGAAAGACATCCAAGAGGCGACCCGCTGGTATGAACGTGCCGCAGATCAAGGCAGCCCCCTCGCGATGTATGAACTTGGCACACTCGTCTATTCGGGCGTCGCACCGGACGACCTGAGTGACACAGCGAAAGACGCCGCCGCGGCCTCGGTCGCGTGGTTTGAGAAAGCGGCAAGACTCGGGTTTCCCCAAGCCCAAAGCTCTCTTGGCCTGCTCTATGGGTTTGGCGACAGGGTGGAAACCGACAGAACCAAGGGCCGGATGTGGATTGCCGTCGCCGAACTGAACGGCTTCACCTCGAGCGGCACGATGGTTCGGATGCTGGACGATAGACTAAGCGACGAGGACATCGCAGACGCCCATGTGCGCGCTGCGGTTTGTGTGGACTCGGGATACGAACATTGCGAGTAGTCATTTAGGCCCCTGCAGCAATGTGCCGGAGGCTTTGCGACAGTTGCGGGAGTCGGGGCTCCGCTGCCACCACAACCTCCGCTTGGGCTGACGCTCCGCTTCGATCCCGACGGGCGCGTAATCGAGAGACTCAGCACCGATACCCCTGACACGGCTGTCCTATTTCCGTCCGACGACGCACAGGGAAATTGGGCACAAGAAATGGTCGAAACGTTTCCTGAAAGTGTGTCCATCGACGGCGACTGCGATTGGGGCGCGATTCAGGCCTTTGTCGGGACCAATCACTACGATCTTACGGGCCAGGTAGGAAACAAAATGACGATGTCGATTATTGCGCGCAGCCGACCTCAGACCAGCAAGAATGCTGCAAACGCGTAAAACGGCTGTCTTGGAAAATGCTGCAATGCAGGGTTCGAACAACTGGCCAACGGCGGTTGACGACATCTGAAATCATTTTCAGCGTGTCTGGTTCTTCCCCCACGAGATAGGCGAGACGATGCAGGGCGCTGAACTGTATTTCGATGGTACTCGATCGAAGTTTTCGCGCTTCGATCGCCTTGTAATAAGCTTGCAATGAACGCCGATTGAAACCTTCCGGTGCGCCACATTCTCTCGCTGAAAAGATGAACTGCCGCGCGGCGTTTTGCATATTGACGATACTGGATGCGGCAGCACTTCGGCCTCTGACCGTTTGGCCAGAAGCAAGCAATTCCAAGGTTTTTCGCCAGTGATAGGGAAGATCTTCCGTGGGGACTGAGAGCTTCGCACAACGAGTAACCGTGCCGTGTTTGTGGTTCTTTTCCTGTGCTCTCCGATGCGTTCGACACTTCGCCTTGCGTGGCTCGCGCCTGAGGTGCTCACGCGACTGGTCGTCCACCGCGTGTCTGCCAGGTCCCAAGCTGTGTTCCACATTGCGGACGCAGCGTCGTGGAAATCTTCCGGCATTTCCGGCACGGCCCTTGCGGCTTGCTCCTTTGCCTCAATTTCTGCCTTTATGGTCTTCACGCGAGGCCCGATGTCGCGGAAGGAACCTCGGTAATCCCCCCTAAAATTAGTGGTGTTCAAAAGTAGAATTTTCTCGGCAAGATATCTGAGGAGATTTACGATGAAGAACGGACGATTTAGCGATGCGCAGATCATGGCTGTGTTGAAGCAGGCGGAGGGCGGTGTGCCGGTCTCTGAGCTTTGCCGGGAGCATGGGATGAGCAGTGCCAGCTTTTACAAATGGCGGGCCAAATTTGGCGGTATGGACGCGTCACTCATCGCAGAGATGAAGGACATGGCCGAGCAGAACCGCCGCCTCAAGAAGATGTATGCGGAGATGAGCATGCAGAATGAGTTGCTCAAGGAAGCCCTCGGAAAAAAGTCTTGAGGCCGTCTCATCGACGAGAGATGGCCATGAAGGTGGTGGCGGTGCATGGGGTCAGTGTCGCGCTGGCGTGCCGCACGTTCCAGATCAGTGAGACCTGCTATCGCTACAGTCCAACGCTGAGCACCGAGAACGAGGAGATCGCCGATTGGTTGGAACGTCTGACGGCAAACAAGCGCACCTGGGGCTTTGGCCTGTGCTTTCTGTATCTGCGCAACGTGCAGGGCTATGGTTGGAACCATAAACGCGTGTACCGGATTTACTGCGAACTGGAGCTTAATTTACGGATCAAACCCAAGAAACGGCTGAAACGCGACAAGCCAGAACCGCTGGCTGTGCCTGACAAGCCAAATGAGACGTGGTCGATGGATTTTATGGCCGATCAGCTCTCTGACGGCGGGTCGATCCGGACACTGAACGTCCTGGATGACTTTAATCGCGAGGGCCTTTGCATCGAAGTCGACTTCTCATTGCCAGCCGAGCGCGTGGTGCGGAGTCTGAACCAGATCATCGAATGGCGTGGAAAGCCCAAGGCTGTTCGTATCGATAATGGACCCGAATATGTCAGTGGAAAGCTCATGGAATGGGCCGAAAAACAAGGCGTTAGGCTGGAATACATCCAACCCGGAAAGCCCCAACAGAACGCCTATATCGAACGCTACAACCGCACGGTTCGCGGCGAATGGCTCAGCCAGTACATCTTTGAAACCATCGAGGAGGCACAGGATCAGGCCACGGTATGGCTCTGGACTTACAACAATGAACGACCCAACATGGGGATCGGCGGCATAACACCCGCAATGAAACTGAAAACAGCCGCCTGAATTCTACGGCTGGATCCCATTAAAAATGGGGGGATTACCCCTCCGCCGATCATTTTGCGGACCTTCTCGTTGGTGACCGGTTCGCCATCTGCGATGAGCTTCTGGAAGGCATCGTGAATTTTCTTATCCAGCGACGCGTTCGAGTTGGTTTTCTGTGCCATCTGTGGGGCGTAAGCGCGGGCTGGGTAGCACATTGATTTCAGCTTGACGGCTTGAATTTCCAGGGTAGCAGGACGTCGATGCGGTTCTGGGGATGGCCGGCGGCGATGGCTTCGAGGGTGGCCTTGAGATACGCCCAACGATTTGAGGAGCGAACTTGTATCGCATATTGCGAAACGCACTCCCCACTGTGAGATATTCAAAATCGACCGGCACGGGGTAGTCCTTACAGACTGGGGCGCAGACGCCGCCTGTCAAGCAACCTCCATCAACAAGTTGATGCCCGTCCCAAGCATGTTCTATTTAAGGGAGGCTTCGAAACTTCAGCGTTACTGAGAACGATAAATTTTCTTGATTTCATTCACCAGATCATTGTTGCCAACAAGCTTTTCGACCGCGTCGTTTGTCTGATGAACCACATCCTGCAAGTAGTCCCTATGTGCTTGAAAAGCAATATTTCGGTTCTTTCGGCCCCTGCAATCTACCTTGTCACCAACAAATTTTCTTAGATCTTTGCGAGAAATCGTAAAACCCCTGATTTCAGGTTTCTCCTGCAGGACAACTGGAAATGCGGAAGCGCGGAGCTTGATGTCATACTTCTCGCCTTCACGGTGGAAGACGAGGAAACTATCCCGGTGTGTTCCAAATTCTCTCAAACCCTGAATATCTGACATAGAGGTAGGAACAGTACGGTTTGGGTGCGCCGCAGTGTCCCAAACTGCCGTAATTTCAGTTACGGGCTTGCCACCAGCAACTATTTGAAACACATCTAATAATGTTCTGGTTATCTTGATCGTAGCCACACTTGGAACATCGACTTTTTTCATTTCATCGTACAAACTGTATGAAACCGAGAACGTCTTGATGTGACTATCGCGCAAGTGAACGCCTCGAGATTCAAGAAAAGATGCGCCTTCTTCGTCAAGAAACCTGGTATTGGGCCAAGCGAAAAGATTCTTAGGTTTGCAAGTCGAAGGTAGAGGGTAGCTTTCCACACATCTAATTTTGGTCAATTGCGTGAGCGTTCCCGAAGCACTCTTAATTAGCTTTGCGAGTGTGTTTTCCATCAGTAAATCCAAAAAATTACGCTTTGATTATTCGGGGCTCCGTGAAAGGCACCATTTCCTAAATGGGAAGACATTTCCAGTTCAACGATCACTTGACAGTATAAGAAGATCAAGTGCTTTTTCAGGCAAAATTTTGTCTACTCTTTGAGATCACTGGCAATGTTCCGCAAACTACGCTTCAGCAAGCGGCATCATCCGTTACACCCGTCGGCAGTTCGCCATCACTGGAAACGCAATACTCCTGAAATGGGCGCGCCATCGCCTTTTGGGTCAGAGTCTGCCAATCGAAGACACTATTCTTCTCCGCAACGTCGAGAAGGGTGGCCAGGCCCGGCGCGCGCGGCGAATCCTGCCATGGATGCAACCCGCATTTCAGCACGAGGCGGTCGGGTATCGCGGGCGGAGGAGTAGTGAGGGCGGCGATAATTTCCTCCCAGTCGCGCGGGTCGCCGAACAGGCCGTTGAAGCCGGTAAAGCCGTCGGCATGCACGGTGCGGACCCATGTTCTCTCAGCAACAATTAGGAGAGACTTGATGTCCAAACCAAGCGAATATTTATGCACAGAGCGCAACATTAAGACGATAGAACAGGCGGATCTACCGCTGAACGCCCTGCGTCTGGTTCACGGGTGCCATTACTATGTAGACTCAAATCCGAAACTCTCGATGATGAGGATGGCTGCGTTGGAAAAGCTATCCTATACGGTCAGATGCAGCAGCATCCTTGCCGCAACCGGAACGCCGAAAGCCAACGACTATGACATGATCAAGTCTGGTATCGATGCGATTTCGGGAAAGAAGATCTTCGACATGCTCAACCAGAGTGACACGGACGGAAGCTAACCTTCCGGTTCACCAAGCGCTATGCGAATGACAGTTTCCGCAGTTCGAAAAAAGACAAGTTTGCCATGATCGATGTAGATTGGGTCGCACGGCTTAGGACGAGACATCAGATCCTGTTCTATACAAGGGTCACAATGGCTCACCGGAGCAATTACCCAACATTCGATCTACCGCGGCCCGACGGCAAAGCGTCGCTATGGTCTCAGGAGAAAAAGAAATGGCTCAGCGCAGCTGCTCGGTTGAGTGCGGAATTTGATCATGACTACATATTTGAACCTATCGTGAATGTCGAGACAGACGAGGTGAGCCGGGTGAAGGTGAAGATTGTCAAAAAGGTCTCGGCCTGGGCGCCAGAGCGGCTGTTTCCGCGCGATGGCCAAGGCGTGTGCGTAGTGATCCGTGGAAGGTCGGGCACTCTCTCGCGTCACGAATTGAGGCAGCGCCGTAGGTGGAGGTGGGCGGATCGGGCCTGAGGCAAAAGATTGCCTGCCGGACTGGATACACCCACTATGATAAAAAGGATTTGGTGGCCCTCCGCTGGTTACAGCGGAGGGCCAAAATTTTCAGGGGTGCCCGCATGTCATGCTGTCCGCAAAGCGGACTAATCCGGCCTTCGGCACGGCCACCCGGTGCTGTCTATCGGTTCGCGCCCGATTGGAAGAAAGAGCATGTCCTCAGCCATCTGGCCAATGCCCGCGGCATTCTCCAAGCCGAAGGTTACAAGGGCTATACCAAGCTTTACGAGCCTGAACCCGATGGTGTGCCCCGTTTGCGGGAGGCGGCCTGTTGGGCCCACCTGCGGCGCGACCTCCACGATTTTTGGGCATCGACCAGGTCCAAGATTGCCCGCGAGGCGCTCGAGCTGAGCATGCCGCGCGCATTTTGCGATTTCGCGGGCTTGGCCGAAAAGTAGCAGCCTTCTCAATAGTCAGGCAGGAACTCCTACGCCGGAGGAGAGAGCAAATCCCCTTTGCTGAAGAGTGAGCGAAAACATGTACATCCTTGGAATGGGCGACAAGGCCCAGGAGGATTTTACTCCCGGCGAACAGGGATTTCGCGCCTCTCGCTGAGTGACCGCCCCATTTTTTTCTGAGGATGCTTTTTTTGTTGTTCGGCCGTTGCCAGATTATTGACAACTGGCCCTGCGCAAGGCTGCGCTTCACAGCTACATACTCCAGAGTCGGAATATGCTTGGTGAGACCATGAAACTGTATTTTTCGCCTTGTTTCCTGTGCTAACCCTCTCTAAACGGGTCGACGGAGACGTGGCCGAGTGGTCGAAGGCGCTCCCCTGCTAAGGGAGTAGGCCCGGAAGGGTCTCGTGGGTTCGAATCCCATCGTCTCCGCCATCATTTATAACCTGTTGATTTCGCTGGTTGTTGTGGGTCGTGGTACACACTATCCTGTGGTACATGATGGACCACACCAACGATCACGAGCTTACTTCGGCGCAGGGCGTCGATGACATGCGGTACTTAGTAAAAACCGCGTGGCAAAGGTTATTCGCTTCGTATGACCACTCCTGAGCCTCTCATCGGTACGGAAAACCCGTGGACGGGGAAACGGTTCGGGAGGGAGATCAAGCTGGGGCTAGGCACGCGAAGACATATGGAGGTATTGCGCATACGTGATGTTAGGGTGGGTCAGATCCGGCAGCTGCGCGTCGTTGGCTGTTGCGAATTGTAGTGCGTGGAAAGCGCAAAGACTTCGGACTGGGGTCAGCATACCTGGTCTCTCTGGCTGAAGCGCGCGAGAAGGCACACCAACACAGAAAACTCGCGCGCGCTGGTGGGAATCCTTTGGTCCGAGAGCGCGCTGTTGAAGGAATGGCGACCACCTTTGCAGAACTCGCGCGAACCGTGCACGAACGCAAGTTCAAGGACAATGTGAGCAACGGCAAGCATATTGCCCAGTGGATAAATACTCTCGAAACATATGCTTTCCCGGTAATCGGAGACCTATCTGTCGAGGATATTCACCAGGATGACTTGGAACAGGTGCTTGATCCGATCTGGACGAAGAAGCCTGAGACCGCGCGGCGCGTGCTTCAGAGGATGAAAACCGTTTTTGACCATGCATGTGGTCGGGGGCTGAGAACAAAGGGCAATCCGGCGATTGGTTTACGGTCCTTGATGCGAGACCAGAGGGCGGAGACAAAGCACTTCACAGCCGTGCCTTACATGGAGATCAGCGACCTTGTTCTGAGTCTCGACAAGTCTGACGATGTCGGGGCTCTTGCCCTGATGTTCACCATACTTACGGCCATGCGGCCAGGGCCAGTCCGCGCAGCGCGTTGGTCAGAGTTTGACAAGTATCTGGGGGAATGGACCGTTCCTGCTGAGAAAATGAAGACCCGAAAAGAGTTTGTTGTGCCGCTGTCGATGCCAGCCCGCTCGGTCCTGCTCAGAGCCAAGAAGCATCGGACGAAGGCCAGTGATCTTGTTTTTCCATCGCCGTCCAAACCTTCGCGCATGATTAGCGATGCGACAATGCGCAAGTTGCTGCAATCCAGGTATCCCGAAGCAACGGTTCACGGTATGCGGACCAGTTTTCGCACCTGGGCAGCCGAAATTATTCGCGCCGATCACGATGTGGCCGAGCTGTGTCTTGCCCACAAGGTTGGGTCGCGTGTTGCTCAAGTCTACAATCAGGCGGAGCTACTCGATCATAGGCTTATGCTGATGGAAAAGTGGGGGTTATGGGGCTACGCCGATCTTGAACCATTCTCCAACGGCAATGATGTGGAAGCCATTATCCGGGGGAGATGGTTGGACGATTCGTGAATTGTTGCGGGGTTAGGTTTTCAGAACCCCGGTGTCCAGAAGAGCCCACATGTGGCGGGTAAGAGATGTCCGGAATGGTCGCGCAAGATTCGGCTCCAACGGTCCTTTCAGATGTTCTTCTTCGAGGATGCGGCGCACCCGGGTGATTGTTCCATCCGTTTCTGGGAACACATCCGGCTTTGCGAAATAGAAGATTGCCAACATGTCAGCGGACCATTGGGATAACCCCCAATGTCCAGAAACGACGGCGCTCAGCTCGGGGTATTCCAATCCTCGCCATGCCTCAATGCTGGCCGGATCGCACTCATAGGAAACTCCAAACTCATGAATGGTGCGGACTTTGCGGCGTGACAAGCCACAACGGAGCAACTCCGCCTCAGATAGCTGCCAAGAGCCTTCAAGGCCTTGGTGTTTGCGAGCCGCAGCAATGCGCTCATAGATTGTATCCGCGGCTGCGCGTGAAAGCATCTGGCCAATGACAATTTTCGTCACAGCCTCGGCGACGGGCATCCGCTGCTGCTCAAGGTCTGGCAGAGTTGGCACTTGCGCCAGAAGTTCGCCCAGAGTTGGGTAAACTGCTTTCAGTTGTTCGCGGTGGCTCAATGTGACTCCGCCTCTAAGCAATTGACTCCCATCATGTAGTCATGAATCGTGCGCAAAACACAACAGTGACAAGGCGTCAGGCATGAGCAATAATAGTTTCTTAAGGACAATTTCTGATCTCGGCAAAATCATTACACCGATTGATAGCACCATCCGATTTCCGGAGGTTCTTGATCTACTAATTGAAAAATACGACAGCGCAATTGATGTCTTCTGCCAGCTTATTCGGGACTCTGAAACAAGCGCAGAGGTTTTGGAAAAAATCCGCACAACTGAACGCGATGCAACCGAACGCATGGCTCTTTTGAAGATGTATCGCCGTTGTGTCTCCCCCGTTCTGGACACCGAAACGACAAAGAAGATCAAGAAAGTAAAAACCGAGACCTTGGTCGAAGCCTATGGTGAGACATTCAAGCCAATCAGCAAGCTGAAGGCTCAGTTTTCGGATTTTCCGCAAGAGTATAAATATGCCTTGGCAGCTTTGGTCGGAGAGTATGATACGCGGGGGCAACTCGGGTATCAGCTTACAGGAGCTTTTTTCGACTGGTTCGAAGAGCACTTCGCTGGACAGTATACCATCGAAGGGCCGCGCGGGGCTGGGCGCGATATCGAATTGTCTGAGATTTACCCGGATTTCAAAGGCTCTTACCCATGTGACTTCGTGGTTCGTCGCAATAGTGACAAAGAGGTGTTGGCGGTAGGTTTTGCGCGTTACGATTCAACACGCGGCGGCGCGCAATCCGATGACAGAACCGGCGGAAACGCAAATAAAGTGGAGAAGGCCAAAGCCTTCGACAAGGTGACACCCACACGCCTCAAACTGATATTTCTGTCAGACGGTCCAGGGCTCATGCACGGTGATACTTGGGAAGAGGCGTGCGTGCTTGACGGCCAGTGGGACGGGCGGGTGCGCGTCGTCACATTGAAACTGGCCGCAGCACGGATCACCCCTGACTGGTTGGAGGGTTAAATCTCCGCAATTTCTCGAATCTCCTGAGGATAAGCGTCGAGGAGCTGACCATCAGTCACAAAGCTACATGGTTGCTCCTCTCCCTCTCTTCCGAAGGCGGGCGGCAGTTCCTTGGCCTTTTCGGTGGGTTTGTTCACATAGTCACCCATCGGCTCCAAGCCATGCCGCATCCGACGCAAGGTAGCCTTTGCCGCGCTGAAAGACGCATCCATACCGAGATAGCGCCGCCTTAGGTCTCTTGCAGCATGAAGGGTTGTTCCTGAGCCGCAAAACGGATCGACCACAAGGTCGCCTTCATCTGAGCTGGCTCCGACTATCATTTTGACCATCGCAAGGTTCTTTTCGGTCGGGTATCCGGTGATTTTGATGCTCTGGTGGTGGGCATCTCGATATTGATCCCAATAATCAGTCAGTGCTGTTTTCTTGTCAGAGGACCAATAGACCTTTCGACGGGGATTGCCGTTTCGAGACCAATGAATGTCGCCCTGACGGTCCAACTCTTCGAGTTTTGATGGAGCATACTGCCAGTGTTTGCCCGGAGGCGGCATTTTCCCGCGCCACGGTTGGCCGGTCTCACCGTTGCGGGTGCCTGGGGCATGAACGGGAACCAGTTTGTAGCGCCGCCCAAGATCATCGAACTTCGGGTATTCTCGGTCGATCCAGTCTTGTTCGGGCTTAATGCCGGGTTTGTTCCATTTGTAGGTTTTGGTCTTGGAATAAAACAGGATGTAGTCGTTGATATTCGCATACTGCTTGCTCGTGAAGTTCTTGCTGCTGCACTTCCGGCGCGTAATCAGATTGCGAAAATTGTCGGGGCCAAAAACTTCATCCATAACGGCCTTCAAGTGTGCGACCATTTGGTGCCCGATATGGAGGTAAATTGATCCATCGTCCGTCATGGTTTCACGCATCAGGATCAAACGGCGGCGCATAAACTCGATGTAGGCGGCCTGTCCCATGCTGTCCTTGTAGGCGTGTTCAAGGTCACGAGAGTGGAAATCGAAGCCAGTTCCGTAAGGGGGGTCCAAGTAGTAGAGATTAACCTTGGTGCCCTGATGGATCAGGGTGTTGAGGATGAAGAAATTGTCGTCCAGAACGAAAGAGTTGTCGGGGATCCTGCTGAGTTGAGCCATGCTTCCCCCTTCCATCTTATGGAATTGGCGTGGAGTTGGTTTGATGATATCCGAATGATCCGCTTTGTTGGGGTAGCTCAAAGTAACTGTTGAATCGCCAGGAGGTAGGGGCGTGGGGTCCTGGTAGAAATCCAGAGCGGAAATTGCGTCCTGTGAGTGCTGCTCGCGCTTTGTGATGCCTGTTGCCATGCTTGCCTCCTAATTTTGGTAACCAGAATAGAACGAAAAGTGAAGACGGTCGAGAGAAATGTTTCTTTTTCTCTGCTTTCTTCCGTGAGGTAAGCGAAGTTCTGATGGTAACCAGAGGTTGGCACCTCTTACAGGCCTCGCCCATCGCTCTGTGTTTGGGTGCGTTCTCCGGGCTGCGAGATTGAACCATCAGCATTTGATCGTTCGACATCTGCTATTTTGCTACTCGGGAGGGTAAGGCGGCGACCACCAAGAGTCGCAAGCCGTGCCCGGAGGGTGTCACGCAGGAAAATCAGCTCCAAATAAACGCGCCTGATAGAACCACGCCGACGACGACGCCAACTGCGCCGCTCCACAAGGACCGCAACGAACTGCTGACATTTTACGATTTCCCCGCCCAGCACTGGCAGAGCATCAGGACGTCAAATCCCATCGAGAGTGCATTCGCCACAATCCGCCATCGCACCAAACGCACCAAGGGATGCCTGAGCAGGGATGGGATGCTCCACATGATGTTCAAGCTCGGGCAATGCGCTGAGAAGAGCTGGCGCAAGCTGCGCGGCTTTGCTCATCTCGAAGACGTCATCGAAGGCGTCGATTTCATCAACGGCATCAAGCCATCAACACAAAATCAGGCCGCCGCGTGATGACCACCCAAACACCAGATTTGACAATAGCTCATGATTTTGCCGTTGGTGGCGCTTCACTAGAGTTGGTATCAGTTCTGTGCAAGCAGACAGCACACCCTGAACGCCGAATGGGGCAAGGTGGCTCAATAGACATCTCTTAGGCTTTATAGTGATACCTATAGGCAGTTGCTCACAGCGAAAGCGCATTGCTCGCCCTCTGTGACAAGTCCCCCAGTTCTTCCAATATAATTCAGCTTCTTCACAACGCCGGACTTAAATTCGACATTTACAATACAGCTGCGCACCTGTGTGATAGCGGTTGCCGTATATGTCTCTGCATAGGGATTCAAGCGGACAGCGGTCTGACGGTCGCCTCCACTGGCGTAAGACCAAATCGATTGATCGCCCCGCTCTACGGCATTAGCGGGAGGTCCCATGCAGCTCAGGACTTCCGCTTGTGACTTTCCAATCATTTCGGTCTTTGCTCGCTGCGCATATTCTGCCCTGCTGAACTTGTTCGAAGTTGGGTTGCAGGCGACAATCAAAAAGGCCGCGACTACTGTTAAGAAAAACTTCATCCTGACTTCCCTCATACTGCCAATCTTTGGGCAGCAGAGTTTATATCTGACTGATTTTGTGATGCCAACATTTGGCGACTCTCAAGCCGCCTTTTGCTCCCCAAGAATGCGATAGACACTCGCCCTACCAATACTCAGGCGCTTGGCAATTTCTGTGGCTCCCAAACCCTCAGCATGCATCGCTAACACCTCGTTCGCCTTGGCCTTAGCAGTGGGCTTGCGGCCCTTGTACTTGCCTTCCGCCTTGGCCTTAGCGATACCTTCTCGTTGTCTCTCAAGCATGATTGATTGAATCGCCCCGGTTTTACCGGAGACCTATAGCTTCATTTCACGCGACCATATCGAGCACGTCACGCTGTGCATAGGATTTCTGTTCGGCCTCTGCTGGCGGGATGTTCCCGATGGGTCCAAGCAGGCGTCTGTGGTTGAACCAATCGACCCAGCCGAGTGTCGCCATTTCCAGATCCTGCATGTTGCGCCACGGTCCCTGGCGATGGACCAGCTCGGTTTTGTAGAGGCCGTTGATCGTCTCAGCGAGGGCATTGTCATACGAGTCCCCGACGCTACCGACCGACGGTTCGATGCCAGCTTCAGCCAAACGTTCGGTATACCGAATGGACAAATATTGCCCGCCGCGGTCCGAATGGTGGATCAAACCGCCTTTTTGAACAGGCCTTCGATCGTGAAGGGCTTGCTCCAGAGCATCGAGGACAAAGTCTGTTTTGGCAGACCGCGAGACCCGCCAGCCCACGATGCGATCGGCGAATGTATCGATGACGAAAGCCACATAAACAAACCCCTGCCAAGTTGATACGTAGGTAAAATCGCTGACCCATAGCAGGTTCGGCGCTGGTGCCCGGAAGATCCGGTTCACCTTGTCGCGCGGGCACGGCACTGACGTGTCGGGAACCGTTGTTTTGACCACCTTTCCTCGCACCGCACCACGGATGCCGATCTGTTTCATCAAG
>Ga0209344_10002241_pt1 | contig 22080 bp, 22 predicted proteins | sample Cruoilmetagenom6_FD_187293 | JGI IMG/M metagenome (GOLD analysis project Ga0209344, IMG submission 187293) | Oil polluted marine microbial communities from Coal Oil Point, Santa Barbara, California, USA - Santa Barbara Oil Seep Sample 6 (SPAdes)... | ecosystem: Environmental > Aquatic > Marine... | reverse complement strand
CTTTCATGGTGGGCTTTTGGGTGTCCTCATTGCTTGCTTTGCCTTTTCCTGGCGCAACAAACTGAAGTCGATGTCAGTTGCCGATCTGCTGTGCCTCGCGGCCCCTGCAGGTCTTTTACTCGGGCGTATAGCAAATTTCATCAATGCAGAACTCTGGGGTAAACCAACCGATTTACCTTGGGGTGTGGCTTTTCCAGGTTACGCCGCGCAAGATTGCCCCCATATACTGGGCCTTTGCGCGCGCCATCCTTCACAGCTTTACGAGGCTGCTCTGGAAGGTCTCATTCTCGGGTTTCTCCTGATTTATGCCGTCTATCGCCACGGCGCGCTCAAATCCCCGGGTTTGATCAGTGGGTTCTTTTTCCTGGGGTACGGGCTCGCGCGATACGTTGTTGAATTTGCACGTCAGGCAGATGGGCAATTCATAACTGCGGACAACCCTTTGGGCCATGTTGTTCGTTTGGGTGAAATTGGCGTTAGCATGGGACAGCTCTTGTCGCTGCCTATGATCGCAACCGGATTGATCGTCATTCTTTGGTCACGGCGATCAAACGCATGACACCTCTATGCGATATTTTGATTTCGCACATCCAGGCAAACGGTCCAATGTCCATTGCCGACTATATGGCCACTTGCCTGATGCACCCCGAACACGGCTACTATGCAACGCGTGATCCATTTGGCTCTGGCGGCGATTTCACGACTGCACCGGAAATCAGTCAGATGTTTGGTGAACTTGTCGGCCTGTCGCTGGCACAATGTTGGCTGGATCAGGGATCACCCAACCCATTTGTATTGGCCGAGGCCGGGCCGGGTCGCGGCACATTGATGGCCGATATTTTGCGCGCCACAACCTTGGTGTCCGGGTTCCACGCGGCGCTTCAAATTCACCTTATTGAGACCTCACCGGCCTTGCGCGATGTACAACGCTCAACCCTAAAACGTGATGACATCGTGTGGCATGACACGTTTGACACGCTCCCGGGCTTACCGCTTTTCCTTTGTGCCAACGAATTTTTCGACGCACTTCCAATCCGACAAGTTCAACGCGCAGATATTGGTTGGCAAGAACGACGCATCGGTGTGAAGGATGGTGAGCTTGTACTGGGGTTAAACGAACCGGCGTCATTTTCGCAGTTGGACGACAGACTTGAGGAAACCCAAAAAGGCGACATCGTTGAATTTTGCCCAGCGGGTATTGCCGCCGCTGAAACGATTGGTCAGCACATCGTACAACATGGTGGCACAGCGCTTGTTGTTGACTACGGGGATTGGCGATCATTGGGTGACACGTTTCAGGCGGTCCAGAACCATCAACCCATCAACGTTCTGGCAAACCCCGGAAATGCGGATCTGACGGCCCATGTGGATTTTGAAGCCATTGCAATGGCGTCGCCATCGCAACACAGCCGCCTTACCACACAAGGCGTGTTTTTAGAGCGGCTTGGTATAACGCAACGCGCGCACGCGCTTGCCACCAAATTGCGCGGAGCGGCGCTGGAATCACATATAGCCGCACATCGCCGCTTGACCGCGCCCTCGGAAATGGGGACTCTCTTTAAGGTAATCGCATTCTATCCCGAAGACCGAACACCTCCTCCCGGTTTGGAACCATGACACTGGAAATTCTGAGATCCAACTGCCTGTCACCTGTGCGACACGGGTTTTTTACACGCAAAGGCGGCGCATCTTCCGGGGTGTTTAGCGGTTTGAATTGCGGTCAGGGGTCTTCAGATCAAGCCGAGATCGTTAACATCAACCGCGCACGTGTGGCCGAAGCCATGGATGTCGATCTCGACGCACTTGTTACGGTTCACCAAATACATTCGCCAACAATTACTTTCGTGAATGGCCCTTTGACCGACCGCCCAAAATCTGACGCCATGGTCACATCCACCCCCGGCCTTGCACTCGGCATCCTAACGGCAGACTGCCAGCCCGTTTTATTTGCCGACGAGCAGGCCGGCGTGATTGGCGCGGCGCATGCGGGTTGGCGGGGGGCGTTGGATGGTGTTCTTGAGGCGACCCTGGACGCAATGGAAAAACTTGGTGCAGAACGACAATCGATTACCGCCGTCATCGGACCTTCAATCAGCCAAACCGCTTACGAAGTCGGGCCCGAGTTTTTGGATGAATTTTTAGCTGATGACCCGGAAAACAGTCGCTTTTTTGCAGGCGGCAAAGGGGACCGTATGCAATTTGACCTGCCCGGTTTTGGCGTACATCGCTTACGTCGCGCAGGGGTTAGGCATGCAGAATGGACACGTCATTGCACTTACGCAGATCCGGAACGGTTTTTTTCATATCGGCGTGCGACACATAATGGTGAAGCTGATTATGGCCGTCTGATTGCATCCATCCGACTGTGATTTAGGCAAGACGGCGGCAATACGCACATAGCATTGCCCTAGTTGGGCGAAATTTACGTGCATCGTCAGACCACAATAAGTTTTTTACTTATTATTTTTAATCGCTTACTGAGATTTTCGTTGCCGACCAGCATCTTTTACTACGTTTTCCCTCATTTCCCTGAATTAGCCAAATGGATGCCGCATTGGACTGCCATGTTAGGTGCAGATCAACGGTCAGACCCGCCAAGCGGGCACTATGAGGAGAAGACAAATGAAGACGAACAAACGCTGGATGAAATCCGTCATCGCCGCCAGCCAGGACGAAATGCCGCCCATGCCGTTTCGCCGGGGCAACCGCGCTAAAATCTCAGCAAACCTAATGGCGCGTCCGTCAAGCATTTTACGCCAAGCTTAAACAGAACAACGTAGCCGGGTCGTGTGTCAGTGAACTTCGGTTAAACGTGCAGTTGGGGCCGTCCGCTAAAAGTGAGACGGCCTTAATTGACACCAATATCCGGCGTCAGTGTCGAATCGAACACGGAGCATTGAATTGTGGCAAATTCGTTAACTTTGAAGAAACAAAGCTGTCTCCCAGCCTTCATTGACTTCAACACCGCGCCCAATGTCGCCAAAAACTTGACGATCTTCACCGTTTTGGAGCATTTTGCATGCATCAAGACATAAACGACACCAGTCCATCTGTCGTTGTCGGTGGGGGCCGACGCGGTTGTGACAACCTGAAAGGGTAACGCAACATGGTTTATACCCCCACGGCCTTTGGCCTGATTAACACAATGCGTGCCGAAACCGGTTTTGCAGACACACGGCAATCACTATCGCGTCAAGTGCAACACCCCGCACACACAATGAAAACATACGAAGTGTCTTCATTGCTTAGCGATGGAAAGGTGCGCTCACAACGTTTAGTGGCACCTTCATCCATGATGTTTCAGGCCGCATTTTCGGCATTTGCACACGGCACTTTGATTACTACGACTCGTGGCCCCGTTGCTGTTGAAGATTTAACACCCGGCATGAAAATCGTCACAAATGAACGCGGTCCGTCCCCCTTGCTGTGGATCGGATCGATGACGATGAACCCCAACACAACGGATTTCGATCCGGATACACCGCGCTTGACGCGCATAATGGCCGACGCATTGGGTGTCGGACGCCCCATGCCCGGATTCATGGCGGGACCCGGCGCACGAATTTTGAAACACGGTGCAGGCATTCAGGACAAAACCCTAATGCCGGTACGTGAGTTCGTGGATGGAATGAACGTCATTCACGTGAATCCGCCAAGCCCGGTGAAATTATACCATCTTGCCCTGCATCGTCATGCGACAATCACGGCCGCGGGATTGGATGTCGAAACATTCCATCCCGGCCCCGGATTTGAAAATGTGTTGCCGCATCAGGACCTGACGCATTTTTTGTCGCTGTTCCCGCATATTCGCAGGCCGTCAGATTTTGGAAGCCTCGCATACCCCAGACAACCATTGCGCAAACCATCAGGGCAACGCGACGTCGCCTGATCGCTGATCAGGCGTCACGTTCCAGGCGTTCTTCCAATACATCAAACGGAACGCCGGGTTCATCCTTTGCGCCGCGGATGACAAGCGAGGTTTTGACACTTGCAACATTGTCCGCCGCAGTAAGTTGTTCTGTCAGGAATTGCTGAAATGTTGATAGGTCCGGGGCCACACATTTCAGAATGAAATCGACTTCGCCGTTCAACATGTGACACTCGCGAACCAACGGCCAGCTGCGGCATCTTTCTTCAAAGGCATTCAAATCAACCTCAGCCTGACTTTGCAGACCGACACTGGCAAATACCTGAACTTCAAAACCCAATTCGCGCGAATCGACGTCGGCATGATAGCCGCGAATGTACCCGCTTTCTTCCAACGTGCGAACACGACGCAAACAAGGCGGCGCAGAAATACCTACCCGTTTGGCCAATTCAACATTGGTCATCCGGCCATCAGCCTGCAATTCAGCCAAAATTTTGCGATCAATCGAATCCAGACGGCTAGACGCCATTCCGAAGCTCTCCTTAATTTTCACGATTGTTATAACACCACGGGCCGCACGCGCAATAATGTTTCGCCTTTGCGCAAGATCATTTCGCATCCTTAATTTTGATTGTGATGTGCATAGCCGCTTTGCGGGGCTTTTAAGCCATGCTCCACATGTCTATATGGGGCCAGACAACAGGAAATGCATTTGCCAAGGGGGCACACATGGCCGCGACCCGTAAAACCAAAGTTCTGATTATTGGATCCGGCCCCGCGGGCTATACGGCCGGCGTTTATGCAAGTCGTGCAATGCTTGAGCCCATTCTTGTTCAGGGAATTGAACCAGGCGGACAGCTAACCACAACCACCGAGGTTGAAAACTGGCCCGGCGACACCGAAGTTCAGGGACCAGATCTAATGGTGCGGATGCAAGCCCATGCCAAAGCGATGGGATGCGAAATCATTGGCGACATCATCAGTTCAGTTGATTTCTCTAAACGCCCATTTGTAGCACAATCTGATAGCGGAACCGAATACGTTGCCGATGCGATAATCCTTGCCACAGGTGCACGCGCCAAATGGTTGGGTATGGAAACCGAAGAAAAGTTCAAAGGGTTCGGCGTCAGCGCCTGTGCAACCTGTGACGGGTTCTTTTACCGTGGGCAGGAAATTGTTGTTGTTGGGGGTGGGAATACCGCCGTCGAAGAGGCGCTGTTTCTGACCAATTTTGCCTCCAAGGTCACCCTGATCCATCGCCGCGATGAATTGCGCGCTGAAAAAATCCTGATTGATCGCCTAATGAAAAATCCCAAGATCGAACCACTTTGGTTCCATAATCTGGACGAGGTTTATGGCACCGAAAACCCTCTGGGCGTCGAGGGTGTAAAAGTAAAGCACACACAAACCGGCGAGATCACCGACATCCCGGCCAAAGGTGTCTTTATCGCCATTGGCCATGCCCCCGCTAACGAGCTGGTCAAGGATGTTTTGGACACACACATGGGTGGCTATGTTGTTACAAAACCCGACAGCACCGAAACCTCGATCCCGGGTGTATTCGCCGCCGGAGACCTGACCGATCACAAATATCGCCAGGCCGTGACATCTGCGGGCATGGGCTGCATGGCTGCGCTTGAAGCAGAACGCTGGCTAGCAGAGCAGGAAGAATAGCACTCGGCGCAGAAGGCACCTCGCGCCCGGCAATCTAAACCCGTTTCGAGGCCAATTTTGAATTCTGTGTCGGGCACGAACGACCGATTTTATGGTTGGTTAGATGAGGTGCCGCTCGCAACTTAGGCCCGCCGCGAGAGACATCCACCGGTTATTTTTTGTCACTTCCCACTGTTAAAGCGGTCGATCATTCCATCCCAGACCGGCACCAGATTCAGCAGGTTATCCCAGAAGGATTGATCACGACGGCGGTCAAAGTCCTCCAACGAAGTGCCCTGTTGTTCGACCCAGGTATAATAGGCAAGATTGAAAATGCGTTCACGGTCAAAACGGCCCAGCTCCTGCATATGATCGATACCAGTCCCCAGGATGTTCTGCCCAAAGGACTCTGCGGCCTGCACTTCGCCAAACCCATCAGAGTAGTATTTGTTTTCGGCATGTGACATCTCAGTGTGGTACATGTCTGCGCCATCGGTGGCGACTGTCATGACAACGTCGTCCGGGCCAAGATCATTATATTTGGCATATTTAATTGCACCCAAGATATTAGCAATTGATGACAGACCCAAATCGCCAAGTGCCGCAATCTGCTCTTGTGACAATCCGCGGTAATCGGAGAGGTATTTACGCCCCGCACTGGTGTTAAACACCAGATTGAGTCCGTCACAGGCGCTGTCGGATACGCCGATCACAAAATCACTACCCATCACGTTGTGGATAAGCGGTACGTGTTTGTCCCCAATGCCTTGAATATTATGTTCGCCATATCCGTTGTACAGCAACGTCGGGCATTCAAGCGCTTCGATCACGCCAGTTTGAGTTCCCAATTCCTGTTTCAGGTGATCCCCGGCCGCTAACGTCCCGGCAGACCCGGTTGCAGCAACAAATGCGCGCGCGTTCAATGAACCGTCTGCATTCAAGTGATCGAAAATCCGCTGCAAGGCCGGACCGGTCACCGAGCGGTGGATGATATAGTTTCCGTATTCCCCGAATTGATTCAGGATCAGATTGTCAGGGCTTTTTGCCAGATCGTGACATGCGTCATAAATCTCTTTGACGTTGCTTTCAGTTCCGGGGGTTTTGTAAATATCATTGGGATCTGCCAACCAACGGTTAAGCCAGTCGAACCGTTCCTTGCTCATCCCTTCAGGCAGAACGGCGACCGATCTGCATCCAAGCAAAGTAGCGATTGCCACGCCGCCCCGGCAGTAGTTTCCAGTAGAAGGCCAAACAGCCCGGTGTCGTGTGGCGTCAAAAGCACCAGACATCAACCGCGGGATCAAACAGCCATAGGCGGCCAGAACCTTGTGCGTGTTGATCATCGGGAACCGATTACCAAGAGCAACAACAATTTTTGCTTTCACGCCTGTCAGAGCATTTGGGAGAACAAAGTACTCTGGCACCGACACCAGGCTGCGGCGGTCGGCCCCGTTGTGCCAGTGCACCCGAAAGAGGTTTCGCGCGTCTGGCGCATCAGGGTCGGCGTCCGAGATTTCGGCCATTTTTTCGGCCAAATTGGCTTTGGGATCAGCTAGTTCAGAAATCCGTGGTAAAACCAACCCAGTCTTTTGGAGGTGTTCCACATTGCGGTCATAGGCACCCTGATCAACGATCGAATCTTCAAGTCCAGCTGTCATCGGAATATCCACTTTTGCAATGTTGGTACATATTCATGATATGGGAATTTGACGATGTTTTTTTGCAAATACCTGAACCGTGACGACGAATGTTATCAGATTGATACGATATTTCGATTTGAAACATCGCAACGCCAATTCTACAATAAAACGAAACTTCTGACGCATTTTTGTGTTCTCTAGTTCTCACTTGGAAAATTGACCATTGATTTAAAGTCAACAGACATCCGGATCCAAGTTTGTTTCGCCCGTGTCATTCATTTATGCTGTTTGTCGGTGCGGTTGGCCCGACGCCCGAACGTGGCTTAGGAGCGACCCCTTGGAGTTGCGACGTTTAAGGGAATTGCAATGTATAGATACCAACCAGGTGATGACGTCGGCCCGCTGGAGCTTTGGCCATTTGATAATCCAGCCAGCGATTACCGCATTATTGACGGCACACCCAAAACTTCTGGCAGGATCGACAAAGGCGGGCCGGGCAACACGACGCGCTTTGGCATTTGGCGCTGTAGCGTGGGCGTGTTTGAGTGCACCGAGCAAGGCGATGAGCTGATGACCGTACTGTCTGGCCAGTGCCGCATTACGCGTCACGAAGACGGCAAGGCGTGTGATCTTGGGCCCGGTGACAGCCTGTTCGTCCATGACGGAAGCCGAGTCACCTGGGAGGTAACCGAGGAGGTTACAAAAGTGTTCTTCGGGAAGAAAGAAGACGGATTTTGAACGCGTTGTTTGAACCGCTTCTTTAACATCGCTTAGAAATTGATGGGTGCGTTCTTTCTTTGGGTTGCCGAACAGATCAGCGGGTTCGCACCGATCTTCGGGTTTGCCACCAAAAAAAGAAACAAACTCGGTCCGAAATGTCGCGGGCAACTCCCATCAGGTGCGTGACCATCAGCATGGTCGGGTTGCGCTCAGATACCAATCACTGATCACACTTCCGGATAACGCCGGGCCTCTGATCCAATCGAATTGGCGGTTTGGATCAGCTCGGCAACGCTCATTACAGAAAGCGTCGGTTTTCTTTGAAGATGCCTGCAAAAAAGTTTCCCATGGCAGGTGGAATTGCCTGAGAAAGGCGCGTTTCACAACATGATTTCAAAACGCACATACCGCCCGCGAACAGGTCAAAACCTCAGCGCCCAAGTCCGGCTTCAACCGACCCCAATCGATCACAACCGGGTCGATGCTGGCAAGCCACATCTTAGTCAGCGCTTCAAGCGCGATGTCGTTCATGAAACCACGGGTGCAACCGGGTTTGCCCAAAACTGATCTTTGGCTTAGTTATTGTAATTTGTATGCTTTCGCCAAAAATGGGACGAAAACCATCGCATTTTGAAATTTTGCGACCAATTATGTTGCATCTCACCGATAGTTTGATCAGAACTCAAGAATGGATAACAAAGACCTTGAGATTCTTAAGCTTCTGCAAACCAACGCCCGCCTCACAACCGAGGCCTTAGGTTTCGAAGTTGGGCTTTCGCCACCCGCGGCGCAAAAACGTGTTAAAAGACTGCGTGAATCAAAAGTTATCGAACAAGAAATCGCTGTGCTTTCGCCGTCCAAGCTTGATCGAGATATGACAGTTATTGTGCAGGTCATGCTGGAACGAGAAAGCCGGATGCACCTTGATGCCTTCAAGCGGAGAATGAAAAGTGCACCCGCGGTTCAGCAATGTTACTACACGACGGGCGAGGCCGACTTTATACTTTTGGTAATTGTCAAAAACATTGCAGAATACGAAGAATTTACCCAAGAATATTTCTTTGATGAATCCAACGTCAGCAAGTTCACGTCTTCTATTGTCATGGACCGGGTAAAGGTTTCTCTCAACATTCTATAGTGGGTTTTTGCTCACTTTTTACCTTGGAAGCACGCGGAAAATAGCCGTGCCCAAAAAAATCGAATCGAACTGACCGATCACAATTCGCCTTTTGAACAAACCTGTCGAACGGCGACACAGCCCCGCACTCCCAACATTTCAAAACACGCTTTTCGGAGTGTTTGTTCTTGCATGAACGTATTTTTCGATGTATGTTCATGAGTGAACAAAGCTTGAGTCCATGATGGTCAATTCGCCCGAAAAACCCACCTCTGAACAAGAGGATCAAATGTTTCGCCTCCTGCGGCAGCTGGATATCGCACCTCATGCGTCTCAGCGTGTGACAGCGCAGGCGATCGGCGTGTCTCTTGGTCGGCTCAACGCCTTGCTCAGGCACGCAACTGATACCAAGCTCGTTAAAGTTACCGACCATGCAGGCCCCGACAGACGCGCCCGCTATGCCTATGATATCACCGCACGGGGGGCGGGCGAAAAAAACCGTCTCACCGATCAATTTCTCACCCGAAAATTTGCTGAATACGATGCCCTCCATGCCGAGCTTACCGGCACGACAAGCGGGCTTGTACCTCTAAAACACAGGACAAAACTAGTGCAGAACAACCTCGCCCCAATCCCCGAGCTTTTCGTTTCTTACGACTCAGCTCAGAAATTAAAAATTGAAGCTGCCGATCTGGTCAGCCATGACCTGAGCCCACGTCAGATCTGCGATCTTGAACTTTTGATGAATGGCGGCTTCAACCCGCTCAAAGGTTTCATGTCTGAAGCGGACTACGACGGAGTGGTCGAAGACATGCGTCTTGCCAACGGTACGCTTTGGCCAATGCCGATCAACCTGGATGTATCCGCAGCCTTTGCCGAAGGTTTGGAGTTAGGTCAGGATATCGCACTGCGCGACCAGGAAGGCGTTATCCTTGCCACGATGACAGTCACTGATCGTTGGACACCTAACAAATCACACGAGGCGGAAATGGTTTTTGGTGCCGATGATGATGCGCACCCTGCAGTTAACTATCTGCACAACACGGCCGGTTCGGTATACTTGGGTGGTCCTGTCGTCGGCATTCAACAACCGGTGCATTACGATTTCCGCGGCCGGCGCGACACACCAAATGAGTTGCGCGCCTATTTCCGCAAACTGGGCTGGCGCAAGGTTGTCGCATTCCAAACCCGCAATCCATTGCACCGCGCGCATCAGGAATTGACATTCCGAGCGGCAAAAGAGGCGCAAGCCAACCTTTTGATCCATCCGGTCGTGGGCATGACTAAACCCGGTGACGTTGATCATTTCACCCGTGTACGTTGCTATGAGGCCGTACTGGACAAATATCCAGGGTCCACAACCGCGATGAGCTTGCTGAACCTAGCCATGCGTATGGCCGGCCCCCGTGAGGCAGTATGGCATGGATTGATCCGTGCAAATCACGGCTGCACGCATTTCATCGTAGGCCGCGATCACGCAGGCCCAGGCAAGAATTCGGCAGGAGAAGATTTCTATGGGCCATATGACGCGCAAGATTTGTTCCGAAAACACCAGGATGAGATTGGCATTGAAATGGTCGATTTCAAACACATGGTCTGGGTGCAGGAACGCGCGCAATACGAACCGGTTGACGAAATCAACGACAAGGATGACGTCACCATTCTGAACATTTCAGGTACTGAATTGCGCCGCCGGTTGGCTGAGGGTTTGGATATTCCTGAATGGTTCTCGTTCCCCGAAGTTGTCACCGAACTTCGCAAAACCCGCCCACCACGGGCACAACAGGGCTTTACCGTATTTTTCACCGGTTTTTCTGGGTCAGGCAAGTCCACAATAGCCAACGCATTGATGGTAAAATTGATGGAAATGGGCGGCCGTCCTGTAACCCTGTTGGATGGCGATATCGTGCGCAAAAATCTCAGCTCAGAGCTTGGATTTAGCAAAGAACACCGCGATCTGAACATCCGTCGCATCGGTTATGTAGCAAGCGAAATCACCAAAAACGGCGGCATCGCCATCTGCGCACCAATCGCACCATATGCAACCACGCGGCGTGCCGTGCGTGAAGACGTCGAAGCCTTCGGTGCTTTTGTCGAGGTCCACGTTGCTACATCGATCGATGAATGCGAACGCCGTGACCGCAAGGGGCTCTACAAGTTGGCTCGTGAAGGCAAAATCAAAGAGTTCACTGGCATCTCGGACCCCTATGACGTTCCACAAAACCCGGAGCTTAGCGTCGAAACCGAAAATGTCGATGTCGACAATTGCGCCCACCAAGTTATCCTGAAGCTCGAACAAATGGGCCTGATTGCAGGCTAAAATGATACTTTTACCCGCCGAAAGTGATTCCTTTTGGCGGGTATTCTTTCGGTAAATAGCTGACACCGGTGCTGCAGCCTTCGGCAACACTGCGACCTCACTGCAACAAATTTCCGGTCACATAGGCGGTTTTTCTGAGGCTTCAGCCGTATTGAGACCAAAATTCTTATAAAATCACCACTTCAAAGATGTGATAGCGATTACCTTGCTTTCCAAATGTGCACCGCGATAGCCTATTCACAAGAAGCGAGCCGCAAAAGCAGCACGTTTTTGGGGATTAGTACAAATTGTCGAGTTCACAAGTAAACAAATGCGTTTTTAAACGCTTTCGTCTTGGATGGAGGGACTACATGTTTAAAGTCACGAATTGGATTGTGGGTGCCGCCGCAGGGTTGGCCATGATGGCAACAAGCGCGACCGCAGACACAAATGCAGCCCAAACCGCTGCAGATTCGCTCAACCCGGAACCCGCAAGCTTTAGCACGCAGGGCTCCCCACCAGCATGGTGGCCTGTTTACGTTGCTTTGGGATTGTCTTGGGATCTCGATAATGACCACGAAGCGTATGGCAGTACCAGTTATGAACAACTCCTTCTCAGTTCAGATTTTCAGGGGCTTCGCATGGAGTTTGGCTGGGAACTGGCTTTGTTGTCTGCGTCATCTTCGGCCGGATCCAGCCTCTTTGGTAACTTCGCACCGCTTTTCGTTTTGGGTGCTGTTGTAGAAAAAAATACCATAAACGGAGTCCGGCAAGGTGCTTCGACTTTTTCAACAAACGGTAAATCTAAGTTTCACGGGTTTTACACAGGTCTTAACATGAACCTGTTCGGCAACGCGAACGCCGCTGTCGCGAGCAGCAGTTTTGCAGCGGTTTATTGGAATGCTTTTGCCAACCTTGGGTATGGGCATGCAAGTGTTGACGCGTTTGGCGGATCGTTCCACCGCACCGAAGACGGTCTGTTTTACGAGGTTGGTACAGAAGTTTTGTTCAGTTTAGGCTATATGCTTATTGGACCGGCAATCGTTTTCCGGAGTTTTGACAACGGCACAATTAAGCGAGATGACGTTACAGGAGAAATCCGCATCCGTTTTCCTCTTAATTGAAGCAATAAGCTCTCAAATTTTCATCCAAGTAATGGCCGAATGCGATACCGCGTCCGGCCATTCTTTTGCAGGACGCTTTATACACTTGCAACTACTGCCCGCGCAGCGCGCGCCATGTAACCGCCCCAGTGATCGGCACGCCCCTTCACGAGATTCAAGGCGCTAATTCTAGCGGCATAGTCTTCTATAGAAACATTTTTGACGGCGCGACGAAGGTCGTCCGCCGTTTCACAAAGGATCATGCCCTTGGTCTCCATAAAGTCGGAAATATTTGGGCACCCCCAATAAATTGGCACCGTGTCGCACAGCACCGCATCGATCAGTTTCTCGGTGAAATAATTTCGCTCACGGACGTTTTCGATCACGATTGAAAAACGATAAGAAGCCAATCCATCTGATTTGACATCAAAGGGGTTATACCCACCGCCCATCACATCAACATTCAGATTCTGCACCTGAGCCCAGTCCGCAATTTCATGGCGCAACTGATGCCCTTCCTGTGATCGTTTGGCCGACGCGATAAGCGACACCATTTTTGTTTTGGTAACATCCAAATCGCGCCACTCCGGCACCCAGGTGCTTCCGTGAGGAAAAAACACGCCATTGGAAATCGACGCGATTAACGCCTCGTTACACGTCAGCACCCGAAAGAACCTGCGATGCGACCAACGCAGCATTTTCATGTGATGACCGTGGATGACCGATGGTTCCATCACCATCACCGAAACATTTGCACGCGTCCCAAATCCCGGGCGAACATGTAATGTATTGCGCGGGAAAACGATAACGTGATCGTTGCGTGTCAGATCACGCAGATGTTTCCCTTGGATCCCATCTGGTTGCCCCAAAGGCCAAATCAGCCGATCCAAGCCAATTAAACCGGGACTGGCGCCCAATTTGATATGGCTGGGAAGAATTGCAACTTTGGGTTCGGTCTGTTCCACGCGAGGGCTGCTCCGGTCTTTCCCTTATGTGATATTGGGAAAGCGGCAGCGCAGCAATCCGAATAGCGGTTTACACGCCATAGACCATTTGAACACTTGGTCTTTTTCGAACCTTGTCTGCGATACGCGCAACATTGGGGAATTCTTCAATCGTTGGGTGGCCGCGCGATGGATTCAACCAAGTTGTCAACATAAACAGATAGATGTCTGTCGCGCTGAATTGGTCACCCAGAACCCATTGTTTGTCCCCAATCTGATCTTCGATCACCTGCCACGTTTCGCGCAACCGTCGATGCCCCCGGCGCTGTGCACTCGGTTCTGTCACCGGCGTATCGGCGAACCGATCCGGGTAGTAATCCAGTTGGAATGCATTCTGAACGGAGTTGGAAAAATAGACGAGCGTTTGAAGAAACAGCCCACGTTCAGGGGCATCCACAGCAGGGGCCAACCCAGCATTCGCGTGACGATCGCACAGGAAAATCGTGATCGCCGCGCATTCATACATCCCGCCGCCATCCCACGTCAGCACTGGCACCCAGCCGTTAGGATTTATTGCTACTTGTTCGGGTGGGCGCGGTTTAGTCCTGTCGATTGTCGTGTCGATCAATTCGTAAGCTGTGCCGATTTCTTCCAACAAAACCCGAACCCCCATCGCGGCGGAGCCGGGTGCGTAGAATAGTTTGTAGCTCATGGCAGTCATTCCTCTCTAAGGCATCCAACTCTCACTTCGGCGAATAGCCCGCTATGAAGGACAAAACATGTCTGGCTGTCGTTTCGACCGGGCCGACGTCAGAGCCAGAGCTGACTTCAGGATCGGGGTGTTGATAATAATCATGTCCGACGCCTTCAAGTATCGTGTGCTGGTCCGGCGTGTAGGACAGCCAATCCTGTGATGGTTTGCGCATGTCCTGTGTTCCAAAAAATACGTGGGTAGGCGCCGCAACCGGGCCCTCTTCGCGCAGGCGTGTGGACGATACACAGATCAGCCCCATCAGGGGCAATCCACCTGCCACCGCGCGCCAAAGTATGGTGCCGCCCGCACTATATCCAAGACCGAATCCGCCAGTATTTGGCCGGGCCAACAGAGTGTCTATCGCCACCTTGGCGCCACCCTGTTCAAAAAGATATTGGTGTAACGCCTCGCCCGATAAATCGGGCCGTCCACACAGATCGCTCAACGCGACCCGTTCAACAACATGCTCTGACGCATGTTTCGTCAGAATGCAGCGTTCAGGCTCGGGTCGCAACCAGATGTCTGTGATCACCAGCACATGCATCGTACTACCAACCGTGTGGCAAAGTTTCTAATGAACCGCAACGGGATCAAGGTTGTTCTGGCGGGCCAGAACAAACGCCAATTTGCGGCTACTGACCAACGCCAGGCGTTCTCCATCCGCGCTATGCACTGCATAAAGCGTTTCTGCGCCCATGGCTTGTTCCTGAACGTCTTCGGGTAATTCCGCCACGTTTACAGACCGCACATAGGCGATCCGGTTCTCATGCTCTGTCTCAAAATCGTATTTCGTATCCATGGTGCTTACCCCTTATTGATCTTGATGGTCTGAACCACCGTTTCTGGTTGCGCGCGTGTCAGATCGACGTGCAACAGGCCGTTTTCCATAATGGCCGCGCCCACTTCGACCCCGTCGGCCAGAACGAAAGACCGTTGGAATTGGCGCCCTGCAATTCCACGATGCAGGTAAATGCGCCCGGCATCTTCGTCGGCATGGCGGCCCCGGATCACCAATTGGCGATCCTCAACCGTTACAGAAAGATCATTTTCCGCAAATCCGGCTACGGCCAGTGTAATTCGATAAGAATTATCTGAGGTTTGTTCGATATTGAATGGGGGATACCCTTCATTACCGGACTTCGCGCTGCGTTCAAGCAGCCGTTCCAGCTGTTCAAACCCCAACATATAGGGGCGTGACCCCAGAGTAAGCTTTGTCATCGACACGTCCTTGCGTTAAGCGACTGGTCCTTTGGCGCCGGTCCCGTTCTGGCAACCTGCATTTGAAATATGGTCACTTGCGTCCGTCCATGCAAGGGCTATGCGAAACGCGGTAAATTCAGTATCTTAAAGGCCCACCAGTGAAAAGGAATCACTACGGATGAACGCCTTTGGTGATCTTTCTATGAAATCCGACGACGTGTTGCGCGTCGAGTTGGAAGAATTCAGCCGCCAGCACCGCGATCTGGATGAGGCAATCGGTGCACTGGAAGAAAAAGGGGCGCGTGACCCCCTGACAATCAAGCGGTTAAAGCAGCAAAAACTGCGACTGAAAGACCGGATTGCCTATATCCAGGATCGGCTGACGCCGGATATCATTGCGTAAGATCGCGCGATGGGTATAGTGCCCGCTTCATTCAAGGGGGCGCATCATGCCTGACATCACCGTTGGTATCATCATGGGAAGCCAGTCTGACTGGCCCACAATGAAACTTGCCGCTGACATTCTGGACGAATTGGGCGTGGCATATGAGACGAAAATCGTCTCGGCGCACCGCACACCGGATCGGTTGTGGGACTACGGCAAAACCGCCGCTACGCGTGGTTTAAAGGTGATCATTGCAGGGGCGGGCGGTGCCGCACATCTACCCGGTATGATGGCATCAAAAACCCGGCTGCCGGTTGTTGGCGTCCCGGTACAAACCAAGGCCCTGTCCGGCGTTGACAGCCTTTATTCCATCGTACAAATGCCCAAGGGGTATCCGGTTGCGACAATGGCCATTGGTGCAGCGGGCGCATCCAATGCCGGATTGATGGCGGCGGGCATTCTTGCCACGTCAGATACTGCATTAGCTGAACGATTGGATGCATGGCGTACAGCGCTTTCGGCCTCCATCCCTGACGAACCAACGGATAATCCATAAAATGACTGATACCCTGCCGACCGGTGCAACAATCGGTATTTTGGGCGGCGGCCAATTGGGTCGCATGTTGGCTGTGGCGGCCGCACGTTTGGGTCTGAAGGTGCATATTTTTGAACCCGGCGCCAACCCGCCCGCAGGTGACGTGGCCTATGCCGTCACCACAGCCCCTTACGAAGACGAAGACGCATTACGCACCTTTGCCGCCTCAGTCGACGTGATCACATATGAATTCGAGAACATTCCAACCTCGGCGCTCGATCTGTTGGAAACCTTACGCCCTGTGCGCCCCGACCGGAACGCTCTGCGCGTCAGCCAGGACCGTATTGTTGAAAAGGATTTCCTGAACGATCTGGGCCTGATGACCGCCCCTTACGCCGCTGTAGACACTGCTGAAGACCTATCAAAAGCGATGGATGAGATCGGCACACCTGCGATCCTGAAAACCCGTCGTTTCGGGTATGACGGCAAAGGTCAGGCCCGCATCAACGACCCCAAAGATGCCACAACTGCGATTGACGATATGGCCGGCGCACCGTCCATTTTGGAAGGCTTCGTCGACTTCAGCCACGAGGTTTCGGTCATCGCCGCACGCAACCCATCCGGCGATCTGGCTTGCTATGATCCCGGTGAAAACGTGCACGAAGGTGGCATCTTACGCACCACAACGGTCCCTGCCCGCTTAAGCACAGCGCAACGTACCGATGCCGTGCTTTTAGCCGCTAAAATCCTGAACACGTTGGAATATGTTGGCGTCATGGGGGTCGAGTTATTTGTAACTCCGCAAGGATTGATTGTGAACGAAATTGCCCCGCGTGTTCATAATTCCGGCCACTGGACGCAAAACGGGTGCACGGTTGATCAATTTGAACAACATATTCGCGCGGTTGCGGGTTGGCCCCTTGGTGATGGTTCGCGTTATGCGGATGTCGTCATGGAAAACCTGATTGGCGACGACATGGATCGCGTTTCCACTCTAGCGAAGGACAAGAACACCGCGCTGCATCTCTATGGTAAGGCCGATGTTAAACCGGGCCGCAAAATGGGCCACATCAATCGCATCAGTTAAGCGGCGTCAACGACGGGTGCGCTTCACCTTGCGCGCGGTCTTGGCGGATTTTTGTTTGGATTGCGACAGTTTGCGTTTGTGCCCTTTCCCGCGTCCAGAGGACGGGCCACGGGCCATCGTCTTTCCTTCAACAGTGATCAGATCAAGTGCCAGACCGCCGGTGACCGGCACGGCCTCGGCCAGACGCACGGTCACACGTTGCCCAAGTCCAATAATACGGCCACTGTCCGATCCCATCAGGGTGGCAGATTCCGCGTCGAAATGGAAGAATTCGCGCCCTAGGCTACGCACCGGAATCAACCCGTCAGCGCCAGTTTCATCGAGCCGCACGAAGGCCCCGAACTTGGCCACTCCACTGATCCGACCACTAAATTCTTCACCCACACGTTCGGACAAAAACGCCGCTAAATATCGGTCATTTGTGTCCCGCTCGGCCATCATAGACCGTCGTTCTGTGTCTGAAATTTGTTGCGCTGTTGTTTCGAGGTTGTCCTCATCCCATTGGCTGAACCCATCTTCACCCCATCCGTGCGACGACACCAACGCCCGGTGTACGATCAAATCCGCATAGCGGCGAATTGGCGACGTGAAATGCGCATATGCCTTTAACGCCAACCCAAAGTGGCCAAAATTCTTGGGCGAATAATAGGCCTGTGTCATAGACCGTAAGGTCGACATGTTGATCTGTTCGGCATGGTCCGTATCCGCGGCACCGCGCAACAGCGCATTGAGATGCGCGGTTTTCAAAACCTGCCCTTTGGCCAAAGTTAGACCAGCCGCTGCCGCCACATCACGCAATGTATCCAACTTGTCCTCGGGTGGTTCTTCGTGAACGCGAAACAACAACGCGGATTTCTTGGTGTTCAGCACCTCGGCCGCCGCTACGTTGGCCAGTACCATGAATTCCTCGATCAGCTTGTGAGCATCCAGACGGTCCGTAAAATTCACGCTCAAAACTACGCCTTCATCACTCAGCACGACCTTGCGTTCCGGCAAATCCAACTCCAGAGGTTGGCGGTTTTTACGTGCAGTTTTTAGTGCGTCATAGGCGGCGTAGAGTGGGCGGATCACTTCGTCCATCAACGGCGCGCACTTGTCATTGGGGCTACCGTCCATCGCCGCCTGAACTTCTTGATAGTTCAGGGATGCAGCAGACCGCATTAGGCCGCGCACAAACTTGTGTCCGATCTTTTCTCCCAATGAATCGATTTGCATCCGAACAGCCAAACACGCACGCGGCACACCTTCATGCAAGCTACACAAATCACCCGACAACCGATCCGGCAGCATCGGAACAACGCGATCCGGAAAATAGCTTGAATTGCCACGCTTGCGGGCCTCGTGATCCAGCGCTGAAGCCGGAGTGACATAATGCGCCACATCCGCAATCGCGACCCAGATCACATGACCACCTTCGTTCATGGGGTCATCATCCGGGTGGGCAAAACACGCATCATCATGATCACGCGCATCCGCCGGATCAATCGTAATCAACGGCATCTCTCGCAAATCCTCGCGCCCTTTCAGGCCCGCCGGTTTCATCGCGTCCGCCTCGGCGATCACCTCGTCCGGGAAATCGTCCGGGATGCCATGTTGATGAATGGCAATCAGTGACACCGCCTTGGGTGCGGTTGGATCGCCCAAACGCGTGACAATCCGTGCGCGTGGCAGGCCCATCCGCCCCTTCGGACCGGATTGTTCCGCTTCAACCAGCTCGCCGTCTTTGGCGCCACCCGTCTGGGTCTCTGGCACCAACCATTCTTTGCCTAGCCCCTTGTCGATCGGAAGGACACGACCCCCCTCAGATCCTTTGCGAAAGACACCCAGTATTTTATGGGGATTGGTCCCAATTCGCCGGATAAGGCGCGCCTCGTATTGATGCGCCTCACCCTTAACTTCCTGCAAACGCCCAAGAATTCGATCGCCGTTACCAAGCGCCGGGTCACTGGCGCGTGGGACAACCAAGATACGCGGCTCCGCTCCTTTGCCCTGCCATTCCACCGGGCGCGCCATCAGATCGCCGTCACCGGTCTGCCCGGTGACCTGCAAAACACTGACCGGTGGCAACCGATCAGGGTCGCTGTAGCTTTTCTTGCGTTTGGCCAGATGCCCCTCGGCTTCCAGCTCTTTCAACAAGCGTTTAAGGTCTATCCGCGCAGCGCCCTTAATCGAAAAGGCCTTAGCGATATCGCGTTTAGAGGTGAGGGTCGGGTTGTCCGAAATCCATTGAAGGATATCGTCCTTTGAAGGCATCTGGCTCATGTTTCCGGCGTAACATGGAACACATCTGACGTCACCTGATTAAGGCGGTTTTGAGTATTTTGAGAACGATGAAAGATCAGGGCGCTTTCATCTTATCAAAAATACTCAACTGCGCAGGTCTTCAACACGGTCCACATCTTGCAATGTGTCCACCGAGGCCACGCGATCCGTGCCGAGTGTCGCGATGCTATCGCTCAGTGCGTGCTCGCTTGACCACCGGACGCTCTCAAACAATGATATAGGAACCCGCGCAACCCGCTTCATCCCAACCAACCAGAACCCACCGTCTGGCGCCGGTCCAAACACCGCCTCGTGATCGCCAAGTGCCTTAAACGCGCGGGCGATGTGACTGCACCTAATGCTTGGGATGTCCCCCCCAATGACACAAACAGGACCCGGCGGAAGGGTTCGAAACAGTCGCGCCATCCGTTCTCCCAAATCTCCACCACCCTGCGCAACACGTGGGATATGCCTGGGCCAGACGCGCGACAACAGCCCGGCGCGATCCGGGGCGACCGCCAATACAACCTGCCACCGAGGATCATCAACTTCGCGCAAAAGCCGGCGGACCTGGTGGCGAAACCACCACGCGGCACCGACCATACCCAAATCCCGCCCCAGACGCGTTTTAACGCGCCCCGGCCGTGGTTCCTTTAACATGACAACCAAATAGCGCTGCATATCTGTCAGGTGAAATAATCGCGCAGGATGCGTGTGTATATAGTTTTGAGCTGATGGATTTGTTCGACCGAAACCCGTTCATCCACCTGATGCATGGTTTTCCCAACAAGGCCGAATTCGACAACCGGACAGTGATGTTGCACAAACCGCGCGTCTGACGTACCGCCGGATGTCGACAGCACCGGGACAAGGCCAGTTTCCGCCTCAACCGCCTTGGATACCATGTCCGACAAGGGGCCGGGCGGAGTGACAAAACTTTCGCCGGAAATCTTGACTGTCATATCTCCCTGCACGCCAAACTCTGCGCAGGTTTGATCCATCTCAGTCTGCAACCATTCTGTCAGGTCAGCGCCAGAATGCGCATCATTAAACCGGATATTCACCGTTGCACGGCACTCGGCAGGGATGACGTTCGTGGTCGGGTTTCCGGTGTCTACGGTTACGACCGCCAAAGTGGACGCATCAAAGTGATCCGTGCCTTCATCCAATGTGTGTGACGCCAACCGATCCATCAGTCGCACAAGCGCCGGTAACGGGTTTTTGGCCCGGTGCGGATAGGCCGCATGCCCCTGCTCACCTGTTATTGTAAACCAAGCGGACATCGATCCACGCCTGCCAATTTTGATCATTTCGCCCATTTCGTCAGGGCACGTCGGTTCCCCGACAATACAAACGCTCATCGCTTCGTTCTGCACGTTCATCCAATCAAGCAGAGCCGTCGTTCCGTCAACGGCATCCGCTTCTTCGTCACCGGTAATTGTCAAAATGACGGCGCCGTCAGGTGGTGTTTCGCGAACAAAATCAATCGCAGCGGCCGCAAAAGCGGCCACGCCGGATTTCATATCTGTTGACCCACGTCCCCAAAGGTATCCATCTTTCTGCTCGGCGCCAAAGGGTGGCATCGTCCAGGAAGCTTCATCCCCTAAAGGCACAACATCGGTATGACCGTTGAACCCAAAGGTACGTGCGGCCCCTTTTGTGCCCCAACGGGCAAACAGGTTTGACACGTCTCCTCGATCGACACGGGCGCATTCAAATCCTGCATCTTCCAACACGGACTGCAGTAAAACCAACGCACCACCTTCGATTGGCGTGATGGACGGGCATTGAACCAGCTTGGCGGTCAACTCGACGGGGTTTATAGTGGAATTACGCATGAATCCTCGCGAAATTGCAGGTCCGGTTTGCCTAACTCGTTTTCCAGGTTAGCGCAAACCCGCAACCACACACGTCAAAATTGAGTTTAAAAGTCTTAACAGGCGAGATAAAACTTGATAGAAAACAATGAATAACAGTCCTGAGGCAGGGCATCAGCAGACGGGTCGCAAAGACCCGATACCGAGCGGATCGCAAAAGCGACCAAAAACAACAAGGCGGGCCAGCCCGCTTGTCTGCATGTATGCACAGTCTCTAACGTGGGTTGGGGCAGAGAATGGTCGCGGGTACAGAGCTTCCGATAAACAGGTTTGCAACTGCAGATCAGATGGCGCAGGAGCTGTTTGGCTATGGTGTGGTCATCATCAGCGCATTAAATACCGGAAGTTCACGCGAACTCACCAATGATACCGCTGTACCAGCCAATCAGAGTACCGGCGCATCAACCAGCTCAGGCGGATCGAGCAATTATTCGGATTTTGATGCAGCTGTGTACACCAACAGCTTTAATACTTCATTTACTTTAGATCCAAAGTTGAGCGAGCGGTACAGCCCAGCAGCACGACGAACTCGCCCTTCGGTACCTCGATGCTCACGTCCCGAAGCGCGTGGACCTCGGTCTCACCGTCACCGTACGTCTTCGACAGGCCGTCGGTCTTGACCGCCACACTCATCAC